>OKRY01001837.1_pt1 | contig 17124 bp, 16 predicted proteins | sample 1601121 | NCBI WGS metagenome assembly OKRY01 (sample SAMEA3541546, study PRJEB24748) | human gut metagenome | biome: human gut; feature: human-associated habitat; material: faeces | place: China | collected 2012
CCTCAAGATTGAGGGGCAGGGGAGGGGAAGTGACGAAGAAACTTTTTTATAATTTTTTAATAGGATCGACAAAATTCCAGCCGGGCTTTCCATTGCCAGTATGCCAAAACTGTGATATACTAAATTGATATGATATCAGGGTCAAAAAGCCAGAAGGTTGACGTGGGTTTGTCTGCAGGAAAACTTTTGACCTTGTGACCCAAACAATCAGACCGGAAATCTTTAAAACGTGCATAAGGAGTGTATTTATGCTGAATGAAGACAAGATAAAGCTGATGACCAGTATTTCCATGTTGGAGAAAAAAGAGGGAAAGTATCTTTTTCCTGTGAGACAGTATTTTCGTAGTGACTACATCGGAAAGAATCTCCTGAAAGCCCTGATCGGCTATACGTTCTGCTGGATTCTGGGAGGTACCCTCGTATTGTTGTACCGGGCAGAAGACCTGTTTTCCATATTGGATTTTGAGCAGATAAAGGGAGGTGCGCTTTGGGCGGCAGCTGCCTATATTCTGGGTCTGGTGCTGTACCTGATCATTGCGTATGTGGTCTATGCAGGACGTTATGAGCATGGAGTCCGTGGAATGAAGGTATATGTATCGAAGTTAAAACGTCTGGATAAGCGGTACGAGTTTCAGAACCGGACGAAAGAAATGGGCAGGAGGTAACCGACCATGATCGCGCTTTTGGTGTTAAAGGAAAAATTAAAACAGTTTTACAGCAAATACAGTATCTATGTGACACTGGCGGTGAAGTTTCTGCTTGGATGTCTGACCTTTGCCCTGATCAGCGGTAATATTGGCTTTATGGCAAAATTAAACAGTCCGGTGATCCTGATGGGTCTGGCAGTAGTGTGTGCGTTCCTTCCATATGGAGTGATCGTATGTCTGGCTGCAGCAGTGGTGCTTGTCCATTTGAGCAGTGTGTCATTGGAACTGACCCTGATTCTGGCGGTATGTTTCCTGATCATCGCGATTTTGTATTATGGATTTCAGCCTGGGGACAGTTGTCTGCTGCTGCTGACTCCGATTTTTTATCATTTCAAGATCCCATATGCCATTCCGCTTCTGGTTGGACTTTCCGGAAAACCGGTGTCTGTGGTTCCGGTGGGCTGTGGAACATTTGTATATTATACCCTTCTGTATGTAAAGCAGAATGCAGGGATTTTGACAAATGACGCATCCATGGACATTACCCAGAAGTATGTGCAGATCATGAAGAGTCTGATGTTTAACCGTCTGATGCTGGCGATGATCGCAGCATCTCTGGTCAGTGTGATCGTCGTTTATCTGATCCGGCGTCTGTCTGTGGATTATGCCTGGATCATTGCGATCGTGGCAGGTGCGGTGGCTCAGTTAGCGGTCGTGTTTATCGGTGATTTTGTCTTTGATGTATCTGTGCCGATCCTCCAGCTTCTGATCGGAACGCTGGTTTCCATGGCCATTGCGGGGATTTACAATTTTATGATTTTTTCGGTGGATTACACCAGAACTGAATATACACAGTTTGAAGATGACGATTATTATTATTATGTAAAAGCAGTTCCGAAGATGAACATTGCCGCACCAGATGTGAAGGTGCAGAAGATCAACAGCACCAAAACGCGGCGTCCGGCAGTAAAAGAAGAAAACAGATGAAACGAAGATAGAAGATAGAAGATTAGGGAGGTGAGGACATGTCAGATTTTCTGGGTACATTGTATGCGTGGATTTCTTTTGTACCGAAGATCACCAAAACCAATGTATTGGAGATCGTGATACTTGCGTTTGTGATCTATGAGATCATGGTATGGATCAAGAATACCAGGGCATGGACTCTGTTAAAAGGAATTGTGGTGATCCTGGTATTTGCAGTGATGGCATGGATCTTAAAATTATATACAATCTTGTGGATTCTGGAAAAGACGGCGCTGATCGCTACGACAGCTATCGTGATCATTTTCCAGCCAGAATTGCGAAAAGCACTGGAGCAGCTGGGAAGCAAGAACCTGATTTCCGGTATTTTTTCCTTTGAAGGGAATCGCCCGAGTGACAGCGCTTTTACAGAGAAAACCATCAGTGAGCTGGTCAAAGCATGTTTTGATATGGGAGAAGTTAAGACCGGAGCACTGATCGTAATTGAGCAGAATGAGCTGCTGACCGATTATATAAGAACAGGTATTAATCTGGATGCAATCCTTACCAGTCAGCTTCTGATCAATATATTTGAACATAACACACCACTTCATGACGGAGCTGTTATTGTAAGAGAGAACAGGATTGTGGCTGCAACATGCTATCTTCCACTGTCTGATAATATGGAACTGAGCAAACAGTTGGGAACGCGGCACAGGGCAGGCGTGGGGATCAGTGAGCAGACAGATTCTGTTACGATCATTGTATCAGAGGAAACCGGTCAGGTATCTGTAGCGCAGGGAGGAAAGCTGACCAGAGGTGTAAACAGTGCAAAACTCAGAGAAATCCTGGTCAGAGCGCAGAATAAGCAGGTTGTAGACAACAGCAAACTTCGCCATTTACTGAAAGGAAGAGTGAAGCATGAAGAAGCGAAAAATAACAGATAATATACCTCTGAAAATCATGTCTGTCGCAATAGCTGTTGTGCTATGGCTGATTGTTGTAAATATAGATAATCCGACAGGAACCAATTACTATACGCTCAATGACCATCAATGCAATGGCGGTCTGCCTGAACAAGGACCGTTTTGGCGAACTTGTCGATCCGTTTGACGGTGTCTATGATCTGGAAGATGGCATCATCGCCACTCCGCTCGATCCGGATATCACCTTTTCTGATGACCCGCTCCGTATGATGAGATGTGTACGTTTTGCTACCCAGCTCAATTTCCAGATAGAAGATGAGACTTATGCCGCTCTCTCGCGCAATGCCGAACGACTGAAGATTATCAGTGGCGAGCGTATCTGCGACGAGATGAACAAGATTATGCTCTCCAAGCATCCTAGCAGCGGCTTCTATTATCTGAAGGATACCGGACTACTCGATCTCATCCTGCCGGAACTGGTGGCGATGGATAAGGTGGAGACCCGTAACGGCAAAGCCCACAAGAACAATTACGACCATACGATGGAGGTGCTTGAGAATGTTTGCAAGCATTCTGATAACCTCTGGCTCCGCTGGGCGGCACTCTTCCACGACATCGGTAAGCCGAAGAGCAAGCGATGGGACAACAACATCGGATGGACTTTCTACAGCCACAACATTATCGGTGCCAAGATGATTCCAGGTATCTTCCGCCGCATGAAGCTGCCGATGGATGCCAAGATGAAGTATGTGCAGAAACTGGTGGAGCTTCACATGCGTCCGATCGTGATAGCGGATGAGGAGGTGACCGATAGCGCCGTGCGCCGACTGCTGAATGATGCCGGTGATGACATCAACGACCTGATGACGCTTTGCGAAGCAGATATCACCAGCAAGAACCAGGTGCGCAAGCAGCGATTCCTGGATAACTTCAAGATGGTGCGCGAGAAACTGGTTGATCTTCAGGAGCGTGACTACAAGCGACTGCTCCAGCCATGTATCGACGGCAACGAAATCATGGAGATGTTCCAGCTCAAGCCATGCCGCGAAGTAGGCGTACTGAAGCAGTATCTCAAGGATGCCGTGCTGGACAACAAGGTGGCTAACGAGCGCGAGCCGCTGATGGAACTTCTGATGAAGAAAGCCCAGGATATGGGGCTGAATATGGCAGAAAACTTAAACAGAGAATAATTTTTGTTAAATAACGGCTCCTTGCGAGCCGTTATTCGTTTATTATTAGTAATTTTGCACCGCTTTTAAAACTAAAAGCATTGTTTCAGTTTCCGCCAGAGGGCGGTATATATAATAAGGTATGACAAAAAATAATAAATTATAATATAAATATAATATAAAATAGGTATGAAAATAAAAAACGTTTTGTTCGTTGCAGCAATTTGTGTTCTTGCAACTTTGACATCATGTGGTGGAAGTAAGAAGGGCGGTCTGCCTGACTTTGGCGATGATGAGTTTGCCGTGGCTACTATCGGCACTTCCAGCGCCGCATTGCAGACAACCTATCCTGCTACTATCAAGGGTATTCAGGATGTTGAGGTACGTCCTAAGGTTTCTGGTTTCATTACAAAGGTTTTTGTACATGAGGGTCAGACTGTTTCAGCAGGTCAGGCTTTGTTCTCTATCGATAGCGAGACTTATCAGGCTGCTGTCCGTTCAGCTGCTGCCGCTGTCAATACAGCCAAGGCTCAGGCTAACACTGCAAAGTTGACTTACCAGAACAATAAGAAGTTGTATGATAGCAAGATTATCGGTGAATACGAGCTTTCTACTGCAGCTAACGGTTTGGCTACAGCTCAGGCTCAGGTAGCTCAGGCAGAGGCTGCTTTGGCTTCAGCCCGTGAGCAGTTGGCTTGGTGCACCGTTACCAGCCCTTCAGCTGGTGTAGTAGGGAGCCTTCCTTTCAAGGTGGGTGCTTTGGTTAGCGCTTCTGGTCAGGCTTTGACTACCGTTTCCAACATCAGCACCATGGAGGTGTTCTTCTCACTCTCTGAGTCTCAGATTTTGAGCATGTCTAAGACCAATGGTAGTGTTCAGGCTGCCATTGCTGCGTTCCCAGCTGTTAAGTTGCAGTTGGCAGATGGTTCTATCTATAATCATCCAGGTAAGGTGGTTAAGATGAGTGGTGTCATCGATGCTACTTCTGGTTCTATCTCTCTCATCGCTCACTTCCCTAACCCAGAGAAGTTGTTGAAGAGTGGTGGTGCAGGTTCTATCGTTGTGCCTAACGATCATAACAGTGCTATCGTCATCCCTCAGGAGGCTTGCTCTCAGGTGCAGGATAAGATTTTCGTTTACGTAGTAACCAAGGATAACAAGGTGAAGTATTCTGAGATCAAGGTAAATCCACAGGATGATGGAAAGAACTATATCGTAACTTCTGGTCTGAATGTTGGTGATCGTATCGTATTGAAGGGTATCACCAAGTTGACCGATGGCCAGCAGATTAAGCCTATCACTTTGGAGCGTTACAATCAGAAGATTGCTGAGGCTGCCAAGTTGGCTGAGTCTCAGGATAACGCTCATGCCTTCGCTACTACTATGAGCGGCAAGAAGTAATATATAATAAGGTATAAAGAAAAATAGTAAATTATGTCATTTACAAACTTTATAAAGCGCCCGGTACTTTCGACGGTGGTTTCCATCTTCTTTGTCTTGCTGGGTATCATCGGCTTGGTATCGCTGCCTATTGAGCAGTATCCGAATATCGCGCCGCCTACCATCACGGTAACTGCTACCTATACGGGTGCAGATGCCCAGACGGTGTTGAACTCTGTCGTTGCTCCGCTGGAGGAGAGTATCAACGGTGTGGAGAACATGACCTATATGACCTCTTCTGCGTCTAACTCTGGTTTCGCTCAGATTACCGTTTACTTCAAGCAGGGTTCCGACCCTGATATGGCTGCGGTCAATGTACAGAACCGTGTGTCTCAGGCGCAGTCTCTGTTGCCTGCCGAGGTTACCAGGGTGGGTGTCACCGTAACCAAGCGTCAGAGTTCCAACGTAATCATGTTCGCTCTGACTACAGACGATGGCCGTTACGACGACCAGTTTGTTACCAACTACGCCTTGATCAACGTCATTCCTCAGTTGAAGCGTATCAATGGTGTGGGTGATGTGCAGAGCCCTTCTACCCGTAACTACTCTATGCGTATCTGGCTGAAGCCAGAGAAGATGAAGGAGTTCGGACTGATTCCTTCTGATATTTCTCAGGCTTTGGCAGAGCAGAATATCGAGGCTGCCCCTGGTAGCTTTGGTGAGAGCTCTGATATGCAGTATGAATATACCTTGCGTTACAAGGGTCGTTTGAAGACTCCATTGGAGTATGAGAACATTCTTATCAAGAGCAATACTTCCGGTCAGACTCTCCGCCTCGGTGAAGTTGCCAAGATTGAGTTGGGTGGTTTGCAGTATAATGTAAACCTGCTCAACGATGGTCAGCCTGCCGTAATGGGTATGGTTCAGCAGATTGCCGGTTCCAATGCTACCCAGATTGCAAGCGACGTAAAGAAAACGCTTGATGAACTGGAGAAGAGTTATCCTCCTGGGTTGAAGAATGTCATCCTGATGGATGTTACTGAGTTCTTGTTCGCATCTATCGAGGAGGTTATCTTCACCTTGATCATCACCCTGGTACTGGTGTTCATCGTAGTGTATATCTTCTTGCAGGACTTCCGTTCTACGCTGATTCCTATGATTGCTGTACCTGTGGCTTTGATTGGTACGTTCCTCTTCCTCTGGATTTTCGGATTCTCCATCAACCTGCTTACGCTGTCCGCCCTGCTGCTGGCGATTGCGATTGTGGTCGATGATGCCATTGTGGTGGTCGAGGCGGTTCACGCCAAGCTCGACCAGGGTTACAAGAGTGCTCTTACAGCATCTATCGATGCGATGAACGAAATCTCCAGCGCCATCATCTCTATTACATTGGTGATGTCTGCCGTGTTCGTTCCTGTATCATTCATCGGTGGTACTTCCGGTTACTTCTACCGTGAGTTCGGTGTAACCATGGCTGTATCTATCGTTATTTCGGCTATCAATGCGTTGACCTTGTCTCCTGCACTTTGTGCCATGTTGCTGAAGCCACACGAGGAGGGTCACGAGAAGAAGATGTCTTTTATCGACCGATTCCACGCAGGATTCAACTATCAGTTTGAGAAGATTACCAATAAGTATAAGGGTGGTGTCAAGTGGGTTATCAACCACGGCATCATCGCTGGTAGCCTGGTGGCTGTCAGCATCGTAGGTCTGGTAGCCCTGATGGGTACTACCAAGACGGGTCTGGTGCCTGATGAGGATACCGGTACTATCTTTGCTTGTATCTCTACTGCTCCTGGTACCTCTCAGGAACGTACTGCTGAGGTGGTTAAGCAGGTAGATAAGATGCTGGCTAGCAACCCTGCCATCGCAACCCGTAACGCCATCATGGGTTATAGCTTTATCGGTGGTGCCGGTTCTAACCAGGGTACCATCATCGTGAAGCTGAAGCCATTCGAGGAGCGTCCGGGTGGATTCTTCCACCGTATCAAGGAGGCTTGTACGGGTGGCGGTATTGAGGCTCTCTTTGTCAACCCTATGGAATCTACTTCTGTGTTGGGTATGATCTACAAGCAGACTGCTGCCATCAAGGATGCACAGGTTCTTGCCTTCGCTCCACCTATGATTTCCGGTTTCTCTGTACAGAATGGTATCACCATGACTATGCAGGATAAGACCGGTGGTGACTTGAACAAGTTCTATGGCAATGTGAAGAAGTTCCTGGCTGAGCTGAACAAGCGCCCTGAAATCCAGACCGCTCAGACTCAGTACAACCCTAACTATCCTCAGTATATGGTAGATGTGGATGTTGCAAAGACCAAGCAGGCTGCTATCTCTCCATCAACAGTATTGTCTGTCATGCAGGGGTATCTCGGTGGTCTCTACGCATCTAACTTCAATGCTTACGGTAAGCTCTACCGTGTGATGATTCAGGCTGGTCCTGAGAGTCGTATGCGTCCAGACGATCTGAGCAAGATTTATGTACGTTGTGCTGATGGCACCATGTCTCCAGTAAGCGAGTTCGTGAACTTGAAGAAGGTTTATGGTCCATCTAACATCACACGTTTCAACCTGTTTACCTCTATGGATGTATCTGTAACTCCTAACAGCGGTTACTCTACCGGTGATGGTATGAAGGCGATTGCTGAGGTTGCCAAGGAGACATTGCCAGAAGGCTATGGTTATGAGTACTCTGGTTTGACCCGTTCTGAGGCTGAATCAAGCAACTCAACAGGTTTGATCTTCGCACTCTGTATCGTATTCGTTTACCTCATCTTGAGTGCACAGTACGAGAGTTACATCTTGCCATTGTCTGTAGTATTGTCTATCCCATTCGGTCTGGCTGGTTCGTTCATCTTCACCAATATCTTCGGTCACTCTAACGATATCTACATGCAGATTTCGTTGATTATGTTGATCGGTCTGTTGGCTAAGAACGCCATCCTGATTGTACAGTTCGCCCTTGAGCGTCGTCGTACGGGTATGGCTATCAAGTACTCAGCTATCCTGGGTGCCGGTGCCCGTCTCCGTCCTATCCTGATGACCTCTCTGGCGATGGTTATCGGTCTGTTGCCTCTGATGTTCGCATCAGGTGTAGGTAAGAATGGTAACCAGACTCTGGGTGCTGCCGCAGTGGGTGGTATGTTGATTGGTACTATCTGTCAGATCTTCGTGGTTCCTGCTCTCTTTGCAGTCTTCCAATGGTTGCAGGAGAAGTTGACTCCATTGAAGTTCGAGGATGAGTTGAACGAGGAGGCTGCTGCCGAGTTGGTGCAGTATGCTAATGCAGCTCACCACAAGAAAGGTATCGAGAAGAAGTAATAACGCAATGTAACTTCAAAGGAAATAATGAAAAAGAATTTAAATATCATCATATTGGGTCTCGCAGCGCTCTCCTTGAGCAGCTGCAAGACTCTCTACGGAAAGTATGAGCGTCCGGATGTGAAGACCAGCGGTATCGTTCGCGATGTAGCTTCTGATACAGATACTTTAGCTGTAAAGGATACTACTACTTTTGCTAACATCCCTTGGCGCAGTGTCTTCACCGATCCTCAGCTCCAGTCAATCATTGAGAAGGGATTGAACAACAATGTCAACCTCCTCAATGCGGCTTTGAACGTGAAGATAGCAGAAGAGCAGCTGAAGTGTGCCAAGTTGGCATTTGTGCCTTCTCTGGCTTTCACTCCTCAGGGAACCATCGCTTCCTGGGATGGTCAGGCTGCCACCAAGACTTACACGATGCCTGTTACAGCCAGCTGGATGGTTGACCTCTTCGGCAACCTGCTCTCTCAGAAGCGCAGTGCCCAGATGGCTCTGCTCCAGTTGCAGGATTATCAGGTATCTGTCAAGACCAACCTCATCGCCAACATCGCCAACATGTATTATACTCTGTTGATGCTCGACAAGCAGGTGGAGCTGGTTAACAATATGGAAGGATTGACCAAGGAAACCTGGGAGACCATGAAGGTGCTGAAAGATACCAAGATTGGTTATCGCGGAACTTCTGTTCAGGCTGCCGAGAGCAACTACTATGCTGTGTTGACTCAGAAGACCGACCTGATGCGTCAGATTCGTGAGACAGAGAACTCCCTGAGTCTTCTCATCGGCGACCAGGCTCATTCTATAGCCCGTGGCAAGCTGGAGAATCAGAGTCTTCCTGCTACCTTCTCTACCGGTGTAGGCATCCAGTTGCTCAACAACCGTGCTGATGTTCATGCAGCCGAGATGAATCTGGCTCAGTGCTTCTATGGCGTAGAGACTGCCCGCAGCAAGTTCTATCCATCTATCACTATCTCTGGTACAGGTGCCTTCACCAACTCTGGTGGTATGGGCATCGTGAATCCAGGTAAGTGGTTGCTTTCTGCTGTTGGTTCATTGGTTCAGCCAATCTTCCAGAATGGTAGAATCATTGCTGGCCTTAAGGTGGCTAAGATGCAGTACGAGCAGGCTTACAATACTTGGCAGAACGCCGTACTGAAGGCAGGTAGCGAGGTGAGCAATGCCCTCGTGCTCTACAACTATTCTGACGAGAAGGGTAAGGTGGAGGCTAAGCGCATCGCCGTACTTGAGCAGAACGTAAAGGATACCCGTAAGTTGATGTCAGAGGCTGGCGGTTCTTACCTGGAGGTAATCCAGGCACAGTCATCTCTGCTCAACGTACAGCTTTCTAAGGTAGCTGATGACTTCTACAAAATGCAGGCAGTAGTGAATCTCTACTATGCATTGGGTGGAGGAGCTAAGTAATGTTTAGTGTTAAATGTTAAATGTTAAATTATTATGGCTAGTATAATAAGTCCAAAGGCAGAGGTTTCTCCAAAGGCTAAGATTGGAGATAACTGCAAAATCTACCCATTCGCCTATATCGAGGACGATGTGGTCATCGGCGATAACTGTATCATCTATCCATTCGCGAGCATCATGAATGGTACTCGCATGGGTAATAATAATAAGGTGTTCCAGTCAGCCGTTATCGCTGCCCTCCCACAGGATTTCAACTTTACCGGTGAGGAGAGTGAGGTAGTGATTGGCGATAACAATACCATCCGTGAGAGCGTGGTTATCAACCGTGGTACTCATGCTGGTGGCAAGACCGTTCTGGGCAACAACAACTTCCTGATGGAAGGTGCCCATATCTCTCACGATACCGTCATCGGCAACGGTTGCGTGTTCGGTTATGGTACCAAGATTGCAGGCGACTGCGTGATTGGTAACGGTGTCATCTACTCAACATCTGTAGTAGAGAACGCCAAGACCCGAGTAGGCGACCTTGCGATGATTCAGGCAGGTACTACCTTCTCTAAGGATATTCCTCCTTATATCATTGCCGGTGGAAAGCCTGTGAAGTATGCAGGTCCTAACACCATCATCATGGAAGCAGCCGAGGTTACCGAGAAGGTTCGCAAGCACATTGCGAATGCCTACCGACTGGTATTCCATGGTCAGACATCCCTCTTCGATGCCATTAACCAGATCAAGGATCAGGTGCCAGATGGACCGGAGATTCAGAACATCATCCAGTTCCTGGAGAGTTCAGAGAAGGGTGTCATCACTAAAATGTAAAATTTGCTTTGAAGGATTTAGATCCTTTAGTTTCTATTTTGATTAAAATTCAAGTCATACCTATTTGAATTTTACTCAGTATTTTGAAAGGGCTGGCCGTGAGGTTAGCCCTTTTTATGTTTGATTGTATGGGTGATAGTATCGGTGATACACGGTGATACATGGAAAAGGATACTATCCCTGATAGAAATCTCCGTTCAGCGTCGCTGAACGCACATTCAACGTTGCTGAACGCACATTCAACGTCGTTGAACGAAAAAATCATTTAAGCTTAGCAACAAATTCTATTAATGGTAGTAATAAATGCAAATAAATGCAATTTTATTTTGTTATCTCTTCGTTTATGTGTATCTTTGCAAACAATTTGGGTAATTACGCCCTTCCGGTCTGAAAATTAATAGATTTAGAAATGAGAAAGAAACAATATAAGCCTCGCAATCATCGTGGATTGCAGGTCGTTACTTTATGTATCAGCACCGCTATGGTGCTTGTTTTGTTGGGATTGGTCATCTTTTCCGTATTGATGGGAAAAAACCTCTCTTCCTATGTCAAGGAGAACCTGGTGGTACAGGTGATGCTCGAACAGGATGTTACCAATCCTGAGGGCTTGCAGATGTGTAAGCGCTTGAAGGCTCGTCCTTACGTGAAAGGTCTGACCTATATCACCAAGGAACAGGCTTTGAAGGAGGCTACCCGCGATCTGGGTACCAATCCTAGCGAATTTGCCGGTGTGAATCCTTTCCAGCCATCTATCGAAATCACGACACAGGCGGATTATGCCAACAATGATTCCCTGAAGTGGATAGCCAAGGAACTGAAAAGCTACTCGCGCGTGACGGAAGTAAGTTATCAGCACGACCTGATAGAACAGGTGAACAATTCGCTCACCAAGATAAGCATCGGACTTCTTATCGTAGCCGCACTGCTTACCTTTATCTCGTTCTCGCTTATCAACAATACGGTGAGACTGGGCATTTATGCCCGCCGATTCACCATCCATACCATGAAGCTGGTGGGTGCATCCTGGGGCTTCATCCGTAAGCCATTCATCAAGAGGGCTGTATTGGTGGGTGTGATAGCGGCTTTGCTTGCTGATGGTTTCCTCGGTGGATGCCTCTATGCCTGGTCGGTTCACGAGCCGGAGCTGGTCAATGTGCTCGGCTGGCAGGAACTTGCCATCACAGGTGGTTCGGTATTCCTCTTCGGTATCATCATTACAGCTCTCTGTGCCAGTATATCGGTGAACAAGTTCCTCAAGATGAAGGCGGGAGATTTGTATAAGATTTAAACTTTGCACATTGCACTTTGCACATGACACATTACATATTAAACATTACACATTAAACATTATATATAATGGATAAGAAGAATTTAGCATTTGACAAGATGAACTTCATCTTGCTGGCAATTGGTATGGCAATTGTCATCATCGGTTTCCTCCTGATGAGCGGCGCTGGCTCTAACGAGCACTCTTTCGATGCTGATATTTTCAGTACTCGCCGTATTGTAGTGGCACCAACCGTTACCCTGTTTGGTTTCCTCTCGATTATCTATGCGGTTATACGCAAGCCTAAGGACGAATAGGGTAAGACAATCAAGTAAATAAACAAGGGAGTAGGCTTTGCAATTCCCTATATATAATAAGGTATAAAAAATAATCAGTAATCAATGAATTGGATTGAAGCTTTAGTGTTGGGACTCATCCAGGGTCTCACAGAGTATTTGCCTGTAAGTAGTAGTGGTCACTTGGCTATCGGTGCCCATCTTTTTGGCATCAATGGTGAGGATAACTTGACTTTTACCATCATGGTACATGTAGCTACCGTGCTGAGTACATTGGTAATTCTTTGGAAGGAAATCGACTGGATTCTGAAGGGTCTCTTCAAGTTCCAGATGAATGAGGAAACAAAGTATGCCCTCAATATCGTTATCTCTATGATTCCTGTAGGAGTTGTAGGTCTGTTCTTCAAGGACAAGGTAGAGGAAGTGTTCGGTTCAGGCTTGCTCATCGTGGGCATCATGCTTCTCGTAACAGCATGTCTTCTTACCTTCTCTTACTTCGCCAAGCCACGCCAGAAGGAGAACATTTCTCCTCTGCATGCATTCATCATCGGTCTCGGTCAGGCACTTTCAGTATTGCCAGGTCTTTCACGCTCTGGTACTACCATTGCTACCGGTCTTTTGCTGGGTGACAAGAAGGAGAAGATGGCTCAGTTCTCATTCCTCATGGTGATTCCTCCTATCTTGGGTGAGGCATTGCTCGACCTCCTGAAGGGTCTGAAGGGAGAAGAGGCTCTTGGCGGCATCGATGCATTCCCTATGATTGTGGGCTTCGTGGCAGCATTCGTATCAGGTTGTCTGGCTTGTAAGTGGATGATCAATATCGTGAAGAAGGGTAAGCTGGTATATTTCGGTATCTATTGTGCTATTGCAGGTGCCGTTACCATCATCTGTTCAATCATTTAATATATGGATTTCAGAAAAGGAGAAATTATAGCCATCGACAAGCCTTATCGCATGTCGAGCTTTGGAGCATTGGCGCACGTTCGCTATCTGCTCAGCAAGAAACTCGGCTTCAAGGTGAAGATAGGACATGCCGGTACGCTCGATCCCCTTGCTACGGGTGTGTTGGTGCTCTGCACGGGTAAATGTACCAAGCAGATTGAGCAGTTGCAGACACATACCAAGGAATATACGGCAACCCTTCAGTTGGGGGCTACCACGGCAAGCTACGATAAGGAGCACAGTGTAAACCATACTTTCCCTACCAAGCACATCACCCGTGAGCTGGTAGAGGAGGTGCTGAAGAAGTTTGTTGGTGAGATTCAGCAGGTTCCACCTACCTATAGTGCCGTAAAGGTGAATGGCGACCGTTCTTATGCCCTGCGTAGAGCAGGCGAGGAGGTGCAGCTGAAACCTAAGACCGTGCGTGTGGATGAGATTGAACTCACCGATTACAACGATGAGGAGAAGACGGCAAGCATCCGTGTGGTTTGCGGTAAGGGTACTTACATCCGTTCCCTGGCGCGCGACATCGGTCGTGCCCTGGATAGCGGTGCCTTCCTGACAGCCCTCCGCCGTACCAAGGCTGGAAGCTTCTCGGTAGAGAACTGTATCGACTTTGACTATTTCCAGGAATGGCTCGATGCACAGGAGATAGAAGACAGCCTTGCCAATAACTAGGCTCGAACTTCGAGATATGACATTAATAGTAAATCATCTTAAGAAAGGAGATATAATATCACATGAAACTATCACAATTCAACTTTAAGTTGCCAGCTGCTCAGGTGGCACTTTATCCACATAAGACTAAGCGTGTGGTCAAGACTGCCAGTGGTGAACGTACATTCGAGATTACCCGTCGTGACGAGTCTCGACTCATGGTGCTCCACAAGAAGTCTGAAACCATCGATATGTATAAGAAGGACGAGAATGGCAAGGATATGGTGGATGCTGATGGCAATCCAGTATTCCTGCAGTTCAAGGATATCGTCAACTACTTCGAAGAGGGTGATACCTTCATCTTCAATGATACGAAGGTATTCCCAGCGCGCCTTTATGGTACCAAGGAGAAGACCGATGCCAAGATTGAGGTGTTCCTGCTCCGTGAGCTGAATGCCGAGATGCGTCTTTGGGATGTGCTGGTAGAGCCTGCGCGCAAGATCCGTATCGGCAACAAGCTCTTCTTCGATGATGTCAACGAGATGGTAGCCGAGGTTATCGATAATACCACAAGCCGTGGCCGTACCCTCCGTTTCCTCTATGATGAGGATGGCAATCACGATGTCTTCAAGCGTTCGCTCTTTGCATTGGGTGAGGCTCCGCTTCCTCGCTATATCATCGATGCCCGTGAGGATCACCATGCTACAGAGGATGATATGGACGACTTCCAGTGTGTTTTCGCTGAGAAGGAGGGTGCCGTAACTGCTCCTGCTACTGGTCTTCATTTCTCTCGTGAGTTGATGAAGCGCCTGGAAATCAACGGTATCAACGAGGCTTACATCACCCTGCATTGCGGATTGGGCAACTTCCACGAGATTGAGGTAGAGGACCTTACCAAGCACAAGATGGATTCTGAGCAGATGATTATCTCTAAGGAAGCTTGCGAACTGGTGAATAAGACCAAGCAGGAAGGTCATCGCGTATGCGCCATCGGTACCAGCGTGATGAAGGCTACTGAAACTGCTGTAGGTACAGACGGAATGATGAAGGAGTTTGATGGATGGACCAATAAGTTCATCTTCCCTCCATACGATTTCGGATTGGCTGACTGTGCTGTTGCCAACTTCTATCATCCAGAGTCAACCTTGATGATGTGTACTGCTGCCTTTGGTGGTTACGACCTGGTATATGAGGCATACAAGAAGGCTGTGAAGAATGGCTATATGTTTGGTTGCTACGGTGATTCACTGTTGATACTTCCAGACTAAACGGTGGAATAAACAGTTTTTGTACATATAGAAGTGATTGATATTCAGTAGATAAACTGAGTTATCCGCAGTTTTTATAAAAGTGTGAATAAGTATGTATAAAGTATATTTAAGCCTTGGCACGAATCTGGGCAACCGGAAGCGTAATATTTGTGAGGCTATCGATAAAATAGGAGAGCAGATTGGCGTGGTAGAGCGCCAGTCTGCTCTTTACGAAACCAAGCCTTGGGGCTATTCATCTCCCAATGACTTCATCAATTCCTGTGTGATGGTTCTCACCGCCATGCCTCCTCGTCAGGTGTTGGAGGCTACCCAGCGGATAGAGCAGAAGATGGGCAGAACCCTGAAGTCTGTAAATGGAGAATATCACGACCGCATCATCGACATCGACATTCTGATGATAGATGATCTGGTGATTAATGAGCCCGATTTCAAGGTTCCTCATCCTCTGATGGAAGAGCGCGATTTCGTGATGACTCCGCTGAAGGAAATATTGTAGATGATTTCACATAAAAAGGTGCTATACCGGATATAAGATATAACTTTAGAGAAAAAAATCCCATCGTTCTTGCGAGCGATGGGATTTTTGGTTCTGTTAAGCAATGTGTCTGCTTTCGCTGAAATTAAAAGGTTGCTACTTCTTAAGGATAAAGACAGATGGTGGGGAGTGTCATTCCGTAAAAATCAGCGTCAAATGATATAAAATTGCCTATTTATGCAATGGCACCTTTACTTTTCTTGGGTAAAAGCTTGGAAGTTATTGCTTAATTTCCTATCTTTGCAAGCAAGAATAAGTAAAGGTGCCATTTCTCTTTTTCTAAGGATAAGGCTCTTTCTAGGAACGAACTGACAATTATTTAATTAATAACATAAACCGATACAATTATGAAGAAATCCATCATTTTCGTATTGCTGCTCTCTCTGTTGAGCGTACAGCAAATCCATGCACAGAAGTGGCTCAAGAAATTGGGAAAGGTGGCAGAAACCGTGCTTACTAATGACCAGAAGACGACCAATAAGGCGTCTGGCTCTATCCCTGGGTGTACTGTGAAATATACCAGTTGCGTTGCTAATGGCAACGACGTACACATCAACTTTGTGATTACCAACACCACTTCCAGTGAACTCAAAATGTATTTCAATGGTTTTGATGACGGCTCTTGTGCTTTTGATAGCAAGAATGTCAAACATCAGATGCACTTCTATTTGGGTGGCGAAAAGTTAGGTAACTATTCTGATAAGATGCTTCCTTCTAATGTACCTGTCAAGGGTATTATGGTGATAGAGGATGTAGATCGCACCATCAAGCAGATTAATTCTACTCTTGTTAAGGGTAAGGCTAATGATGTGGAGTTTGCTATTAAGTTGCCTACCCAGGTAGTGGCAGATGTCAAGAATACCAATTCCGATTTGGTAACCTGCTCATTGCCTGAGTTGCAGTTCAATTTCTTGAAGTGTGTTCGTCAGGGCAGGAATGTTGTGATCACTGCTACATTCAAGAATATCGGCAACAAGGAGTATGAGATTTCAGCTTATGGCAATACTCCTACTATATATGATGATGGTGGCGATGCTTACGAGTGTGATCCGGAAACAACCCTCTTTGGCAAGAATCGCTGGTTAGGCTATAATTTCTATACCTTGCTCGCTGGTATCCCGATGAAGGCTACGTTTGTCATCAAGAATGTCAGCACCAGTGCCACCGAGTTTAGCGTTGTCAAGATTCCATTCAAGTACAATTCTAATGGCGAGACCTCTCAGTATATAGAGTTCCGCAATCTGCCTATCTCAGCGCAGTAAGTAGAAATCTTAATAAGTTGACATAAAAAGAAAAATCCCATCGTTCTTGCGAGCGATGGGATTTTTAATTCTGTTAAGCAATGTGTCTGCTTTCGCTGATTACTTACGAAGACCGAGGGCCTTGATGATAGCACGATAGCGATTGATGTCGCGATCATACAAGTAATCGAGCAATGCACGACGCTTTCCTACAAGCTGTGTCAACGCACGTGTTGTAGTATAATCTTTACGGTTCTTCTTAACGTGCTCC
>OKRY01001838.1_pt1 | contig 17124 bp, 9 predicted proteins | sample 1601121 | NCBI WGS metagenome assembly OKRY01 (sample SAMEA3541546, study PRJEB24748) | human gut metagenome | biome: human gut; feature: human-associated habitat; material: faeces | place: China | collected 2012
AAATACGAACAGAATTAAAAGACGAAAAACTTCGGCAAAGCAGCGACAAGCCCAGACACAACCGCAGAATGCGCCTGCATCGCCAGAATTCCCCGGCGGCGTGGTTCTGACTGGTAAAGGTCGTCGCCGCTTGAGCAAACGCGGTAATGATGTAATAGGTAACGTATTCAAAATTCATGGCTATCGTGCTTCCGGCAATTGCTTCTGCGCCGAAGCGGTTGACCGACGCCTGCACAAAAATGTTTGCAAAGCAGAACACCGCACCCTGCACAGCCGACGGAATGCCGGTTTTCAGAATGCTCCACACGCCATTGCGCGCGCTCGCAGGGCTGCAAAAACACGCACCTCGATCACAGCTTCCGCCTCCTTATTTGTGATTGTGAATTGTGAGTAAGGAGGGGGAAGTGCATCCCCCTCCTTACTTCAAAAATATCCCAGGAAAAATGATTTGTCAAGAATGATTTATTTTCCGATGCACTCGTCCAGCCCCAGCTTTTTCAGCCAGGGAGGGCTGACAGTCGATGAGAATATGGGAGTATTGCCCCTTCAGCGTGTCCAGATATTGCCGCAAGATAGTCTCACGGCTCATGGCATTTACCAGGGATACCTCCATACCGGATAACTGGATGTCCGCAGGCATCAGGTCAACGCCTTCCGCATGATGCAGAATACCTTCTCCAGTGCGTATAGGCTGATCCATCAGAATTTTGCCCATTGCATCGGACAATGTAAATGGCAACTTGTCCGGTTGCGGATTTCCCAGGCTGATTGTCAGGCTCCCTTGTGGGTCCCCGTCGATCAGAAGGACTTTCTTTCCGGCCTGCGCCAGCCCGATTCCCAAGTTGGCACAGGTCGTTGTCTTGCCAACGCCGCCTTTCTGGTTGGCAATGGCGATGATTTGCGTGTTCATTGACTTCACCTCATTTCTAATTATTGCTGTTGCTTCTGGAAATAGAAAAAGCCGCCACTTCAAAATTAACAGTGAAGTGACGGCTCTTTCTATCGCCGGAATACGAGTTCCTGAAATGAAAAAAGCACCCAGCATTTATACTGTGTGCTACATCAAATTCATATTCAATTATTCAAATTAGCTCAAACTATGCCAAACTGCCACAGCCAAAAAACGAGGGGAAGGAGGGCTGAAAAGCACCCCAAAAATCGGCTCTCGGTTAACCACTTTGGGAACCACTTCCCCCTCTTTTTGCCCTCTTTTTAGCCAGTTAACCACTTGCGGACCACTAAAAATTGGATGAAATCGGCTCTCGTTTTGCCAAATTTGGTCAAACCATATCAGCCCGTTTAGATATAGCAAAAGCCCGGAAAACCTTGATTTTCCGGGCTTTTTGAACCATTTTGATATAGTCTGAGCAGTCGATTATCGCTTGCTGAACTGCGGAGCGCGACGAGCTGCTTTGAGACCGTACTTCTTTCTTTCCTTCATTCTGGGGTCACGAGTTAAGAAGCCTGCCTTCTTGAGTACGGGACGAAGCTCGTCGCTGTACTGAAGTAAAGCTCTTGAAAGGCCGTGGCGGATAGCGCCTGCCTGACCTGTAACACCGCCGCCTGCAACTGTGCAGACAATGTCAAACTTCTCTGTTGTTCCTGTAAGAGCGAGAGGCTGACGAACGATGAGCTTTAATGTCTCAAGACCGAAATAATCGTCGATGCCACGACCGTTTACAGTAATAACACCGCTGCCGGGATAAACACGTACTCTGGCAACTGAGTGCTTTCTTCTACCTGTTCCGTAGTAATAAGGCTTTGATTCGTACATTGTTATCCCTCCTTAATATTTGAATTCTTCGGGCTTCTGAGCGCCGTTCTTGTGCTCTGCACCTGCATAAAGACGCATTCTTGTTGCGGCCTTTCTGCCAAGTGTATTGTTGGGGAGCATACCCTCAATTGCGAGCTGCATAGCCTTTTCGGGCTTCTCGCTCATGAGCTTGCTGTACTGTACTTCCTTAAGACCGCCGATGTAGCCGGTGTGCCATCTGTAGTACTTGTTCTCAAGCTTGTTGCCTGTTAAAACTGCCTTTGCGCAGTTAATTATGATTACATGATCGCCACAGTCGCAGTGAGGTGCGTATGTGGGCTTGTGCTTACCACGGAGAATGTGAGCAGCCTTTGCAGCAACACGGCCGAGGGGCTTTCCTGCTGCATCGAGAATATACCACTTACGTTCAACTGTTTCAGCTTTAGGCATAAATGTTGACATTCTGATTCTTTCCTTTCAATTACTCTTGAGGTTTGACCTCTGTTTGATTATTTTCACAACGTTTAATATTATAGCCATCCGTCAGCCTTTTGTCAAACGAATTTTCACGTAAAATCTAAATATATATCTATTTCTCTTTAAATCTCTTTAAATATCGCTGTTTCTCTCTATTTCTATCTTGCGATTTCATTTTATTTCTGCCTGTTGCAAATAAGTACGTTTTTCTTGATATTTTGCCGTTATGCTTTTGTTTTTGCAGTAAGACTCTTTTACCGTTTCATTATCGGATGTCAGCCGTAAAAGCCGGATAAAGCGCTGTAAAAACGCATTTTCGGTAATATGTAATCTCGTTTATCCCGATTCATCTTGCAATTAATGCTGTTTTGTGCTATTCTGAATGTTATAATAATAAAAGGAGCAACGCTAATGACACAATATCACAATATCCCGCCCGTGTACGATAAAAACAGCCGTATACTTATATTAGGCTCGTTTCCGTCTGTGAAGTCACGGGAGGCACAGTTTTTCTACGGACACCCTCAGAACCGTTTCTGGAAGGTGATGTCGGCGGTTCTTAGTTGCGACCTGCCTGTAACGGTACAGCAGAAGAAGCTGATGCTGTTAAGTCATAATATCGCCGTATGGGATGTTATCGGTTCGTGTGAAATAACAGGCTCGTCTGATGCCACCATAAGCTCGGTAGTCCCGAACAATATAGCCGGACTTGTAGCCGAAACTTCCGTTACAAGAATTTTTGCAAACGGTGCGACCTCTTATAATATGTATAAGCGATATTGCCGTGACAATGTCGGAATAGAAGCCGTAAAGCTGCCGTCAACCAGCCCCGCAAACGCCGCTTTCTCGCTTGAACGGCTCATATCCGAATGGAAATCTCAGATTCTGTCGCAGTAGCTTATGGTAATATTACGCTCCTTTGCGTTCTTTATCAGATGGTCAAGCCTTATAAGTATCGCCTTTTCTTCATAGACGATTGCCTCGATTTTTTCGGGGTCTGTTTCCATATCGAAAAGCTGACGTGTCTTTTCAAGCCTGCTTTGAAGATACTCCAGCCGTGAACGCATTTCTTCGGCTTCGCTGAAAGTATGCTCCTTGCTTTCCGCTTTAAATAATCTGCAAAAATTCAAGCACATAAAATGCCCGTCCTTTCAAAGAGTTTTTACATTCTATGAAAGTGACGGGCTTAAAATTACCGACAGAGCCTTTCTATTGCTTTTGCGAAAATTACCGTGTTGTCGAGAAGCTCCCCGACAGGCACGAATTCGTCCGCACCGTGTATCCTGTAATCCGTGTCGGGATGTTCAACGCCGAAGGCGACACCGCCCTCGATCCCGTGTACATAGGTTCCTCCGCCGATAGCTATACATTCGCCTTTTTTGCCGGTATGCTCCTCGTATACATCAAGAAGCGTCTTTACAAGAAAGCTGTCGGGAGAGGCATAATGAGCGTTTGTGCCTGTAAACTCCGCTATTGAAATACCCGTGCCGTCTACGGCGTTTTCCAGCTTGCTTTTCAGCTGAGATAATGTCATACTCATCGGAAATCTTATGTCGGTATTAAAGTCAAGTCTGCCGTTTTCAGCGTTTATAAGGCTTAAAACGCAGGTAAGCGCACCCGATTTATCCTCGCAGGCAACCCTTAATGAAGAACCGTCTGTTTCTCCGTATGGATAACGTTTCAGAATATCACCGAGCAGTGTTTTTGTTTCATCCTTAATATCAAGCGTCACAAGCATTTCGAGCATTGCCGTTATTGCATTTTTTGCCTTTTGCGGAGTGGATGCGTGAGCAGATTCGCCCTTGCAGATAACTTTTATACCGCTCTCTGTCTGTTCTGCGGTAAAGCAACAGTTGTTCTTATTATTTGCGATATATGAACAAACAGCCTCCTCGTGCTTTGAAGCGAGAACTGCGTAACACTCGGCAGGAACGGCGTTTATCACCTGTCCGCCGCTGATTTCCAAAATGTCGTCATTGCTCATTTGTGCCGTGTACTGTGTTCTCGCCATACCTTTTTCGCAGTTTATAAGCGGATAGGATGCATCGGGAGTAAACACCATCGAAGGCATCTCGTCATTTCTGAGATAATATTCAATATCGGCAGATCCGTTTTCCTCGTTTGTACCGAATATCAGCCGTACACCCTTTGACAGCTTTACGCCAAGCTCTTTTATGCTGTACAGAGCGTAAAGTGCGGATACCGCAGGTCCTTTATCGTCGGTTACACCTCTGCCGTAGAGAATACCGTCCTTTTCGGTGACCTTGAAGGGATCATACGTCCAGCCTTTACCGGCGGGAACAACGTCAAGGTGGCACAGCACCGCAAGAGAAGGCTTGCTTTCACCGTCGGGAAGATAGTCGGCTGTTGCGTAATAATTTTCACGGTTATTTACCGTAAAGCCCATTTCTTCGGCTTTGCCAAGTATTATTCCGAGTGCCTTTGCAGGCTCTTTTCCGAAGGGAAAATTTTCTTCCGCTTTTCCTTCTATGCTCGGCACTTCTACAAGCGTTGACAGCAGAGAAATAATATCTTCCTTGTTTTTCTCTGCAAAATTTCTGTATTTACTGTTATCCATTCCGACACTTCCTTTTGATTTTGTATCATTATTATACTACTCCGAGCCGAAAAGGTCAATTAATTCATTTGACATTTTTTGTGAAGCATGGTATACTAATTAAAATATCTATATGCTTCAGGGAGGATACCCTATGAGTGCAAAAACCCCTATCGGCAGTAATTTAAAGCTGTTCAGAGCAAAGAAAAAACTTCTTAAGGATTTTATAACCAATGACCCTTATCTTTCGGGAGAACTGGGCAATTATAAACACGGCACACTTTTCAGACACGACATTGTATTTGTCAGCATAACCGACGGAAGCCGTACCGCCGATTTGTTCATCGGAGAAGGTGAGGACTTTTTGTCGGCATTCGCCTCGGCTATGAACAGTGCCGAAAAGTATGTTTCGGATAATGATATTGTTCCGCTGTGGGTAAAGGTTGACTGTGTGAACAGCTGTAAGATCTGTACCCGTGCGGAATTTGAAGAAGAAATACGCTCAAGCCGTGAATTTTTCTTCAAAAAAGGCGTCAGCTTCGATACAGGCTTTGAAACCGCACTTCTTGAAGCACAACTTAATTGCTGCGGACTTATAAACTATAAGAACGGCACTCTTGACGATAATAAAATCAGGGATTTCCTCAGCAGCCGCACCACCCTTGAATCAATCCCCGACAATGTGTTATCGTTTACTACCGTCGGATATATCTGTGACGAAAACAAAAAGCTGTACAAGCTATATCCCGATGAGGAAAACTACGGCAGAAGAATTGTGCCGGAGCTGACAAAAGACGATATTAAGCAGGTCATAGAAACGTCATCGGTATATCTTGCGAATGCCGTCAAAGATAATGGGCAGTTTGATTACGGCGTAAATCCCGTGAACGATTTTCATTTCGTTACATATAACATACTGCGTCATTCCGGTACTATCTGGAGTCTTATAATGCAGTACGACACCACAAAGGACGAGAAGCTCGTGCCGAAGATTGAAAGCACGATAGACTTCCTTATGCAGAGCATAGAATATTCCGACAGCGACCACGCCTATCTTGTAGAACGTAAGTCGGATGAAATAAAACTCGGCGGTAACGCTATCGCTATAGTGACCTTGTCCACCTATGCCGCCGTATTTGACAGCGACAGGTATGATAAGCTGATAGCCGCTCTTGCAAACTCTGTTCTTGATATGCAGGAAGAGGACGGCAGCTATTATCACGTTTTATCCTTCCCCGATTTTCAGCGCAAGGAACGTGACAGAATCGTGTACTATGACGGCGAGGCGACATTTGCGCTTGCGAGAGCGTACAGTATCACAAAAGACAACCGTTATCTTGATGCCGCAGAAAAAGCGCTCGATTATTTCATCAAGAATGATTATACACGTTTTTGCGACCACTGGATAGCGTATGCGGTAAACGAGGTCACTATCCACGACCCGAAGGAACGCTATCTGAACTTCGGTCTTAAGAATGCAAACGATAATCTGAACAAGATTTTCAATCAGGATACGACCTTCCATACATTTCTTGAGCTTCTTATGGCGGCTTTCAGCCTTTATGAGAGGATAAAAGAGAAGAATATATATGTGTCATATATGCAGAGATTCAACTTTGAAGCGTTTATCAGGACGATTTACCGACGTGCGCATTATATGCTTGGCGGCTATCTCTATCCCGAGATAGCAATGTATATGAAGGTGCCGGAATCGGTAGTATACACTTTCTGCGTGCGTCATGACAGCTACAGAATAAGAATAGACGATGTTCAGCATTATATCGGCGGTTATTATAATTTCTACAGAAATTTTGACAAGCTGAACGAATATTACAAGCAAATCACAGATAAGCCGAAAACACGGCAGAGCGAAACGCCCGTAGACAGCGAGAGAGCCTCGTTTGTCAACTGGATACTCAGCAATATCTGATTTTGAGAGGATAGCTTATGAACTTCATGCAACTTCGTGAAAGACAGCCGAAATTCCCCGTTACCGTAAAGACGGGAGAGGGAGTAGTAGAGCTTATCTGGAATAAAATTGAATATGCTGACGGCTACCGTGTGTTTGCGTCGCCTGTCGGCAAGAATCATTTTGTCGGTGTAATTAACGTAAAAGGCACTACTGCCGTGATGAAAAAACGTGCAAACGGCGTTCCTATGCAGTATAAGGTCAAGGCGTTCAGAATTGCGGACGGTCCGGATAATTTTTTCGGAGAGTCCGAAATTGTCATAGCGTGTCCGCTTGAAACTCCACGCAGACTTACCGCAATAGTCGGAAGCGACGGTATATGCACATTGTCATGGAGATACAACTCGCAGTGTGACGGATTCAAGATCTATGCCGATTCGAATGAAAGCGGAAAATATTCTTTTGTGTGCTACAGCGGAAAGAATTCCTGCAGGCTTGACAGCTTCACAAAAAGCGGTAAGGTAACGTTTGTTGTACGCAGTTTTATAATGACAGGGCATATGGAAAAGCTGGGCGTTTCTTCTGCTCCCGCCGAAGCCGTTCTTCCAAAATCCAAAGGCACTAAGGCAGTGCAGTTCGACCATTCGATGATAAGAAAAACGGCAGGCGATTATAATGCAAGGCGCTTTGCCGGCAAAGACGGTAGGCTGTGTAACGATCACCATAAATGCACCGTGATGATAGGCGGCGATATTACCGTTTCGGCTGAAATGCAGAAAAATGCGGCAAAGGGAATGCCTGTTTTTGACGAAGCTTTTTCGTCGCTCGGCGGAATATTCGGTTCGTTTGATTTTTCCGTTGCGATGCTTGATACGGATATTAACGATAAAAAGGCGTATACATTCGAGGACAGCCGTGTTATCAACTGCCCGTCCACGATCGCCGACGCTGTATGCAAGAGCGGAATAGACGCACTTGCTGTCAACGCAGGACTTCTGCAAAGAGCGCCGCAGTCGCTCGAAAAGTATCCGCTTACGGTTATAACCGAGAACGACTGCACACAGGGCGGAGAGAAGTTCAGCATAGTAAATATCAACAATATAAATGTCGGATTCATTTCTGCGACAGTGAACAAGGATATATCGCAGTATGTGTCACAGCTCAGAAAAGCAGGAGCAGAGTACATATTCTTCTTCTGCTCGTGGAATGAACGTCATACGCCTGCGGTAAAGCCTAAGTGGAGAAATCAGGCGGTAAAGGCTGCGGAGAGCGGAGCGGATATAATTATCGGCAACGGACTTAACGCCATTGCCGAATATGATGTTATAGAGTGCGCAGACGGCAGACGTGTTCCTGTGGCTTATTCGCTCGGCTCGCTTATTCCCGCTGACCCTGCGACACGCTTTGAGAAGATAGGAGCGTTACTTTGCGTAAGGCTCAAGCGTGATACCGCAACAGGTAAGGTGAATACCGACCTTTGCGGATACATTCCTTATGCGTTCAAGGATTACGGCACGGAACACAGAGCGGTGCTTTTGTCCGATGATAATGCACGTTATTTCGGGCTGTCGGTATACGATACGCTTAAAAAGCAGGTGGCAACGGCACTCGGCAGTAAAATAGAGCTTGCGAGATATGCCGAGAAGCCCGAACAGCAATCGTTTGCACTTCTCGGCTCGGCACTGATTTCGGAGCTTTTCAAGGACGATAACGATGTAGAAACTGACCGTTCGCATCTGTTCATATCTCAGCTTACTATGAACGGAGCACACTGCGATGTTGACGAGAAATACTTCCGTGACGGTGTTGTGCCTCTTTACTACAACCTTTCCAAAGGCTATGACGAATACCTTGCTGAAAACAAGGCGGATGTGCTTATAACGGACCTTTATTATGCTGTTTCCACGCCTGTTTACAGGCTCGGAGATTCGCTTTATTCGGGCGGAAAAGCGTTTATACAATCACGTTTCTACGAGGAAAACAAAAGTCTGCTGAAACGGCTCGATATAAAGGATGAAGCGGTGTGGAAGCCTCTGCTTGACAAGTTCATTGATTCGGTTACCGCTGTGTATGACAGGGAAAAGATTATACTTGTACGCATAACGGATCCCAAGCTGTACTATGTCAACGGACGATATGTACGCTCAACTGACCGCTCGTGCAACTTCAGGCTGCTTCTTGATATGGAGAACTACTTTATAAGACGTGTTTCCCCGAAGGTCATTGACATATCACGGTTCTATCCCGGTGTGATAAACAAAAGGGGAAGAAGCTATGCGGTATGCCGTGATGAGCATTTCCGCAATAACATTTCGCTTATTGCCAAAAGTATATGCTCCGGCAAGAAGGCAAACTATGTCAACTCGCTTGCTTACGACCCTGAAATATGGCTCACGGAAGTGGCTGAAAACTTTGATATAATAAAGGCAGGCAAGGCGGACAGCTTCTTCTTCGGCACAAACAATGCCGTAGACTACTTTATAAGCAGGCTGAGCCGTGACTTTATCTGTGCGGAATTCAAGGATATTCTCAGGCTGAAAACCAGTGAGCTTGTCACGTTCAATGAGATAAGGGCTTGCTATGATTTCGGCAGAAACGCAGTGCTGAAGCGGGTTTATAACGGCATCTGCGCTATACGCAAGGGCGATATTGCGAATGCGGATATAGATGAGATCATAAGGCTCGGATTATATGCGCAAAGCGATCTTGCCAAGACGTTGGAATCATTTTACAACAAAAACGGGATTATCAGAAACTGTGTGCTTTCGACTAAGGATCTTAGCTTCTATCTCAAGTGCGCAAGGCTGTGGATGGCAGGCACAGACAAGGATGCGGTGGCACAGCTTGCCCGTAGATATTACGCAAAACACAGACCTGTGATTCTTGATGTTTTTGGCAGGGCAGACGGCGGTGACATTTCAGAGCTTGCAGACGGTACGGTAAAGGGCAGTGTGATAAGCGGTTATTCGGCTCTGACAGTGTGTTCGGAGAAACCTGCGGATATTGATCTGAGCTATATTGACGATAAGTCGGCTGTTTTTACCGAGCTTACACGCTCATACTTTGCGAATACGCACGGCGACTGGCTTTTAGTCGATTTTTCGGATATTGTGAAGCCGATTTACAGGCATAGGTCGGCATATGTCGCATCAATTGATGAATTATGCTGTTCTATGGCTTACAGAGCCTTTATGACGGACGATGATGTTTTCGAGCCGTTTAAGGAAAATGCTGACAGCAAATTTATTGAAAAAGCGATTTCCGATTTTGCAAGAACTATAAAAGCAAAATATGGAAAAAATATAATATTAAGGAAAACATATCTTCCGCTTAACAGATTGGATATTACAGGAAGAATCCGTCCTTTTGACGATACGGAATTTATATCCGAGAAAGAAAATCTGATAAGCAGAGCAGAGGAGATATTTGTAAAATGCACAGACTGCTATATAATTGACTATGAAAGCCGGTATCTGCCTGTGTGCGCCGATAAAAACGCCGATATTTCCGAGCGTATGCTTGAAAGCGACTTCTATAAAGAGGCGGCAGCAGCCGTTGACCGCATAATTTCGGGAACAAGCAAAAAGACTGTAAACAATGTGGATATAGTCGGCTATCTTGAGCGGTGCGAGCATATCAGAAAGGATAACCCCGATATGTCTGCCGAGCTTTCCAGTGAGATATTCGGCGGTGCGTCGGAGATATTCATGACAGAATAAATTTTATGTATGTTTAAAGCCCTTTGAGGAAAACTCGGAGGGCTTTTGGTTTTAGTTGGGCTGAAAGTGTTTTGTATAATGTGCTTGAGCTATATCGTTCAGTTCTGATTACAATAGTAAGGCTACCGATAGTTCTTTTTATCGGATAGCACTTCTCGGGTTCGCTATTCAAATCGATGCACCTGTCAATATGAAAGAGGGAGACAACCAAAGGGATCAGGTACAAGTCTGAGCCTCGCTCACGCAAGGCTCGTGCACTCCGCTAAAGCTCCGCTGGACTTGACAGCCCCTCTCCCTGTCCCTTAGGTTTTCTCCCAAATCAGTTATTCCTCTTGAGCGACGTGAGGAGCGGGAGCATTGCTAAAGCAATGCTCAGCGTGGCATCCCTCTTTCCTTACTCACACCCCCACTCCGCCTGGGGTGTTAGCGGAACTCGTATGACCACCGGAACATTGTATATTCTGTAAGTGCAGGGACGCTTAACGCTACACGTCCGCAGGTTAGTACATATATCTAAGGCTAGTGGCGTTTTTTTGAAAGGTCAATGTCAGTGTAGTTGCACTGATATACTCACGAAAATATTAATGCCTTATCGGTACGGAAAATGCTTTAAGCGGTGTTGGCGGTACGTTTAGATGTTCAACTTTAATAATAATTGTTTTTTGGGCATAGCACGACCCCGACAGAGTTTTCTGTGGGGGTCGATGTTTTATTGACAGGTATTGAATATAGTAGTATAATTTAACTGATACCGTTAACAGCGGAAACTATTTTGAATCAAGGATGGTGTTACATGGGCGCTGTACTGACACTGGGCTGCGATATGATACCGAAAATCAATTTCGCAATGCAACAGAATTACATACCTTTCATAAGAAACCTTACTGTCGGCAACGAGGGCGATGAGGATATAAGCGATGTAAGGCTTACTATCGCTTTTGACCCGGCTTTTGCAAAGACCTTCACATACGATATAAGCTGTGTGCCGTCGGGAAAGTCGGTTGAAATTTCGCCGCTGAGGATAATTCTCAGCACGGAAATGCTGTTTTCACTGACGGAGGCAGTGTCGGGTACTGTAAGTTTTTCGCTTTCAAAAGACGAAAAAGAGCTTTACCAAAAGGATATTCCCGTTCAGCTTCTTGCGTTTAACGAATGGAGCGGTCTTGCGTTTGATCCGGAGCTTATTGCGGCATTTGTGACGCCGAATCACCCGGAGATAGCAAAAGTCATATCAGAAGCATCGGTCTACCTTAAAAAGTGGGCGGATACGACTGCCTTCAGCGCATATCAGCGGCAGAACCCGAACTTTGTAAAACAGCAGATGGCGGCTTTATATGCGGCACTGTGCGCAAGAAGGATAGCGTACAATATGCCGCCTGCCAGCTTTGAATATATAGGGCAGAAGATACGTCTTGCGAATACCGTGCTGGAGCAGAAGCAGGGAACCTGTCTTGATCTTGCGGTGCTGTATGCGTCCTGCCTTGAGGCTGTAGGTCTTAATCCTATCATTGTATTCATAGAGGGTCACGCTTTCTGCGGCTGTCATCTTGAGGAGGAAACCTTTGCGGACTGTGCTACCGATGATGTGTCGGCTATAGAAAAGCGTATTGCGGCAGGGGCGGAGGAGCTTCTGCTCGTGGAATGCACGGATATGACAAAGGAGAATGTTGACTTTGACAAGTCGCTGAAGCACGGCAGGGATCATATGAATACACCGGGCGGCTTTATATGTGCGGTCGATATTGCCCGTACAAGAGGAAGCGGCATCCGTCCGATACCGCTGAGACTCGAACAGGCTCTGACGGCTGAAAACACAGAGAGCGACGGTGCAAGGCGTATAAGAATGAGCGCACCGAGCGAGCTTGATATGTCGCTGTACGGAAAAGTGGCGCAGGGCAGTAACGAGCCTATGACAAAGCAGAAAATATGGGAAAGAAAGCTGCTTGATTTTTCGCTGAGAAATTCTCTGCTGAATTTCAGAATAAATAAAAGCACGGTCGAAATTATGGTGTCGGATCTGTCGCTTCTTGAAGATAAGCTGTCTGACGGAACGGATTTCCGCATCCTTGAGGCACCGTCAGAGTGGACGGTTTCTATGCGAGATGCTAAAACGTTTGAGATAGAAACCGATAAGGACCTTGTAAGGAATATAGCCGAGCAGGAACTGAAAAACAAGAGGATAAGGACGTTCATGGACGCAGCAGAGCTTGAGGAGAGCCTTAAGAAGCTGTACCGTGCGGCCAAGGTGAGTATGGAGGAGAACGGCTCGAACACGCTGTTCCTGTCGCTCGGAATGCTCAGGTGGTTTGAAAGTGAAATGTCGGAAAAGGCAAGATATGCGCCTCTTGTGCTTATACCGATAGATATAGTCAGAAATGTCCGTGACAAAGGTTATATAATCAGAAGCCGTCAGGAAGACGCTCAGATAAACGTAACGATGATAGAATATTTACGGCAGGATCACGGCATTGAGATAAACGGTCTTGACCCTCTGCCCGAAGACGAGCATGGAATTGACCTGCCGCTTGTTTTCAATACCGTAAGACAGGCGATAATGGGCAAAAAAACGTGGAATATTATCGAACACAGTTTTATCGGGCTGTTCAGCTTCGGTCAGTTTGTAATGTGGAACGATATAAGAAACCGCAGTGACGAACTTAAAAGCAACAAGGTGGTATCCTGCCTTATGGAAGGTGCGACAAGCGAGGCACTGACGGGTGACTTTATTGCGGATACCGATATTGACAGCAAAATATCGCTTACGGATATTGCTGTCCCCGTTGACGCAGATTCTTCACAGCTGAGTGCGGTGGCTGCGGCATCGGCAGGAAGAAGCTTTGTACTGCACGGTCCTCCCGGAACGGGTAAATCGCAGACTATCACCAATATGATAGCGAATGCGCTTTATCACGGAAAAAGTGTTCTGTTTGTGGCGGAGAAAATGGCGGCGCTGAGCGTTGTACAGAAGCGTCTTGCTAATATCGGGCTTGACCCGTTCTGCCTTGAGCTTCACTCCAACAAGACAAGTAAATCCGTTGTTTTAGCGGAACTTAACAAGTCGCTTGAAACGGCAAGGGTAAAATCTCCCGAACAACACGCCGCAGTTGCACAGAAGCTGGCGCAGGAAAAGGCAAAGCTGAACTTTGTGATAGAGGCTCTGCACGAAAAGCGCAATTTCGGTGAATCGCTGTATACGGCTATCGAACGCTATGAGCAGTGTATGGCTGAAAAGGGGAAAATATCTATCGGCAGAGATGCTTTGCAAAATGCCGACGAAGGTACTATTGCACGATTTGAGGAAATTGTATCGGAATATGTTGTCGCAATATCCGAGATAGGTGTTTATGCACAGCATCCGCTTATAAGATACGGCGGATGTGAATATTCCACGGAAATGCGTGACAGCCTCAAAAACGGTCTTGACAGACTTGCGGAGGAATACGGCAGGGCGGACGAGGCACTGAACCTTATAGCAACTGCTGTCGGTCTTGACGGAAATATAAGCCGTGAAAAGCAAAGCGCCGTATCGGGTCTGATAGACGCTTGCGGCGAGGACGCACCTGTAATAAACGAGATATTGGGTACGGCAGATTTTGACGCTGTCGTTTCAAAGCTGAAAACGCTGTGCGAAACGGGAAAAGCATACAATGCGCTTTGTGCCGAAATCGAAAACGGCTTTGACAAGGCTGTGCTTTCATATCCTGCACAAAGCGCAAGGGTGAAATGGAAACAGGCAGAGGCTAAGTGGTTTTTACCGAAGCTGATAGGTCAGAACAGGCTGTATAAGGAGCTTAAAGTCTACAGTAAAAATCCTGCCGCATTTAAAAAGAGCGATGTATGCGGAGTATATGACAGGCTGATCGAACTGTCGGAAAAATCGGAGCAGATGGGGCAGATAATCCCGACGCTGAATATAACGGGCGGAATATTGTCCGGTATGGCGACCGACTGGGATATGCTTTCAAGGGCGGTGCATAAGACAGAGGCTGTTTATGTGGCGGCGGCTTCAGACAGATTCAGCAACAGCGAAAAACAGCACATTATGAATGTGTTCGTAAAACGTTCACCGCAGGAAATTGCCGGATGTGCGAAAAATCTTGAGGCGGTAAGAAGCTATACGGAAAAATCCGACAGACTGGCTGAACTTTATTCGGTGAACACGGAATTTGAAGGAAGCGCCGATTGGCTTACAAGCGTTAACTCGGTATTTAAGGCGATTTCGGACAATATTTCGCTTGTAAAGAGCAAGGCGGCGTTCAACTTGGCGGATAAGCGGCTTTGTGACGCAGGGCTTGCGGCTGTGAGCCGTGCCTATAAAAACGGCACTGTATCGGCAGATAATATAAGAGCGGCTTATCACTGCGAGCTTTATTATCAGCTGGCGCTTATGACTATCGCCGCAGACAAGCGTCTTGCCTCCTTCAACGGAAAGCAGTATGATGCTCTGATTGACGAATACAGAAGAACGATAAAGGAATATCAGAGGCTCACTATGCAGGAACTTGCGGCAAGGCTGTCGGCAAATATACCCGTATCAGACGGTACGAGCGCCGCATCCTCCGAGATGGGAATACTGAAGAAGGCTATCAAAAACAACGGCAGAATGATGCCGCTCAGAAAGCTGTTCGACAAGATACCGACACTGCTCAGAAGGCTCTGTCCGTGTATGCTTATGAGCCCTATCTCAGTGGCACAGTATATCGACCCGTCATTCCCGAAATTCGACCTTGTGATATTTGATGAAGCGTCACAGCTTCCGACAAGCGAGGCTGTCGGTACTATAGCAAGGGGCGAGAATGTCGTTATAGTAGGCGACCCGAAGCAGCTTCCGCCTACGTCATTCTTTACAAGCAACCGTATTGACGAGGACAACAGCGAGCTTGAGGATCTGGAGAGCCTGCTTGACGACTGCCTTGCAATCTCTATGCCGCAGATGTATCTCAAGTGGCACTACCGCTCACGGCACGAGAGCCTTATCGCATACAGCAATATGAAGTATTATGACAATAAGCTGTATACGTTCCCGTCACCGAACGACCTTGTATCGCAGGTAAGGCTTATCCGTCCGGAAGGCTTCTATGACAAGGGCAAGACAAAGCAGAACAAGGCTGAAGCGGAGGCTATAGTCAATGAAATCATCCGCAGGCTGAGCGATGAAAAGCTGAGGAATGACAGTATAGGCGTGGTAACGTTCAGCTCTGTTCAGCAGAATCTTATCGACGATATGCTGGTTGACGCATTTGCGAAGAATCCGGATATAGCTGATTTTGACGCAAAGTGTGACGAGCCTGTGTTTATCAAGAACCTTGAAAATGTACAGGGTGACGAGCGTGACGTTATACTGTTCTCAGTGGGCTACGGTCCTGATGAAAACGGAAAGGTTTCGATGAACTTCGGTCCGCTTAACCGTGACGGCGGATGGAGAAGACTTAATGTTGCAATCTCAAGGGCAAGGAAGGAAATGATAGTTTATTCTGTTCTGCGTCCTGAGCAGATAGATCTTACGAGAACACGCTCGGAGGGTGTTGCGGGGCTTAAGGGCTTCCTTGAGTTTGCAACGAGAGGTACGAATGTTATCGCAGGACGCACGGATATGTTCGCAAAAGCGGATGACAGCCTTGTAAGCGAGATAGCGAATGGCATTGAAACGCTCGGATATAAGACGAGGTGCAACATAGGCTGTTCGCAGTTCAGAATGGATATAGGTATAATAGATCCCGAAAATCCAGAAACATATATTCTCGGTATTATGCTTGACGGTGAAAACTGCCACAGAAGCGCAACCGCAAGGGACAGATTTGCGGTTCAGCCGGGTGTGCTTGAGGGGCTTGGCTGGAGCGTGATGCGTGTATGGACGCTCGACTGGCTTGACGACAGCAACGGAGTTTTACAGCACATAAAGCAGGCTGTTGAAAATGCACAGCATCCGCAGGAAAAGCCTGTAGGGGAAGTAAAGACTAAGCAGGCGCCGGTATTTGAAACGGTCGAGAAAACGCCTGTGCCGAATAAGGCAACGCTGTATGAAACGGCAGATATAGCGCCTGTCGGAACGCCCGAACAATTTTATCTTCCCGAAACGGTTCCTGTTATACAGTCGCTTGCAGTGCTTATTTTGTCGGCGGAAGCACCGATAAGCCGTAACGATCTTGTGCATAAGCTGATAGGTGCGTGGGGCATAACAAGAAGCGGCGACCGCACGGACAAGGTGCTTGCCGATGTGTTCAGAATGATCGACAAGCGTATAACGATCGATGAGAACAATGCGTTCTTCTGGCTCGGCAAGCAAAATCCCGATACATACGATATTTATCGTCCTGCCGATATTCAGGGCAACAGAAGGGAGCTTACGGAAATCCCGTCGGAAGAAATAATCTCCGCTGTGACGGAGGTGCTTTCAGAACAGATAGGGCTTTCAAGGACCGACCTTATTCGTGAGACCGCAAAGAAATTCGGCTACACAAGGCTCGGTACGGTGATGACCTCTACAGTCGAGTTCGCAGTTGATAAGGCAGTATCAGGTGGCAAAATCAAGAATAACGGTGACAGATACACGCTCTGATTTATGGTGCGTCTGCCGGCGATTTGCATAACGATGCTATGATAATAAAAAGCACCCCGCTGTGTCGGGGTGCTTTAGACTGTCGAAAAACCTATATAATTTTTAAAAATGGGGTTTGGGGCGTAGCCCCAAGCGGGGTGAGGGCGGCAG
>OKRY01001840.1_pt1 | contig 17116 bp, 16 predicted proteins | sample 1601121 | NCBI WGS metagenome assembly OKRY01 (sample SAMEA3541546, study PRJEB24748) | human gut metagenome | biome: human gut; feature: human-associated habitat; material: faeces | place: China | collected 2012
TGTTGGCAAAGTCCAGAATGGAACGGCTGATACGGTCGAGCTTGTAAACCACGACCTTTGCAATCAAGCCCCGCTTGATGTCCCGCACCAGTTCTTGAAACTTCGGACGGTCTGTGTTCTTGCCGCTGTACCCCTTGTCTGTGTATTCCTTGCAGTTACCGCCTTTCAACTCGTATTTGCAAAATTCAATCTGGCTTTCAATGGAAATGCTGTCCTTTTTGTCCACCGATTGTCTTGCATAGATTGCGTCTATTCGATTATTCATATTGTCGCTCCTTTTCTTAAAAAAGAAACGGAGCTGCTGACAGCTTTATTATACCGCCAGCAGCCCCGCAAATCAACGATGGCTTCGGAAAACCTTATGCCCCGGCTTCCTCACTCTGCCGTTTGTCGGCATACTTGCGGAACACCTCATAAAGCTGCTGTTCCAGCTCCCGGCGTTTTGCCGCTTCCTGCTCCGGCGTGAACACCGGGGAGAGATTTTCCAGCGTGATTTCCTTTCCCTGAAAAGTTACGACCTCTGTTTCTTTCTTGTATCTGATATGCTCCATAGAACCTCCCATATTCAATTTTCAAGGTACAATGCCGCACAGGGGCGGCGTGAAATTTTGCTTATATTCAATCACCTTTCCTTTGTGTATCGCTGTTGCCGCTTTACCTCCGCCAGTACGTCCGACGGGATACGGTCAACCAGCCTTTGGATATTCTGCAATTCGCTTTCCAGCTTCGCCCGTTCCATGCGGTCTTTCATTTTGCCGCTTTCGCTGGCTCTGGCTCTCGCTTCCAGCTTTTGATTTTCTTCCAGCAGGTCATTGATTGTGACCTTATATTTCTTCAACTGCCCGGAGAAGTTCTCCATTTGCGGAAACCACTTTTTCAGCATGGCAAGGGCTTCCTCTTTCTTTTTTCCGGCGTTGATCGGATTGATACCGTCCAGCGTGGCTTCAATCGCCCTCGCCTGTTTGGAGAGGGAAACGGCCTGTTTGAAAAGCCAGGTAGGGATATGCTTCCGGCCTGTCTTGCTGGCGCTCTCTCCACGCTCCAAGTCGGGATATTTCTCCACCATGTAGGCGTGAAAATCGTCCTGCCACTTCGTCAAATTCGCCCGGTTGCCTATGATTTCTTTGGCGCACAGGCGGTTGTCCTTTGTCAGCGGAACAAAAGTCAAATGCAGGTGGGGTGTTTTCTCGTCCATGTGTACCACCGCCGACACGATATTTTCCCGGCCTACCCGGTCAATGAGGAAATCCGCCGCCCTCTGGAAAAAGGCTTGTATCTCTTTTGGGGACTTGCCCTTGAAAAACTCCGGGCTGGCGGTTATGAGCGTATCCACAAACCGGGTGCTGTCTTTGCGTGTCCTGCACCCCGCCTGTTCAATGCGGCTCTGAATGAAATGGTAGTATCTGCCCTCCGGCTTGACGATGTGAAAATTGTACTTGCTCCGGCTGGCGTCAATGTCGGGATTGCTGGCGTACTGGTCTTTCTGTCTTTCGTGGTGGGCTTCCAGCGGCCTTGCCGGGTTGCCCTTATGCTTCTCAAATCGCAAAATTGCGTGCTGTGCCATAAACTCCTTTCCCCATCCCTTTCCTATCCGGGACTTTTCCAAAGGAAAATCCCGCCGGAAATATCTCTGATAGGATTGGAATGGAATTGATATAAATAAATCGTTTTAATCTCTGTATTTCTATATACCGTCCAGTTTTCGTACTTCAAGAGGATTGATTATCGTACTCCATGAGTACGGTTTTCAGCCCTCCGGCGTACCGGAACCGGATTTCTTGAAGTCAGTGTTTGAAACCGCTTCATAGGATTTTGGGTAGATACGGTTTGGTTTTCCACAGCCCTGTTTCTGTATCTCCACAAGCCCCGCATACTGTAATTCCCGCAAGGTGTTGACCGCCTTTTGCCGCCCACAGTGGAGCAGGGCGACCACCTCGCAGATTGGATAATACAGGTAAATGCGCCCGTACTCGTCCGCCCAGCCGTTCTTGCGGGATAACTCCGTCCGGCGCAAGATAAAGGCGTACAGTATCTTCGCTTCATTGGACAGGGGCGTAAATGTAGGGGCTTCAAAGAGAAAATTCGGGAGCCGGGTGAAGCTGACCGATTTCTCCGGTTGATGAATATAAATCGTGTTTGTCATAGTGTGCTTTGTGGACAGTTAGAACGGCATTTCCGGGGGCAGACGATATTTTATATGACCTGCCCCGGTTCTGCCCTCTGGAAGCCTTATAAATCAAGGCTTTTTTCCTGCCTAATTGTCCACACTCGACCTCCTTTTCCGTTCACTTTCCGCTTTCTGCCGCCTGTGAACTCTGGCGGCACAGTCCGGGCAGTATTTCCCCCGGTTGGACTTTGGGACGAACACGCCGCCGCAGACCTCACAGCGTTTCAAGTCCTTATCCCGGAAAATTTCCGCTTCCAGTGTTCCGACCAGCGGCAAGACCGACCAGCGGAACCACTTACAGCAGACCGAGAAAGAAATCATCTGCGGGCAGGTATGACCGTCCCCGTCGTCAAGAGCGATACAGTCCCCGCCCTCACAGTTGCAGCACTCCCGGCGGATTAGGCTGTTTGCCTGTTTCCTCTGCGCCGGTGTCATGCGGTAGAGGGAACCGTCCGGCCTGCGCTCCAAGGACGGCAATCGCTTGTATAAATTTTCTTTCATGCGTTCCTCCGTTTCCTTGCTGCCGTTCTCCCCGAAAAGGCTTCCTGCCCCATTCCTGCGGCGTGTTCCGGCGTTGGCACGCTCCCCACAGCTTCGGGACAAGTTCTCCCGAAGTGACCTCTGGACAAAGTGTCCAGAAGTCGGCTCCTTGCGGTGCTTCCCCTGCCGGGGTATTCCTTTTCGGACGGTCATTTGGTTTTCAAGGTGCTGTCCATCGATGAACTATCTCAAGTGTATACTTTTTTGATTGCCTGTGCCGTATGTCCGAAAGGTAGGAAATCAGCCCGGAAAACAAGCTATTTCCTCGCTCTCGGAATTGTGATATAATAAAAAAACAGAACGACAAAGCGGAAGTGATAAGGAGGAGATAAAATGTATATTAAAAAATATTGGTATAACTATATCGGTGGCACAGACGATAGCCTGACCTTGGTGGACTACCTCTATGACAAAGGCAAAACTGAAATACCTCTGAGTGAGATATTCAATGATACTGGCCTTAGCAAACTAAACTGGAATTTCCATATCTCACCCAATTTAGAATACATTGATTCGGAGGGACAATGTCACGAATTTTATTATGCTATTGATTTGGCAACTGATTTGGCAGCACTTATTCTTGAGAGTAAGAAAAGTGGTGGGTTCAATATAAAAAATCTGTTTGATGGGGAAAAACGAGATAGGTTTGTAAAAATCATAACTACGCCAGAGGAGGATCAAGCAATGAATCGGGCTTTAGCAGAGTTCTGTGCTTCTCCGCTCGAATATGATCTTCATGAAATGGTAGATGATGAAGATATGCTGGAAATGGCGAAAGACTGCGAAAATATCCGTAAGGAATTGTGCGAATAACTTTCAGATTATCAAGCAGACAAGGAGGGAGAGTATGGAACTATCCATACAAGAACGATTGAAAGACCTGCGTGTGGAACGAGGGCTGACGCTGGAACAGCTTGCGGAGGAAACCCACCTTTCCAAATCTGCTTTAGGCAGTTACGAGGGGGACGATCTCAAGGACATCAGCCACCATGCCCTTATCCATCTGGCAAAGGTTTATGAAGTGACCGTTGATTACCTGCTGGGACGCTCTAAAACAAAAAATCACCCAAACGCCGAGCTTGCAGACCTGCGTTTGAGTGATGATATGATTGAGCTGCTGAAAAGCGGGCTGATGGACAATTCTCTCTTGTGTGAACTGGCGACACACCCGGATTTTCCCCGGCTCATGGCTGACCTTGAAATCTATGTGAACGGCGTGGCGGTGAAGCAGGTGCAGACCGTAAACGCCATAGTGGACACCATGAGCGCAACCATTATGAAACAATACAATCCCGGCTTGACCGACCCGCAGTTAAGACAGCTTGTCGCCGCCCATATTGACGACGACAGCTTTTGCCGCTATGTGATACAGCAGGACATAAACAGCATAGCTCTTGACCTGCGGGAAGCCCACAGGGACGATTTTTTCAGCGTCCCGGAGGATAACCCGCTGAAAGGATTGTTGCAGGCCGCCGATGAAGTTGCCAGAGAGGACAGCGACCCGGAGCAAGCGTCGCTGGCGTTTATCTGCAAACGGCTTCGGCTGAATTATAAGAAGCTGTCCGAGGAAGAAAAGAAATGGCTTAAAAAGATTTCGGAGAAGTCCGACTTGCTGAAAAATCCGAACCCACAGCGAGGAAAAAGGGGGTAGTACATGGAGAATGTCGTTGCATACTTAAAAGACCACTGGCAGTATGTGGTGATTGCGGGCGGTGGGCTGACACTGTTGGGAGCAATTTTTAACTGGCGGTGGGTCACAAGCCCGGATGGAGAAAGACCAAACGGCCCCGGACGCTTTATCTATGACATATTCGGACAGGGCGGGTATCGTGTCTTTATGGGCGTTCTGGGCGTTGTAATTATTGCTTGTGGGATTTTCTTTCTTTTTGTGGGAAGATAAAGCAAAAGAACAAATCGAAATATGGAGGAAATGCAAATGGGAATGATTGCAAATTATCAACCAACCACTGACATTGAATTAGAAAAAATCATGTGCCTTGATGATGTGGAAGAATTACAAGAAAGTGAGGACATAGAAATTTGTGATATAGATAAAATGTGGGACGCACTTCATTTTTTACTGACGGGGAAATCTGCCAGCGAACCGATTGAAGATGATTTAATCAGTGAAGCGATTGTAGGACAGTTCAATATATCTGAAGAAGACTTTATATCTGGAACGAAAGCTGATAGGGTGAAAGAAATAGCCAGGGCGTTGCAAGAAATTGATTTTGAAACATATCTTGATAAATTTGATATGAGTGCGTTTTCCCAAAATGATATTTACCCCAATATTTGGGGATACGAAGATGAAGCAGATGAAATTAAAGATGATTTAAGAAATTCATTTGAAAATTTGAAAAAGTTTTATGAAAAAATGGCAGCACAAGAGAGCGCCGTTTTAGTGTCAATCTATTAACTGTATAATTTCAACTGTTGCTGAAATAGCAAAGTCAGCCGATCCAGTCAACGGTCAAGATGAACGGCGCATAAATGCGCCGCCGTTGACAGTCCCGTCCGCCTTTGCTAATAGGCAATCAAGGCGGGAAAGCCCTTAAAATGGCTTCCCGCCCATTTCAATTTTGAGAGAAAAATCCGGCTGCTTTTTCGAGAGTGTGTCCACAAGTTCGGGACATTTTGTCCCGAAGTCTGGCGTGGGACGAGGGACGGGGGCTTTCATATACGCCCTGTCTGCTGATGAAACCAGTCCTGCGCTTGCGGCTCCACGCCACGCAATCACAGCCCTGTTTTCCTGCCGTTTCAAATGCCCTTGCCCTCCCTGGTGGCAACCGCATTTTCGCAGCAACGCCGACAGAGCGTATAACACACTACACTTTGCAAGCAAAGTCGTGTGCCAAAGGGAAGCCCCTTTGGAAACCCCGGACAACAAAACAGGCTGAATATCTCGCACTTCCCCGGTGCTTGATATTCAGCCTTTATTTGTTGTCAGCAGCCCCCGTTTCGTGGTCTGCGTGTAGTTCCTTGTAAACTGACCTAAGTCGTGCGTTAAATACCTATGTGCAGTTTTTGAATAAAAAAGCCAACGACGCAGTTGTCCTGGCAGAACCGCGGACTGTGTCGGTCGAAGAACCAGCTGTACTCACGAATTTCTGGGTTGACTTTTCTAAATCTATCAGCTATGCGCATACAGAGCCCATCAGCTGCAAGTACAAGGGGCTGGATATTTCGTGCGCCGGTTGGAATGCTTTGTTCATAAATCTGACCAGACTGGTCTATCAGGAATGCCGTGATACTTTCCCGGTCAGCTGTAGTCTATCGTCCAGTTCACGTGTCGATATCGGCAATGCGGAGGGAATGAATTATCCAAAGGAAATTGCCAATGGAGTTTATCTGGAGTGCAACGTGAGCGCGACCGGCATTGTCAATAAACTACGTGCGCTCTTCGACATCTGCGGAATCAACTATGATGATGTCATTATCGAATATCGCAAAACGGGTAACAACACAACACCTGCAAAAGAAGTAAAAACTTCCGATCCACAGTCGACTGAACAAACATTGCTATATGCCGCTGCCTTGGAAAAGTTGCTTTCCAAGCGCTATAAATATGGGTTCCGGTTGGGGTCGCCTATTGAATTGATGCGCATCAGAAATTATGCAGAGGAAGATGACATTTCTCTCCCTGATTCTGATGAGGAGTTGGAGTGCGAAATTGCCGCTACCGGAATAAATATTGATGGCAAAGTATTTATCATCAACGAGGAAATTCTCTCGGAAATTGCCGCTTTAACAGATGCTGTGTTCGGCGAGGGGGCAACGGTTATCTTCTTGAATAAGCTGATGGAAGTCAAAGAAGAATGGCTGTCGGAACAGCATATCACCACTGCCGATATGCTGAAGACGCTCTTAAAACGGATTCGTCCTCAGTATTACTATGGGCAGAACATTATCACTCCTGGAGAGCGGTTGACGGAATATGACGCTATTGTCAAAGAAATCCTCAGAATCAGCGAGGGACAGTCGGTCGTTCAGACAGATGATTTGAAGGAAAAACTTCCCTATGTCCCGACAGAAAAAATTGCATGGAGCTTATCAATAAGTCCGGAGTTTATCTGGATTAGCGAGGGAAAATACTTCCTCATGAATCAGTTTGTGATTTCTGAGGAAGATGCAAATACAATTTCCAAACATGTTGCCAGCGAGTGCGAATTGAATGGCTATGCCTCCATCACCGGCCTGCCTCTTGGCAATATTCCGGAAGAAAACTATGAACTATCGGAAACAGCTATCTATGCAGCGGTGTATAGCACCGTGCTCAAGGAGCATTATTATCTGCACGGGAAGATTCTCACCAAAGAAGAGAATGGTGTGGACATCTCCGCTCTCCTGAAAGCATACTGCAATGGGAAAAGTTATTGCAGCGCATCTGAGCTAATGGAGCGGGCAGAAGAATTGACGGGCACTCCAAATAAGCAGACCTCCATGACTGTTCTTTACGACACCATGGTTCGCGTTGATGCGGATGAGTTTGTATCTGAAGATCAGATTCATTTTGACACCAGCGCTGTCGATGCGCTTCTTAAAAGCATGGTCGGTGCACGATTTGCGCCCATAAGAAGTGTGAACACATTTGCCCTGTTTCCATCTTGCGGCGCAAGCTGGAATCACTATGTGCTGGAGAGTTTTTGCTATCGTTTCAGCGACGAGTACAGGCTCTCTGTCATCAACTATAACGACAAAAATGCCGGGTTAATTGTCTCAAAGGATTTGACGCTAAGTTATGTGGATATGCTCTGCGAGGCGGCGGCGGATTCTGATGTGGAACTGACACCTGAATCTGTTGGTCGATATTTCTTTGATAACGGATACACTGCAAAAAGAAAATATACTAAGATGCCCGAAATATTGGAACGGGCAAAAAAAATAAGAGAGGAGGACTGATTCCAATGTATTCTTATTCCTACGATGCGACCACTGGGGGAATCGTCCTAAACTCATCTCCAACGGTTTTTTCCAAGGAACCCCGTCCTGTGTGGGCAGCGGAGATGAATCTTCTTGGATTTCATCAGTACTGGAATTATGATGAACAAAACGATATTCCCTATATGTGGGCAGAGTCCAATGCATATTGGTATCGAGGAACACAGCTTGCCAAAATAAAGGGTGGCGATTTGTATACGGCTCCAGAGTTGATGCCGACTCGAACAGAAGATAATCGTATTCCATTTTCAAAGGAAGATGGATTTGTTCTGCAACCCATTGATATATCGGCGATGAGTCATCAGAATGAGGAACTGATGACGATTGTCGAAAACACCACTGTCAAGAAGATTGTCAAGGAGTACGAAAAATTTAAAAATCGTCTTGATATTTTTCATGTGGCTTTTTCTGGGGGGAAAGACAGCGCGGTACTTCTTGATCTTATAAAAAAAGCTTTGCCTATTGGCAGTTTCGTTGTTATCTTCGGAGACACTGGGATGGAATTTCCGGATACCTACGATATTGTCGAAAAAACCAAGGCTCAATGTGAGGCGGATGGGACACCTTTCTATGCTGCTCGGTCACATTTTGAATCCCATGAGTCTTGGACGCTTTTTGGACCACCTGCGCGAGTGTTGCGCTGGTGCTGTAGTGTCCACAAGAGTACACCTCAGACGCTCAAAATGCGTGAGCTTACTGGAAAAGATAACTATATTGGCATGGATTTTGTAGGTGTAAGAGCGCATGAGAGCGTAACCAGAAGTAAGTATGATTACGAAAATTTCGGAAAGAAGCAAAAGGGACAGTACAGTTACAATCCTATCTTGGAGTGGACTTCGGCCGAGATATGGCTCTACATCTTCATAAATGATGTGTTGATTAATGAAGCATATAAGAAAGGAAATTCACGCGCTGGTTGCCTTTTCTGCCCGATGGGTGGTGGTTCGAGCGATTATTTTCGTAGATGTTCTTATCAGAAAAAAGTCGATGAATATGTTGACCTTATCAGAAACTCTTACGGTTCGACTGATACAAAAAAAGTACAATCGTACATACAGAACGGTGGATGGAATGCACGAAAGAATGGTCGTGACTTGGCGGACAACCCCTTTCGCTGCATCGAATCCGTTGTAGGAGATGACATTTCCATCACCGTTGTCAATCCAACCACTGACTGGAAAGAGTGGATTAAAACAATTGGTGACCTTCGTGATACCGAAAATGGGTATGCGATTAGTTATAAAGAAAAAGAATATCCATTTACGATTACTGATACCGAAAACGGGTATGTAGTCTTGCTTCCACAGAACATCTCAAAAGAGTCACCTCAATTCGTAAAGATTTTTCGCCAAGTTTTTCGGAAAGCTTCATATTGCGGAAAATGCAGAGTATGCGAGACTAACTGCCGGAACGGAAGTATTGAATTCAAGGACGGTAAGGTTCGGATTGAAAACTGTATCCACTGCCACCAATGCCATGAAATTGATAGCGGATGCTTGCTGTTCCATTCACTGAGGCATCCTCAAGGAGGGGGAAAACCAATGAAAAGTTTGAATTCCTTTGCAGATCACGCACCAAAGCGAGAGTGGCTTGTATCGTTCTTTGATCTAAAAGAAGCTTTTTTCATGGAGCACTCTTTGGGGCCAATGATGTATGACATGTTCCGTCGTTTTCTCCGTGATGCGGGCCTGAATGAGAAGAACCATTTTACACCTTTCGCTGAATTAATTGACCAGATTGGCTGGGAGAGTGATACAGCACTTGGCTTGATGATGGTCAACTTGGCAATGGAGAATCCTCAAATTGCCTGGTATGTAAACACCCTCGATATAGGTGTTTATTATGAGCGGAAGCAAGTAGAAGAAATGCTGACCTCTTTGGACGTCAAGCCCAAAGACGCCAAGTCGATAGTGAAGTCATACAAGCGCATAATGGAAACACCATTTGGAACGACTTTGAATTTCGGCTATTTTACCGATGACGAGAACATTGTCAGATTGAAATGGTCAATGAGCGACAATCGGGTATTCCTCTACGCACTGTATCGTTTCGTGGAAAAGTGCAATTTGAATCGGGAATTCAATGTATCGTATCTGTTCGATGAGAGCATAGAGAGAGACGGCGTAAGTCCAGTAAGGTTGTTTGGCTTATATGATGAAGAGGAACTTCGCAATGTGTTGCTGGGCCTGTCCGCACGCTATCCAAACTTTATCAACGCAACTTACACAAACGACTTGCAGAGTATTTCGCTGCGCGATAAGGCATCATCTGATGTTTTGAAACTATTCGAGGAGGAATACTGATATGGCAAGCAAAAAGTACTGCGAGTATTTTGATGTAAATGAGTCATATTTCCCTTGTATAGATGAATCTGCAATTAACGCCGGCGCTCCCTGGGAGACGACTTATCCGCACGAAACCTTTATTGATCTGTTGAACAATGCAGAAAAAATGTTAGGTGGCACAACCAACCGTTCCATCTGGATTCACGGTGCTTACGGAACCGGTAAGTCTCAGTGTGCCTATGCACTCAAAAAGATTCTGGAAGTTTCGAACGACGAACTACGCGCATATTGGGATCGCTATGAACCGTTAAAGAAAAACAAAGCCCTGTTGGAAAAACTCATTGGGCATAAGGAACAGGGCGTTCTGACCGCATACCGGTATGCTTCCGGTAGCATTACCACTCCTCAACTGCTGTTTCTTGCAGTCCAGGAGAGCATTCGCACTGCGTTGGATGCAGTGCCCGGCTCTTATAAGGGCGAGAACACGCTTAAAGAAAGCGTGATCGCATGGCTCACTGACCCCTCCCATAATGCCTTTGTGAATAGTCTGCTCCAAAAACCGGAATGGGTGTCCGAATTTTCTCAGTCAAGCGCTGATGAAATTATCAATTCGCTGAGAAAGCGTAGTGATGTCTCCAGCCTTATGGAGAGTATCTTTAAAATGGCGGAAAAAGAAGGAATCACAGCTCTTTCCCTAACTGCGGATTCTCTTTGCACATGGATTAAAGACATCGTGGCTCAAAACCATACTAAGGTCGTTCTAATTTGGGATGAGTTCAGCGGTTTCTTCCGTCAGAACCGCAATTCTCTGGATGAATTCCAGAAAATTGTTGCACTTTGCCAGGAGACACACTTCTATTTTGTGATTGTGACGCACCCTATCACCTCTATTGCCGGTGCCTCTATCTCTAAGGATGACCCCATGAGCGTTGTTCAGCAGCGCTATAAACAGATTGAAATCACACTACCTCCAAATATCGCCTTTGAGTTGATAGGGCATGCTTTCTCTGTGATTCCTGCGGCGAAAGATCAGTGGGAAGTCATGACCGGCGACTTGAATTCAAAAATTTCTGCATCCAAAATAGCTGTAATGAAAGCTGCGGTTGTCAAAAGCGACAGCGTTATGCAGCATATGCTTCCCATCCATCCAATGGCGGCGTTAGTTTTGAAGAATATTGCGTCTGCATTCCAGTCCAACCAGCGCAGTATGTTTGACTTTATTAAGACACCAAAGGATTTGGATGTTCATGCCTTCCAATGGTTCATACAGAACACCAGACCGGATTCTGACCGATCTTTGCTGACAGTAGATATGCTCTGGGATTTCTTCTATGAAAAAGGCAAGGACTATTTGACCTCTGATATTAAGTTGATTTTGGACACCTATCCTCAGCAGACTAACCTGACCGAAAAAGAAAAGGTCATTTTGAAGACAATCCTCATTATGCAGGCGGTGGACCAGCGCCTTGGTGGAACTATCCCTGTATTGAAAGCTACCGACCAGAATCTCAGCTATGCCTTTGAAGGGGACTGGGATGTTTATGAGAATGAATGCAAAAGTATTGCGAAAGCTCTTGTTAAGAAGGGCGTTCTAATTCAGACGCCTATTGCAGATGGCAAGCAGGTATACTCTGCTGCTGTTCTTGCTGGTGACGGAGCCAAAATTGATAGGCTGAAGGACGAAGTACGCAAAAACGGAACCATCACAAAGCTCGTCGAGGAAGGCACGCAGCTCGCGTCTGCGCTTAGCCTTACTCCTCCACTGAGACTTCGCTATGCAGTCAATACAGATACCGGTGCATTGCCGGTCGTGACTGTAACCAACTTCGTGAAAATGATGGATCAGCTAAAGGTGAAGGATACCAGTTGGCATTTCTTTGCTGTTCTTGCTCTTGCAAGGACAGACGAGGAAGCACAGACCTTCCGTAATATGATAAAGAAAACAATTGGCAACGCCGAATACAAGAACATTCTGGTGATTGATGCGCTCTCTTCTCCTTTGGGCTTAGAGCTCTTTGAGGAATATGTGAGCTACTCCGCCATGTCTATGTACTACAATGGCAACAACAATCAGCAGTCCAAAGATAATGCTCGCAAGGCCAGAGAAGTTCTTGACCGGACATGGAGGGATCGGATTCATGATGGAGCCTTCATCGTATGGTCTTATGCGAATCAGGACGGCGAAAAAGCGACTGGGGCGAATGCGGTCCATACCATCATGCAGACGGTCGTACTGAATCGATACAACCATGTTCCTGACTTTACCAAGGGACTGACGGAAAGTCAGCTAAAAAACACACAGGCCAAACAGGTTGCAAAATATGGTTTTGGCCTTTCGGATGTCAAAGGTTTGATTGCTGGCTGCGAAAAAACTGTTCTGGGCAAGGTTTGGAACAGGGATACTTACTGGAGTGACCAGGAATTCGAAAAAGAGCCTATCTCTATCATCAAGCGATCTGTGGACAAGCTGATTCACGAAGCCTTCCGTGAAAACGGCAGAATTTCTATTGATGAAATCTGCGAACTTTTGGAGACAACATATGGTTTTGCACCATGCAACCTGACCGCATTTGTGCTCGGCTTCCTGCTGAAAGAATACAAGGGCGATCCTTTCCGCAGCCAGGACTCTGAAGGACTCCGTGAATCCATGACACCAGATAAGCTTTCTGAGATGATTGGTAACTACTACAGTAAGAAAGTACAGTTTACAAGGGACTACACAGGGTAGGTATCTGACGGGAGGTGTGCCGCCCGTCAGATTTTCCATGTGATATTCAAGCTATCGCTTGTGGCGGCTATGGTAGTGAGCATTAAGTCCACCACCCGCCGCTTGTCGTCAAAGGCTACATTCTCCCAAGTGTCGAGGTAGCCGGAAATCTGGCTGACCTGTTCCGGGCTTATGGCTTCCACCGTCAACTCCGCTATCTGCGCCAGTAGTTCCTGCTTGCGTCCGTCCAGTTCGGCTATCTTCACATTCACATAGGAGAGCAGAACATTGTTTGCGCCCGTCAGACTGTCTACCAGCTTTTCAATCTCGCTGTCCACATGAGCAAGCTCCACTTGCAGAGCGGCGATTTTCGGGTTTGCCTTTGCCGCTTTCTTCCTGCCCGTCAGTGTCTTGTAGCTGTCCAGCTTTTTCACCATCTGCTGATAAGTGACCGCTTCCAGTTCCGAAGTGATGATTTTCCCACAGCCGGGGCAACTCTTGTTATCCAGCCGCTTTGTGCAACGGAGATATTGCTTGCCGGACGGATTAAAGATACTCATAAGAGCATACCCGCAATTCCCGCATTTGATTTTTCCTGCCAGCCATGTATGAGTGGCTTTCCGGGCAGACTGGATTTTCATGTTGTTCATCAGCTTCTTGCGGCAGGTCAGCCATACGTCCGAGGGGACAATCCCCTCATGCGGAGCCAGCACCAGCATTTGGTCTTTGAGATTTTGCGCCTTGTCCGGCTTTACGTCCCGCCCCTGGTACAGATAGCACCCGTTCATGCCCGTAAAGTCGGCGGCGTCATTGACAATGACTGTCCCCTGGCTTTTGAAAAACTCGTACACGTCGAGGTCTGCCTGCACATAGACGGGATTGCGTAACATCTGCGCCAGCGTGGGACGTATCAGTTTTTTGCCGTTGAACAAAATCCCCTGTTCGGCAAAGTGCCGGGTAATGTCCCCGTATGAAGTCGTCGGCTCGGCGTACATCTCGAACATGAGCCGGATATTCGCCGCTTCCTCCGGGTTTACCACCAGCTTCTTTGTGTTGATACCGTCCATTTTGATAGGCTCTGTGTGGAAGCCATAGGGAGCCTTACCGCCCATTTTGAAGCCCCGCTGACTGCGGGAGTAATAAGCGTCCGTCACCCGCTTCTGTATCGTTTCCCGTTCAAGCTGGGCGAACACGATACAGATATTCAGCATAGCCCGCCCCATCGGGGTGGAGGTATCAAACTTCTCCGTAGAGGACACAAACTCCACATCGTACTGCTGGAACAGTTCCATCATGTTGGCAAAGTCCAGAATGGAACGGCTGATACGGTCAAGTTTGTAAACAATGACCTTTGCAATCAAGCCCCGCTTAATATCCCGCACCAGTTCCTGAAACTTCGGGCGGTCTGTGTTCTTGCCGCTGTACCCTTTGTCTGTGTATTCCTTACAGTTCCCGCCTTTCAATTCGTATTTGCAAAACTCAATCTGGCTTTCAATGGAAATGCTGTCCTTTTTGTCTACCGATTGCCTTGCATAGATTGCGTCTATTCTGTTATTCATTTTGTCGCTCCTTTTCTTAAAAAAGAAACGGAGCTGCTGACAGTTCTATTATACCGCCAGCAGCCCCGTAAATCAACGATGGCTTCGGAAAACCTTACGCCCCGGCTTCCTCTTTCTGCCGCTTATCGGCATATTTGCGGAACACCTCATAAAGCTGCTGCTCCAGTTCCCGGCGTTTGGCCACTTCCTGTTCCGGCGTGAACACCGGGGAGAGGTTTTCCAGCGTGATTTCTTTTCCCTGAAAAGTCACGACCTCTGTTTCTTTTTTGTATCTGATATGCTCCATAGAACCTCCTGTATTCAATTTTCAAGGTACAATGCCGCACAGGGACGGCGTAAAAATCTGCTTATAAAATCACCTTTCCTTTGTGTGCCGCTGTTGCCGCTTCAACTCCGCCAGCACTTCCGGCGGGATACGGTCAACCAGCCGCTGTAAATTGTCCAGTTCGCTTTTCAGCTTTGCCCGTTCCATCGTATCTTTCATCTTGCCTTTTTCGCTGGCTTTGGCTCTGGCTTCCAACTGTTCATTTTCCGCCAAAAGGTCGTTTATCGTGACCTTGTATTTTTTGAGTATCTTCTCAAACTCTTTGGCAAATTTCTGCTTTTTAATCAACTCGGTATTCTCTTTATTCAACTCGGATAGTTTCTTCAAAAACTCGTTCTCTCCTAACGTAAAATCAATGCGCTCTAAAAACTTCAGATCGTTCTCGTTCAAGTATTTATTGATTTTTACATTCTCCACATCTCCTTGATAATTAAAACTATTCTTCTTAAGGTGAAAAGTGCAAAACCTGGAGATACATAGAATTTATTTGTTTTGTCACTATCTTTCTTAACATGTGCATAACCAAAATCACCAGTTAATTTGAACTCACCAAATTTATAGCCTAATGATGCTAAGAAACCATCTACACGGTGTTTATATGTTGCATTAGTTTCAAGGTTAGTGTGACCATAAGCGAAACGAGCATCTAAATCACCTGCTGTGTATAATGCACCTAAACCATATGCATTTTTAAGACCAACTTTAAGTAAGTTACCTTTATCGTTATGACGTTGACCGAAGTTGTAGTTTGCACTTAATTGTAAGCCTTCAATACCTTTATAGTCGTAACGAACTACACCTGTACCTGAAGTTGGGATATAAGCACCTTTTGGAATGAAACCATATTCATAGTCATTAGCTTGGCTTAAATCATCCGCGATAGTTAGTTGACGACCGAATGTGATATCACCAGTTGCTTTGCTACCTAAACCTACATAAGCACGTTTAGCATAAAGGCTACCGAATTGGTCACGAGAATCTGTATCATCGAAACGGAATTCTAAACGACCTAACGCATAGAAATCGTTATCTAAGTTGTGTTTTACTGTGATACCGAAACGTGAACCTGCGTTACGTAAAGCGGAATTTGCAGTTTTAGTTGACTTACCTGCTTTGTCATACTTTTTAGCATCCGCTTTTTCTAAGATTAAACGAAGAGAACCGTTTAATTCAACTTTAGTACCTTCGTTGTCATAAATTACTGCTGCGTTTGCTGCTGAAGCTGCAACTGCAGAAACGATTAATGCTGCTAGTGTCTTTTTCATAATTGTTATTCCTTTTGGTTGTTACCTATGATTTTTGATTGAAGCAATTTTTCATAAAAAGTTCAATCTCCGAAATAGACGTCGCAAATATTACAAAATAAACCTATAGTGTCAATGGGAGGATCTGTTCCAATTTTCTAAAATCGGATCAAGATCACATTTTTTGCACAAAAAAGGATGTTTTTTAACCAAAAACATCCTTTCACATCGAACTTTTCAGAATTTTGTCTATACATTACTCTCTCTATTTTGAGCAATTTATTCTTCTTTTTTATTCATTTCAGAAGAAATAATGAATATTTTTTGAGCAAACTAAGCACATTCCACTGAAAATGAAATCACTTCTTTAATACTTTCAGCGCCTAATGCAATCATAATTAGACGATCGACACCTAAAGCCACGCCTGATGTATTCGGAATGCCTGCTTGTAATGCCGCCAGTAAACGATGATCAATTTCACGTTGTGGTAAGCCTGCTTTTTCGCGTAGGCGGTTATCTTGCTCAAAGCGGTGTTGCTGTTCACGCGCATCGGTGAGCTCATGGAAACCGTTGGCTAACTCTAAGCCTTTATAATAGAACTCAAAACGTTCTGCCACACGACTATCTTCTGGGCTTAGTTGAGCGAGCGCAGCTTGGGAAGAAGGGAAATGATAAACGGCAACAGGGGCCTCTTGTCCGATTTTCGGCTCTACTACTTCGCTGAATAAAAATTGTAATAAGGTATCACGATCTTCATCTTCATCTGCCATAAAGTTGTGCTTACGCGCTGCCTCTACTAATTCTTGACGAGTCGCAGATAATGGATCTAATCCTACATATTCTTGGAAGACAAACTGATAACTTAAGGTTTCTGCCGGTTTACAATCGAGGATCTGTTGTAATAAATCATCCACTTCATTCATCAGGCGATACATATCAAAGTGCGGTCGATACCATTCAAGCATGGTAAATTCCGGATTATGGCGATTACCTGCTTCTTCATTACGAAACACTTTGCCAATTTGAAAGATCGGTCCACTGCCTGCCGCCAGTAAACGCTTCATATGATATTCCGGACTTGTCGAAAGCCAGAGCGTTTTCGAGAGTTCATCAAAAGGCGCAACAAATTCGGTACTAAAGGTGGAAAGGTGAAGATCCGTTACGCCAAATTCACTTAAAACAGGCGTTTCCACTTCTAATAATCCACGTTCAGTAAAAAACTGGCGGATATCCGCAATAATTTTGGCACGAGCCAATAAATTTTTAATTGAGGCGGAAGGTTGCCATTCTGCTTTTTTATCGCTAAGTGCGGTCATTTTTTTCTCCGTTTTCACCTTTAAAATGAAT
>OKRY01001849.1_pt1 | contig 17069 bp, 22 predicted proteins | sample 1601121 | NCBI WGS metagenome assembly OKRY01 (sample SAMEA3541546, study PRJEB24748) | human gut metagenome | biome: human gut; feature: human-associated habitat; material: faeces | place: China | collected 2012
CGTACATAGCGCAACCGGCGAAGCCGGCTCTTAGCGCGGAGTAGTGACATCGGTCACTGGTTCGCAGCGACATACTTTTCTAACAGCCCCGTCTTTTCTTATATTCGTTTACCGCAAAAACGTCCCATCCGCCAGCGTAATGGTGCAGCCGTTCAGATTCAGGGTGCCGTTGTTTTCCAGACTGGTGAGGGTCCAGGTAGCCCCGGCGGCAATCTCTGCCTTGGTAACTCCATGGGCCTTTGCGTTCTGCAAGTGGTGCATCAAGGAGGAATCCGTAATGCCGGAGGCCATCAGTGCCACCACCGTGATGATACCTTGGTCTTCACATCGATTTCCTCCTGATTCCAGACCTCACCGAAGAGCACATCATCATTCAGGTGGGCAAACATAGGCGCAAAGTCCCCTCAACCGGGTGCGGCCTGCTGTCTGGGTGATTTTTTCAGCGTATTCACACTCCTGTTGTATTATCCACAGGGCTTCAACAGCCCCAGCGTTACCGAATTGCCTGCTTTTCCCCTTGGCCGTCCAGCCAATAGGTGAGCTGAATGCCGCCATCCGCCTGAACTTCCGCCTTTTCTGCCTGGGCAAAGATGCGCTGAACCCGGGCGAATCTCGCCATTGTCTCCGGGCTGTAGTTGGCGGGATTGTCTGAGCAGAGCAGGATATTGCCAAACAGCGCATTGGCTGTGCTCAGCTTGTCCTTTTCCTCCGGCGTCAGCTGACAGTTCTCCTCCCGCAGCAGGAACACATCCGGGTCATTTCCAAAGGCCCGGCCGTTGAGCTGGCGGCGGAAAACCGTATTGTCGATGGACTGCCTGGTGGAGATCCGCTCCCGGTGGAGCAGCCGCATGAACCACTTGTCGTCCCAACTGAGGCTCACATCGCAGCCGATGCGGCGTTCATGATGATGCGGCTGGTCTGTGCTTGACGGAAGATGCGGGTGAGACGCACCACGGGGACGACGCCCGAGTCGATGATGTCTCGGAGCACATTACCCGCACCGACACTCGGCAGCTGGTCCACATCGCCAACAAGCAGCAGGCGCATGTCAGCAGGAACGGCCTTCAGCAGGGAGTTCATCAGCACGATGTCGATCATCGAGCATTCGTCTATGATGAGTGCGTCGCCCTCCAACGGGTTCTCGTCGTTGCGCTTATATCCCTCGGCAGGGTTGAACTCCAACAGGCGGTGGATGGTCTTGGCCTCCATGCCCGTAGCCTCAGTCATGCGCTTAGCGGCACGGCCGGTGGGCGCGGCAAGGAGAATGTGCAGTCCCATCTCCTTGAAAGAGGCGATAATGCCGTCCTCGGTGGTCGTCTTGCCGGTGCCGGGACCGCCCGTAAGCGCCATGACCTTGTTGTGGACGGCAGTGCGGATGGCCTCGGCCTGAAGGCCATCGTAGGTGATGCCGGTCTTCTTGCTGATGGCGGCGATGTCGGGTTCTCGTTCGAACATCTTCTGCTGTCGGGTTGCTAAGAGGGTTTTGAGTTTGTTGGCGGTACCTACCTCACTGAAATAGAACGGTGGCAGGTAGATGGCCTCGTCCTCAGTCTTCAGATCCTCGGCAGCAATCATCTGGTCAAGGGCGGACCCGATGGAGGTTTTGTCGGCTTCCAAGAGTTTTACTCCTGCTTCCAGGAGCTGGTCGCGATGGGCATAGACGTGGCCTTCGTTGGCCAGTTGGTTGAGGGTGTAGAGAATACCGCTGCGGCACCGTCGCTCGTCGTTCTTGCCATAGCCCATTTTCGCGGCGATAGCGTCGGCAGTCTTGAAGCCGATGCCCCAGATATCATCGGCAAGGCAATAGGGATTCTGCTTCACCTTGTCGATGCTCTCCTTGCCGTAGGCCTTGTAGATCTTCGCGGCGTAGGCGGTACTGACCCCATTGCCTTGAAGGAACACCATCACGTCCTTGATGTCGAGCTGTTTCATCCAAGAATCGTGAATCTTCTTGATGCGCTTGGGGCCGATGCCGTCCACCTCGCCGAGCCGCTGGCTGTCCTTCTCGATGATGTCGAAAGTGTCCATGCCGAACTTGGCAACGATGAGTTTGGAGAACTTTGGACCGATACCTTTGACGAGTCCGCTGCCAAGATACTTCTCCAGTCCGAAGAGCGTGGCGGGCATGGCTTCCTCATAGCTCTCAACGACGAACTGGCTGCCGTATTGCCGGTTGACTTTCCACTGGCCGTCGGCGACGAGCACCGTGCCCACGGTCACGTCAAGCATGTTGCCGACCAGGGTGACGAGGTCGTCATACCCCTTCACCCGTGCCTTCAGTATCGAATAGCCGTTCTCGCCATTCTGATACGTAATCCGCTCTATGACCGCACGCAGCTTCATAACTACAAAAGTACAACAATTTATCGGCTTTTCTAAGAACCGATTATACTTTCTTGCGATTTGCTTTGCAAAATCTTCTTGTCACAATCAAGTGTAAAATATAGTTAAACTCCAACATAAGTGAGCGATATTAAAACATTATTCGTAACTTTGCGAACAACATGAAGAAGATATTGATTCTCTGTACGGGCAACAGTTGCCGGAGCAAGATGGCGCAAGCCTGTCTGCAACATATGGATGCTGGGCTCTGTGTGAGGTCAGCCGGCACTCATCCTGCCCACCATACACATCCTCTCGCTATTCAAGCGATGAAGGAGGTTGGTATGCCCATCATCGATCTGCAACCGCATGATGTCAAGGACTATGTCAACGAGGAATGGGATGTCGTCATTACCGTATGCGATCATGCCCGAGAGTCGTGCCCCGTCTTCACGGGAACAGTGAAGCAACGATTGCACATCAGCTTTCCAGATCCCTCCTTATCAAAGGGAACTATGGAAGAGCAACTTGCTGTGTTCCGCGAGACAGGAGACCGTATCATACAGTCGTTCAATGATTTTTATCACCAATATATACAACATACGCCCATGGACATCAAAAAAGATTATAGCCTCAAGGCGGAGCAGATAGCGCGCTTCGCCAAAGCCCTCGCCCATCCGGCGAGGATACAGATATTGCAGTTCTTGGCCCGGCAGCAGGAATGCTACTTCGGTGACATCCACGAAGAACTGCCCATGGCCAAGGCCACCGTGAGCCAGCATCTCAAGGAACTCAAGGAGGCGGGACTCATCCAAGGCACCATCGAGGCACCCAAGGTGAGGTACTGCATCAACCGCGACAACTGGCAGTATGCACGCGAGCTGTTCTCCAATTTCTTCTCCAAGGAAATCAAGGGCGGCAGCTGTGGTTGTGGTAAGGAGTAGATTGTTCATGGCGGGCGGAGAGTCCGCCTTATATAATAAGATATAAGTTCGTAGTTTTACAAATAACTAATAATATGGATATTAAGATTTTAGGATCTGGCTGTTGCCGTTGCAAGAAGACTTACGACACCGTTAAGCAAGTCGTCGAGGAAGACAAAATAGATGCTACTATAGAATACGTGACCGATATTGCCAAAATATTGGAGTATGACATCATGTCCATGCCTGCCATCATTATCGACGGTAAAGTTGTGCTCAATGGGCAAGTGCCTACAGCGGCCCAGGTGAGACAGATATTGAAGAAATGAACCATAAAATAAAATAAAACCAGACAATGAAAGAGATTGAGATTTTCGACCCGGCCATGTGCTGTTCCACAGGAGTTTGCGGCCCCAGCGTTGATAAGAACCTGCTGCGCATCGCCACGCTCATCGATGCATTGAAGAATATGGGCATCGAGGTGAAGCGCCACAACCTGAGCAGCGAGCCACAGGCCTTTATCCATAATGAGAAAGTGAAGCTACTGCTTCAAAAGAAGGGAGCGGACGTGCTGCCCGTCACCCTCGTCGGTGGCGAGATTGCCATGATTGGTGAATACCCAACGACAGCACAGATGAGCGAATGGACGGGCAAGGACCTCACCATTGTCCCAGTCAATCAGAAATCTTGCTGCTGTGGAGAGGATAAATCCGAGCAAAAATCTTGCTGCTGTGGAGACAGCGAACACGAGCAGGGCGCTTGTTGCTGTGGAGAGAAAGACGCTGAGCAGGGCGCTTGTTGCTGCGGAGAGAAAGACTCGAAGAAGAATGAAGGATGCTGCTGTTGCTAAATTGAAAGCGCATATGAAACTCTATGATATCAACGAGGTGAAGCAACAGAAATATCTGTTCTTCACCGGTAAGGGCGGCGTGGGCAAGACCAGTCTGGCCTGCGCTACCGCCATCACCATGGCTGACAGTGGCAAGCGGGTGTTGCTCATCAGTACTGACCCAGCCTCGAACCTTCAAGACGTTTTTCATCAGGACATCTCGCAGCATGGCACCAACATTGCGGGAGTGCCGCGGCTGACGGTCGTCAACCTCGACCCCGTCAAGGCAGCTGAGGAATACCGTGAGTCGGTGGTAGGTCCTTACCGTGGTATTTTGCCCGAGTCGGCCATCGCCAACATGGAGGAACAGCTGTCGGGTTCCTGCACGGTTGAGATAGCCGCTTTCAACCAGTTTGCTGACTTCCTCACCAACGAGGCCGACGCGCGGAAGTACGACCACATCATCTTCGACACGGCACCCACCGGCCACACGCTGCGGATGCTCCAGCTGCCTACCGCCTGGACCTCGTTCATCAAAACAAGCAAGCACGGGGCTTCGTGTCTTGGTCAGCTCTCGGGATTGGAGTCGCGCAAGGAGGTCTACCGCCAGGCTGTGGACAACCTCGCCGACGGCACCAAGACCCGACTGATTCTCGTCAGCCGCCCTCAGGAGACAGCACTCAAGGAGGCAGCCCGCTCGGCTCATGAGCTGGCACAGCTCGGTATCGACAACCAATTGTTGGTGCTCAATGGCATCATGGACTCGCCCGACAATGGCGACCCACTTGCCAAGGAGATGTACACCACCCAGCAAGGGGCCATCAGTGGAATGCCAAAGACACTCGCCACGATGGAGACTTTGTTTGTGCCTTTGCGCTCCTACAACATGGACACCATGGACAACATCCGCAAGATGCTTGTCAGCGACCAAGCTGCCACTTCTCAGCCTACAGGCACTACAACGGATTACAAGACGCTCGACGACCTCATCCGCACGCTCCACGATGAAGGTAAGCGCGTGGTGTTCACTATGGGTAAGGGCGGCGTAGGCAAAACGACCATTGCCACGAAAATAGCATTGGGACTGAAGGCGTTGGGCGACGACGTGTTGCTCACTACCACCGACCCTGCCAATCATCTCAATGCGCGGCAGGTTGGGCAAGCGGGTATCGAGGTGGCAGTCATCGACGAGCAGAAAGTGCTGGAGGCTTATAAGGAGGAGGTCAGACAGAAGGCACGGGAAGCCGGCATCACCGACTTCTCTTATATTGAAGAGGACTTGCGCAGCCCCTGCACCCAGGAGATAGCTGTGTTCCGCCGCTTTGCCGACATTGTGATGCGGGCCGACAGCAAGACGGTGGTTATCGACACGGCTCCCACAGGCCATGCCCTGCTCCTGCTCGACTCCACACAGAGCTATGACCGACAGATTGCCCACAATGAGGGCGACGCGCCCATCGCCGTCCAGCGTCTGCTGCCACGGCTTCGCGACGAGAGCCAATCAGCTTTCATCATCGTAACACTGCCTGAGCCCACGCCCGTATTGGAGGCCCAACGGTTGCGGGCCGACCTTGAGCGTGCCGGTATCCACCAGCGTTGGTGGGTCGTCAACCAGTGCTTGCTGCTGAACCACACCACCAACCCGTTCCTGCAGGCAAAGGCTGCCGACGAAAAACAATGGATAGAGAAAGTGAAGAGCATCACTCACGGCCACGTGGTGCTTAGGCCGTGGACTAAATAGAAATGAGAACAAAGCCCATCGTCCCCATCGACGGGGTATCTGAACATAAATCATCATGGAAGAAAGAAAAATAGGATTCTTTGATAAGTACCTCACTCTGTGGGTACTGTTGTGTATCGTTGTGGGCATTGCCGTGGGCAAGTTCCTTCCGGCTGTCCCGCAAGCGCTCTCGCGGTTCGAATATGCTCACGTAAGCATTCCCGTGGCCATCCTCATCTGGGTGATGATCTACCCGATGATGATGAAAGTAGATTTCCAAAGTGTGAAGGATGTAGCCAAGCATCCTAAGGGCCTGGTGGTGACGTGTGTGGTCAACTGGCTCGTCAAGCCATTTACGATGTTTGCCATTGCATGGTTCTTCCTCTTTGTGGTCTTCCGACAGTGGATTCCTGCGGAGCTTGCTCACGAATATTTGGCGGGTGCCGTGCTCTTAGGTGCCGCGCCCTGTACGGCGATGGTGTTCATTTGGAGCTACCTTTCCAACGGCAACCCGGCCTACACGCTTGTGCAGGTGGCTGTCAACGACCTCATCATCCTCGTGGCCTTTGCGCCTATTGTGGCTTTACTGTTGGGAGTGAGCGGTGTGCAGATTCCCTACGACACCCTTTTCCTAAGCGTTGTGCTCTTCGTGGTGCTGCCGCTCATTGCAGGAATCATCACTCGCACGACCGTCGTCAAACGCAAGGGCAAGGAGTATTTCGAACAAGTCTTCGTGCATAAGTTCGACCGCTACACCACCGCAGGACTGTTGCTCACGCTCGTCATTCTCTTCTCCTTTCAGGGCGAGACCATTCTCCGTAATCCGCTTCATATCGTCCTTATTGCAGTGCCGCTCATTCTCCAGACCTATCTCATCTTTGCCATAGCCTACGGATGGGCTAAGGCCTGGCATCTGCCTTACGATGTTGCAGCTCCCGCCGGAATGATTGGAGCCTCCAACTTCTTCGAATTGGCCGTGGCCGTTGCCATCAGCCTCTTCGGATTGCAAAGTGGCGCAGCGTTGGCTACCACCGTCGGCGTGCTCACCGAAGTGCCCATCATGCTTTCGCTGGTCAAGATAGCGAAGGCGACAAGGGGCAAATTTGCTAGATAAATACAAAAAAAGCCGGTACCATCAGTTGATCAGCTGACGATACCGGCCCGATACAAATAGGATTTTGCTTATGTTACCCAAATGGGTTGATGTAGAATCAAAATAAAAAAGGGCTGCTCAAAGAGCAGTCCCCGTGTATCAGAGCAGAACCGAAGCCGGTTAAGCGACCTCAATCTTCTTTGTCTCTTTCTCAGCCTTCTGCGTGCGAGGAAGTGTGATATGAAGCACACCGTCAGTAACCTTAGCCTCAATCTTGTCTTTCTCCACGTCGTCAGGCAGCGTCAGAACCTGCTCGTAATTGCTGTATGAGAACTCGCGGCGTAGATAGTGCTCCTTCTTGTTCTCGTCCTTCTTCTCGTCCTTGTGCTCCAATTTGATGGTCAGGCAACCGTCCTTGTCAACGTTCACCTTGAAGTCATCCTTGGTGGTGCCAGGGGCTGCAAGCTCAACTTCGTAAGCTTTGTCATTTTCCTTGACATTGATAGCAGGTGCTGTGACATTCATGCGCGGCATCCAACTCGTGTTCAACATATCGTCGAAATCATTGTCAAGCCAATTGTTCATGTCTCTTAAAACTGGATACAACATAAGTCAATACCTCCTAATTGTCAATTAATTCTTTATCATCTTTGGAGCTCTTCCATCGTCCTCAGGCTTCTTTCGTTGCCCTCGTCCGACATCCGAACTTCACTAACCATCAGTGCAATATGCGTGCCCGAAGGCCAAAGATGACAAATCGTGCCAAGAATGTCAGCAAAGCTTAAAATATTTACACTTTGCTGACAGCTGTGGCATTTGAATGGCCTTATTCAGTCCCCTCAGAGATTGCTCCGGTCATGGAGGCTATGATGAAGAGTCCATGCAAGTTACGATAAGTGTCTTTCAGATGGTTTTCGTCCGTGATGTGTTTCTCATAACAAAATAACCGCCACATTATCTTTTAGCAGACTTCGTGACGGTGTTATTTTTGGCCGGGGAAACACACGCAATGAAGTGCGCGTTTCCCATTAGGCAGTAATTTGCTTGCGGTATTGTGCCGGCGTCACGCCCGTTTCCTTCTTGAACATACGGCTCAAGTGCTGAGGGTACTGAAAACCTATCTGATAGCTGACGTCGGTGATAGACCTGTCGGGGTCGGCAAGTAGTTCCTTTGCAGCGTCGATAATATGCCTGTGGATATAGTCCATGGCAGTCTGCCCCGTCTCCTTCTTGATAAGGTCACCAAAATAATTGGGCGAGAGACAGAGCTCCGAAGCGCAGTAGTTGACTGTCGGCAGTCCGCGGTTCATGTTGTTCTGCTTGAAATAGTCATTGAGCAATGTCTCAAACTTGGCGAGCAACGCGCTGTTGATGGGCTCGCGGGTCACAAACTGGCGCTCGTAGAAACGCTGGCAGTAATTGACAAGGATTTCGATATACGAGCAGACCAGCTGACGGGTCATGCGGTCGATGTCATGGTTGAGCTCATCCTTGATAAGGTTCAGACACTCAATGAACGTCGTGCGCTCTTTCTCAGACAGATGCAACGCCTCGTTCACCTGATAAGAGAAGAAGCCATAGTTCTTGATGTTCTTGCCAAGCGATGTGCCACGGATAAACTCGGGGTCAAAGAAAAGAGCGTAGCCTTGCGGTTGGAAGATATGCCCGTCATCCTCAATGCCTATTATCTGACCGGGAGCGAGACAGACCACATCGCCTTTGTTGTAGTCGTACTTCGTATTGCCATAGATGATCTCGCAATTCTTCTCTTCCTTCAGAAAAATGGCATAGAAGCTCATGGTGTGGCGCATGTGATGCATGGGCTTGCACTGGCTCATGTCGATGACGCTGACCAAAGGGTGAAGTGTCTCAACGCCAAGAGCATCGTTAAACTCCTGTATCGTCTCAAAGTTCATGATTGTCTTCTTGTTCTGTTCCATATCTCTGCACGTTGTTGTCCGATGCAAAGATACAATAAATTTTCCGTATACCTATTCTCTTTTAACCTTTTTGAGCCACTCGTCGACTTGTTTCATTCCACTACGGACATTGTGTCCGGCAATGGAGAAAGCGTTAGTAACATCGGCTTTGGGATACAAACGCTTCAAATCCTCTACAACGGAGCCGAGACCGCTGCCCTCATGAGTGGTAAATGGGATGATGGCCTTACCGTTGAGGTCGTATTTCCTGAAGAACGTAAACATCACACGCGGATAGGTTCCCCACCAGATGGGCCCGCCGATGAAAACAGTGTCATACTTGCTGATGTCCTTGACCTGGTCCTTGAAAGCAGGAAACTCGTTGTCATCGGCTTCCTTCTGCGCGACTTCGGTCAGTTGATTGTATGGCATGTCATAGTTCTTTACCGGAACAATCTCAAATATGTCGCCGCCAGTAACCTCTTGAATCTTATTGGCTACGACTTTCGTGTTGCCGACTTTAATATTCCCAACGCTATAGTTCTCACCTGTGTGTGAGAAAAATACGATAAGTATCTTTCCGTCCTTCTTATTCGGAATGGACTTTCCGTCTTTACTCTCTACCGTATCATTCTCCGTGATATGATTGTTCTTCACCTTGCTTCCGTTGCACGAAACCGAGACGAACAATCCAGCCATTACCACAGCTAAATATTTTAACGCCTTCATATTTTCCCCGTTTTAGCTGTCCCGATATGGGGACAGCCTGTTAGTAACCATTTTACTTTGTTGCGTCTTCCGACTTGACGACATCCTGCTTAGCCGTGTAGACAAAGTGCTGCTCGCGCTCAGATATCCACCAGCGTCCATCAATCTTCACGTATTTGTCGTAATAGCGGACGGTGTGGAATGTAACCACATCCTTGCCATTCTCATTGTTGACGAGGGTGGCAAGGGCATAGGCGGTGCCCGTGGCGTGAGTATCGTCCTGGAAGTCGATGACATGCTGGCCGTTCTGATGGAAGCTTGCCTTGGCAGCCCCGAAAGCCTTATACTGCTTGATCATGGAGTCGACGTCGTCAGCGTGCATGCCAAGCTCACCGTAGAAATAAACACGTAGCCTGACGTTCTTGACGAACAACTCGCTGTAATAGTCCTGATTGTTCTTATCACTCTCTGTTGCATAGCGCTCTTGAAGGTCGCGGATTGCAAATCTGTCTTCTAATGTTGCCATAATATTGTCTCTGTTCTGAATTATTATCTTTCACTGTCGGCTGTCGGCCCATGTGAAGTTTATATTTTACTTATAATTGTTCTCACCTGTGCATCGGCATGAGCCGCCTCAGCGCCATGAATGCTGACACCGCCGAGCACCGTTGCCGTGGGAGCCTCCCTCTTGATGAAGCGCTCACTGCTGCCCATGCCGCTGCCCTCGTTGGTGCAGAAGGGGATGATGGTCTTGCCGCTGAAATCGAAACTCTCAAGGAAGGTATAGACCACCATCGGCATCGTGCCCCACCAGTTAGGGTAGCCGAGAATGATGGTGTCGTACCCGTCGATGCCGTCGAGCTCATTCCTCAGTTCAGGGCGAGCCTGCTCACGGAGCTCCTGCTTAGCCTGGTCGATACATTCGTAGTAGTCCTTAGGATACTCGTAAGTGGTATCGATATGGTAAACATCGGCATCGGGCAGCAAGGCCTTAAGTTTCTCCACGACAACTTCCGTATTTCCCTTGGCAAGGTTACGGATACTTCCGTTCCAATAGTTCTCTCCTCTGCGGGAGTAGTATGCGATTAAAATTTTTCCCATAATAGTTCTTTATTTACAGTGCAAAGGTACGGAGATCCGTGTAATGTCATTGTAGACGGATTCCTAATTCACTGACCACTATTACTGATTCTTAGTCGATCAGTTTTTTGATGACTTTTGCTGGTACTCCGGCAACGAGAGTATGCGGCTCAACATCGTGGGTTACGACAGCGCCGGATGCTACGATGGCGCCCTCACCGATGGTAACTCCCGGCATAATGTTTGCGCGGGCTCCAATCCATGCGTTCTTTTTGATGGTTATCTCGTCGGTGTAGATGCTGCGGATATTCTGGGGCTCGTGGTTGACGGTGAACAATCCGACTTCCGGACCCATCATCACACCTTCTTCTATGTTCACAGTACCTACAGACATTACCGTCAGTCCATGATTGGCGAATACATTCTTGCCAAGGTGCACACAATTGGCACAGTCTATCTGGATTGGCGGCGTAAGGAATGCGCCTTCCTGCATGTCGGCAATGAGCTTATGCTCTTTCGCTTTTAACTCCTCTCTGTCATTTGGATCGATGTTGTTAATCTCCCAACAGATGTGACGGCAACGGTCTATCTCGCTGTGTACCTCTTCCCGGTATTTGGCATCACGAATGTCGTAATGCGCTCCGTTCCTCAATTCTTCAAATACTGTAGCCATAATATTCCATGTTTTTACTTCATGTGGGTGTGTTTATCCGTATGTCTCAATCAGATACTTGATGAAATTCGGGTCATCGAAGTTGATGTTGCCTATGTCATGCTGGTTCATTGCTGCAATCTTCTTCATGTCATCGTCAGAAAGCCGGAAGTCAAACACATCAATATTCTGCTTCATGCGTTCTATATGCGTTGACTTCGGAATGACAACAATACCGCGCTGGATCATCCAGCGGAGTGCTACTTGTGCCGGACTCTTGCCATAGGGCTTGCCGATAGCTGTAAGCGTAGGATCGGTGAAGAAGCCGTTCCGGCCTTCTGCCAACGGTGCCCATGCCATAGTCTTCGTGCCAAACTGGTTGAGCCACTGCTGTATGCCGGTCTGTTGAGCGTAAACATTAGTCTCAAGCTGGTTGACCATCGGCTTTACATCTACATGCAGTGCAAAGTCAAGAAACTTTCCCGCCTGGAAGTTGCTGACGCCAATGGCACGCACACGGCCTTCCTTATAAGCCCGCTCCATAGCCCGCCATGTGCCATAGTAGTCGCCATAAGCCTGATGGATAAGCAGCAGGTCGATGTAGTCGGTGCGTAGCTTCTTCAGACTATCGAGGATGCTCTTGTATGCCTTCTCTTCACCTGCGTTTGATATCCACACCTTTGTGGTAATGAATAAATCCTTACGGTCAATGCCACACTCCGCAACAGCATCACCGACACCCTCTTCATTGAAGTAAGCCTGTGCTGTATCTATCAGCCTATAGCCTGCCGATATTGCATCAAGGACACATCGCTTTGCCTCTTTTGGGGCCACCTGAAATACTCCATAGCCGAGGGCGGGCATTTCAACACCATTTGATAATTTTACTGTCTCCATAATACTGTATAATTTTTTTGTTAATGCGTTGCCTTGAGATATTGCAGACTGCCATACCAATAGCTGGCCGTAGTACCGCCGTCGATAAGAATGTCGGTGCCACTGATGAAGCGGCCGCGGCTCGACATGAGGAATTCGGCCAGGTCGCCAACCTCGTCAGGAGTACCGGCGCGATGGGCGGGACTGGCTGCTATCATGTCGAGATAGCCTTTGGCGCGTGGGCCGTGCAGCTCGTCATTGGCCAACGGAGTGATGATGATGCCCGGTGAAATAGAGTTGATAGTGGCGCCACGCTTTGCCCAGCGGTCAGCCTCATAAGCGACGCGGAGGACGTTGCTGCGCTTGGAGTACTGGTAGGCCTTCAGCGTGTCGGTGATGGCCTGAACGAAGTCGAGTTTCGTGAGCTCTTCCGGCTTGCTCATTGCCAACGCGTCGTTCTGTTCCTGCGGCAGAGCGGGCAACCGGTGACCGCTCTGTGAAGCGATGACGATGCCGGAGCCGCCTTCAGCCATTACCTTGCCGAACTCCTCCAATAATATTGCTGTGCCGACCATGTCAACTCGCAGAATCTCTTCCACCGAGGCCTGCGAGGGGGAGACTCCTGCCGCGTTGATGAGGTTCGTAACCTCACCATACTTCTGTGTTTCCTTGACGAGAGTAAGAATATCATCCTTGCTGCCAAGGTCCACCCGGAGCGTCGAGCACTCGAAACCTGCATCCTCCAAAGTCTTTGCAGCCGTCGCTGCGTTCTGCTCACTAAAGTCAGCGAGCACCACATGCTTGCCTGCTGCCACCCTGCGCACAATGGCCTGACCGATGGAACCGGCACCTATTAATACTGCTACTTGCTTCATAATCTTTGCTGTTGTTAATTTACAACTGCAAAGTTACGGCAAATATCAGCATGGCCTTGTAGATGGAATCCTCATTCAATGACCATTTTTACTGATTCTGTCTTTGAGAAAAGCCAATAGCACACAGTACGCGCAGATACTCCCCTACTCACAACAAATGCTTTATGATAGGGTCATAGTTCTTCACCTGAAGCGTATTGTAGACATCTATGCGCTCTACGTCACCGAGCTTGCCGAGCACCACGTTTTCCTCAGTATTCAGGCTGCGGTGCACATCCTCTGCGTCCGACGGCATCCCGTGCTTCGTAAAAATCAGTGTCACCGGCATCTTTCTCTACCTTTCTCTCTACACTCGGACTCAATCCCAACTCCCGGATTAGATCACAAGTTGAGCAGATCCAGTCAAGTTGAATTCTTTTCATTCTGTTGTGGTTTAGTTTATCGTTGGTTTACTTTTGCTCTTCTGATTTGCCTAACAACTCCCGTATCATGCTCCCAATCTCGTCATTGACCTTCTTGAAATTCCTGTTGAGCATGATTTCCTTGTCACGCTGGCTCTTGAAAGCGTAAATTTTGGGTAGTTCCACATACCGGGATTCCTCACGACGTATCTTGCCCATATCGAAATTAGTCTTGCAAAAATACTTCGTCGTCCTGAATTCAGGGCTTTCCTCAAGGTTGATGCTGCTGAAGGAGTTGCGCTCCGTGGGGGTGAAGTCACGGGCAGCTTGTCCTAAGGGCAACGGAGTCTGACTACTGACAACGGTGAGCATGCAATACATCTACAAACTGTTTCTGTACGCCAATGGCGTGACTCCCGTCTGTTTCTTGAAATAGCGGTTGAAAGCGGTGGGCTCCGGGAAGTTCAGCCGTTCGCTGATTTCGCAAATCATCATGTCGGAGTGCTTTAGCAGGAGCTTGGCTTCCGTCGTCGTTGTGCGATGAATCCAGTCCATCACAGATAGTCCGGAGTGCTGCCGCACCACATCGCTGAGGTGGTTGGGCGTGACATGGAGTTGCTCAGCATAGAAAGGAATGTTTCGGTGGGTCGCTCCAAACTGCTGTAGCAAGTGGATAAAACGCGCCATTATTTTTTCTCCTCTTGACTGTTGACGGGTGTTCCCGGCACACATTGTCTTATTGAGGCTTGCTGCGTCGGCCACCATAGCAAGAAAGACAAGACTGATAGAAGATTCGCTCACGGTTGACCGAGTCATTTGTTTGTGAAGAAGGTCAAAGTAAGCGCCGAAGCGCTTGCTGTCGGTTGTATCCAATAGCAGGTGCTGCACTTCCTTGGGCAGGAGACGATCTGTGCTGTCGCCGTCAATGCCAGGAAGATCAATCGCCGTCAAAGCCTCGGCGGCAAAGTCCTTACTGAGGCTCAGCACCTCTACGATCGTATCTGACGGTAGAACAAGTACCTCATTGCCTTGCAGGAGATGGTCGACTAGATTGATACGATACGATGCCCTTCCAGCTAATATGTGCAGCAGTCTCCACTCGGCAAGTCTCATGGGCTGTCTGAAGGTTATTTGCTTTTTTACTATGTCCGACTCTCTGACAAGAATGAAATGCTGGCCCACCACATTCCGGTCATCTTGGTTGTGTGGCGCATGTTCTTTGCTGATGCAGTTTTTGATATCGGAAGCATCTATGGTCTCTATTCCTTTCATATATGTATGTGATCTGTTGCAAAGGTAATACTATTCCGTGAAATTGTACATAAAAGCGTGCTTTTTGTTTGTCTATGGCTTAATGATTCATTGTAATTTTGCATTCGAAATATAAAATATCAGAAAAATGAAAAGGTTTATAAAGTATTATGCGCTGGAAATTTACACCGTATTGGCACTGTCGTTTATCGTTGCTACGGCTGTCATAGGCAACTTGTCAACGGTTCAGAAACTTGTAGTTGTCGATGCACTGTTGTTCGTCCTGCATGAATGGGAGGAGGGGCGTTATCCTGGTGGGTTCATCAAACTAATCTCCGGCCTTGTCGGTATAAGAGTGGATGAGGATATGAGCCGTGCCAGCAGAATTCCTGCCGGTATTCTGCTGCTGACACTAAGCATCGTACCGTTTGTTTTCGACACGACACCTTTGATTATCGTCGCCGTGGCTACCTTCGGTTTCATAGAGTGTTTTGTCCATACAATGGGCATCCGACTTTTTCGCATGAAGCGGTTCTATACGCCCGGTATGGTAACGGCATGGTTGGAGTTTGTCGTAAGCGTTATGATGATAACCTATCTTGCAGTGAACGATATTGCCCGGTGGTATGACTATGTCTTTGGTCCATTGCTAATGATTGTGTGCTTTGGGCTTCTCCAGAAGACCATGACACTCATGGTGGGTATTCGTTACAGTGATATGCCGAAAATGATAAGACGGCAGTGGACGCGGCGTGGTTGAGCCCGCATGCTTTGAAAAATATTTTATGACACTTCCCGCTCCTGCCATCAATTCTTTATGGATAGCCTTTCAGTAATTCTTTCGTCTGTGGGCGGTTGCACGAGTTAGCTTATGGTATCTGAAGGCTGACTTGGCGGGGAGATGCAGACAATAGCGGCATCCACTCGTCGAAAGGGCATCGTCGACAAGTTTGCTCCCTGCCGCGGATCTTGGAGGTTCCCGGGTGCTTCTTTCTTGCCACACGTGCGCGCCTCGGTGAAGAATGCCATATGATGGAGAATTATTGTAAAGTAATTCTGCCCTTGGCCTATCCTCTGCCGATACCTTAACTATGCGTCTTTTGGTTGTTTCTCCTCTATATTAAAATAGCTTTTGCGGATGATCCAAATGCGAAGAAGCCAAACGACGAAGAAGCCATTGCTGACCATCTCAGAGATGGTTCCCCACGGCTCGGGAACATGCAGTATGCGCTTGAGAAACCATAGAACAAGGTCAATGTTAAACAGCCAGTTCCAAATCTTATCCTTGTCGGTAAAGGTAAGACATTTGCTTTCACCGATGGGGATATATACATCAGCCGACGATTCTATAAATTTGTACATACTGCGGATGGTCACTTTATATCTGCCGGGAGGTAAGTTGACGAGTGCTTCATTGCCCTTGAACACGCCCAATAGCTGGTCGTTGATAAGCAGGTAATGAGGTATCATTGCCATCAACCTGCCCTTTGGCGATATTATGAGTTGAGATTGCAGCATGGATTATTTGTTTTACTTCTGCTCTACAGCCTTTGGAGTCCAGTTGTTGAAGAAGCGTAGAACTTTGGCTTTGTTGTAGCTTTGCCCTTCTTCCAAGAAGCTGGAGTCCTGGATGTGGATGACTTTACCGCTTTGGTCGAGTACGACAAAGACAGGGAAACCAAAACGCTGCGGGTTGTCGAGACGCTGCATCAAGGCTTTGGCTGCCTTGACCTGCTCTTCACCGCCAGACTTGCGTGGATTGTAGTTGACGTGGATGTAGACGAAGTTATCGTTGACAACTTTTGCTATGTCGCTGTCCTTACTGATAAATTCAGCAAAGCGAAGGCACCACGGACACCAGTTGCCACCAACCTGACAAATGACATACTTTTCTGGATTGGCTAACTTTGCCGTTGCTACCGCCTTGTCAATCTGCTCCATAGGGTTGATGGTCTCATCATAGACTTTCTTCAATCCTGTCTGTGCGCTCGCGATGATTGTTACGAGTGCAAATGCTATTGTAAAAATGCTCTTCTTCATAATACTCCTGTATTTTCTACCGCAAAATTAATGAATTAATTGGCAAAGACAAAGGAAGGCAGCCAAAATAAATAATAATGTGAAATGCCGCAACCACATTCGCACTGATACCGGCATTGCCGAGTGCCGTAGAGAATGCAGCTGTAAGTCCTACTGTATCAAGCGATGAATGTACGTGAAGGGATATGAGACGGAAAACAGAACACATATTCGCTTGGCTTTAGTACTGGCTCCATTGAGCCTATAAGCGTCTGTAGATCTGTTATTCCTGACATATTTACTTGCGCATTCTCATTAGTTCAATAGCTTCTTTGCCAGTCATGTGCTCGATATCAAGTTCTATCATGCACATTGCCTTGAAACTCTTGTGAATTTCAGCC
>OKRY01001856.1_pt1 | contig 17039 bp, 11 predicted proteins | sample 1601121 | NCBI WGS metagenome assembly OKRY01 (sample SAMEA3541546, study PRJEB24748) | human gut metagenome | biome: human gut; feature: human-associated habitat; material: faeces | place: China | collected 2012
TCTTATTCCGTATTGCTAACCTATTTGCCTATCCCCACTAAAATTCTACTGACCCGTAGAATCACGTACGCGAGCCGGACATTACGCCGGTGCGATAAAGACATTCCCATTATATACCATCCACACTCCGTTCCGCTGTCATACTCACGGGTTTCCTGTCTTATAGGAAATGCGGCGGGCTGAATCAGGAGCAAACGCTAAGCAATACAACGACAGTTGTGCTGAAGAGCGAAAAAGCGCAGTTTTTAAAGTGAAAAAGAGGCTTTGGCGGTATGATGACCGCTTCGGGATAATGCAACAAAATGACGAACGGCAACGAAAAACCATCCATCGTTAACTCCGCAGGAATGAGTTATTTGCCGGAGAATAACTTTCCGGCGTGAAAAACGCGGTTTTTCGAGACAATCATTAAAACACTGGCGCACAGCAGATTAGGCAAAAACAGGTTTTCGTATGGTGACAACCATGCTGCGGAAGAGGCTCTTCGGGCACGCGGAAGAGCCTTTATGGGCGTGCGATACGGGCTTTTCCGCATGACGGGAAAGGCTTTCTCACGGCACAGCGGAGACAGAAAAAGAGTGAAAAAGGTATTTTACGGTTGAAAAATAAGGAAGAAACGGAATAGAAACAGTGCCAAGACGCGCTTACGACACACCGCGACACGCTCCGGACAGACCATATTGCGGCACGCCGTACTCTATTCCGCGCTTTTGTGATGTCAAAATATTTTACTGCCTGAACGATGACGGCTGACACCTGATGTCAGCCGTATATGAGCACCGTGGCATATGCGCTGATGCCTTCCTCACGCCCTGTGAAGCCCAGACGCTCGGTTGTTGTAGCCTTCACCGACACGTTGTCGACGTCCGTACCTATCACCTCAGCCATACACCGGCACATGTCCGGAATGTGAGGATTGAGTTTAGGACGCTCCGCGCACACCGTTGCGTCGATGTTGCCCACCGTGTATCCTTTCTCAGCTATCAGCCCCACGGTCTTCTTCAGGAGTATCTTGCTGTCCACGTTGAGCGTCTCCTCCGCCGTGTCGGGGAAGTGATAGCCTATGTCGCGCATGTTTGCCGCACCGAGCAAAGCGTCGCACACGGCATGAATAAGCACGTCGGCGTCGCTGTGTCCGAGCAGTCCGAGTCCGTGGTCTATCTTTATTCCTCCGAGCCAGAGGTCTCGTCCGGCTACCAGTCTGTGCACATCGAAGCCGAATCCCACACGTATTTTCATGTCCTTATACTTGTTCCGTTAATATAAAATGTATGTTTCCGCCGTCCCGTGCGTCATCTTCTGAACAGGTCTTTTATTCCGTCCATGTCGAAGCTGAGCGTGAACCGCAGTGTCTGGTCGAGCGGATTGCTCTTCGCCGTGGCTATAAGATAGGCGGCGTCGAGCGAGAACACGCTCATCTTGAAGCCCGCACCGACTGTGAAATACTTACGGTTGCCCTTGTTCTCAGCCTCATGGTGATAGCCTGCACGCAGGGCGAACTGGTCGTGATACACATATTCGCCGCCCACACTCCAGTATATCTCCTGCAGCTCTTCCTTAAAACCGCCCGGCGCATCGCCGAAACTCTTGAATATACCGCCTATGCTGCTCACGTCGTAATAGTCGCGCTGGACACGCTCCTGATAGTCTTCAGTCGACTCACCGTCGTTCTGCTTGGGATAGGTAGGCACGAGAAGCTTGTTGGCGTCAGCCGTGATGGTGAAGCGGTTATATTCGTCCACGGGCACCATGAGCGCGGCTCCGAGGCGCATGTTGGTAGGAATGAACTCGCTGTTGTCGTCGCCTCCGAACGTTATCTTGCTACCGATGTTCGATATGTTCAGTCCAAGACCTATCTGACACTCGCGGGAGCCTATCGTGAAATAGTCCTGATAGTATGCCGCGATGTCAGCTGCGAAAGCGCTTCCGGGCGATGTGTCCTCAGTGTAGTCGTAGGTAAGGTCGGAGTAGATCCATCTCACGGCGGCGGCGATGGAGAAATGCTCGCTGAGCATCAGCGAGTAGGCGACATCGAGCGACATCTCGTAAGGCTTTGTCGTGATCGCCACCTCGTTGCTGGAGTTGCTGAGGCTTGGGTCGTTCATCTGGACCTCACCGAGGGAGAAATACCTCAGGGAGCCGGAGACCGCAGAGTAGTCACCGATGCGATAGTACCCGGCTAAGTATCCGAGGTTGATATCGTTGACGAGCTGTCTGAGCCACGGTGTGAAGTTCAGGGCCACACCCGCCCGGCTGATGGCAAAGGGGTACTTAGCGGGGTTCCAATACTGAGAGTTGACGTCGGCCTCCGTGGCCACACCAACGTCACCCATACCGCCGGCTCTGGCGTCCGGTGCTATGGTCTGTGAGGTCACTGACGTATTGACAGGGTTGAACATGTCTTTCTTGTCCTGGGCCTTAGCGGTGAAGGCTATGAGCGAGAGAAGGCATGCGATGATTATTCTGATGTTGCTGTTCATGTTATAGATGGCATGGATTTCCGCGAAGAGAAATCGGTACTATATAAGCTATAACGTCTATTCTCCGTTTATTATTGTGCGAAAAACGCCTTCTCATCAATTATTGTTCACGACGATGAGCTTCTGAGCCTTTGACGCCTTCGAACTGCCGTCGGCGGAGAGGCGTACTCTGTAGAGATAGACACCAGTCTGCAACTTCTGTCCGTTGCTCTGTGTGAGATCCCAATCCACGGTATAGGCGTTGCCGGTCTGAGCCCCTGTCTGGGAGTAGGTCCACAGCTGACGTCCGCTCATGTCGAAGACATCTATCGTCACGTCCATGTTGCATCCGCCGAAGTTGTGGGTGATGATGAACGTTGTCGATGTGGACGCCGGATTCTTTGATACGGCCACACTGCTGATGGTCGGCTCTAAGGATTTGACGACGTTGAAGTTGAGCGTTGCCGTCGACACATTGTTCATCGTATCCCACGCGCGGAAGCGCAGGGAGTGCTTGCCGGGCTCCAAGGCTGGTATATTATAATATGTGTATCCTGTTGTCGACGAGCCGAAGTCGTATTGGAAGTTGTCGTTGAGCGAATAGGTCGTTGCGGAGCTGCCGTCGATGACGAGCTCCATGTCGTGGCCGATACCGTTGCCGGTGGCGTTGATGCCGCTGCTGTCGCTGAGCTGTGCCACGAAGTAGGGCTCTGTGTTGACGGTGCCGCCATCGGTGAAGTCAGGGGTGTTGAGATAGCAGAATATCTTTGGGCCGAGGGAGTCCGTCTTGGTGATGTCGGTACTTCCGAGGATGATATTCTCATTGCTGCCATGAGCCGTCAGCGTCTTGTCGTCGTTCACGGCAAAGGTGGTGATGAGGCCCGTGCTTCCATTGTAGTTGAGGTCGTAGGGCACGGTGAAAGAGATGTCGAACTTCCCGTTTCTTACGTAGTTGGCACCACTGTATACGGTCTTGTCGCGGTTGTAGAAGGTGAAGGCGTCGTTCTCGACGTCTGCTCCAGGGTTCTTGCGGCAGGTGACGAGCAGCTTGGAGTCGAGGGCCTGCAATGTTATGGTGCCGTTGAAGCTGTCGCCGTTCACGATATGTCCGGCGATACGTGCTTTGCTCCCGGCTTTTGCTACGATATGAGACGACGCGCTCGTCAGCAGCCCATTGATGGAGTCGATGACAATCTTTGCGGTCGGCTGCTGCAGGGCCAGGGCAGGGTCGCCGAGGAGAGAATACTGCAACTTGTTGGTGGTGAGGTCGGCACCATTGTTGATGATTTCGTTCTTGGCTAATCTCTGTGCCTCGCCTATCGTTATCGGCTTGCCGTTCTTCTGGCTCAATACGTATCGGAGGTAGGCCATGTTGATGACGCGGTTGTAGGTGGCATAGACGGTGCGTGTGGTCCCGAAGAAGGCGACGGCGCCGCTTTCGTTATTGGCTACGGCCGTGACACCGAAGTTCTCTTCTATGCCGTCAAAGGGCATGATGTCGCACGACGCCGTAATCCAGAGCGGCAGGTTCTTGTTGGTGAAGCTTTTGAAGTCGTTGACGGTGAGGACGGCCTCGTGCGACATCCAGTCGGCGCGGCCATGGCCCACGTAGTCCATGATGAGCGCGCCCTGCTGCTGTTGCTGTTTGATGATTTCAGAGACTTCGGGGTATCTGTTTCCCACACTCGTCACCTCTTCTTTATAGGCGTCCCACATCACCTTCTTAATCTGGTAATCGGGGTAGAGGGCTGCTATGGTCTCGGCGGCCTCGTCGGCATGCTCCATGTGCAGATTGTCGTTGCCGTCGTCACCCATGAACATGATGGTGTTCTGCCAGGCCCCGGCGTTGACGTTGGTGGCATAGTTGATGACCTTGTCGACCATTATCTTCGCCTGGTCCACGGTGCTGACGGGGAAGCGTCCCACGGCAACGTCGCTGAGGTCGCGCTTGGAGACGTTGGTGAGGTTGACGCCCTCGCCGTCGTCGAGGTAGGTGAAGAATCCGTCGTCGACGTAGCATTCCACCTGGTTGAAGGAGTTCTCACTCTCATAGCAGAGCAGGTAGTCGTTGGCATCGAGGTTGCGGCAGTCGGAAGTCAGCATGCGGTTGTCCCAGACACCAGCGCCGAAGAGCAGGAGGTAGCGAGGCATGTCGGCATCGCTCTGAGCACGGTCGTAGAGCATCTTCATGTAGCGGCGGTAGGCATTGGCGTCGGGGGTGCCACTGGAGAACTCGTTGTAGAGCTCGTCGGCAGGTACGATGTTCACGCGCAGCGAGTCGTGCTGCTCGTGGAAGGCTGCTAAGCGACGGGCTTGGGCGAGGAGCTTCTGCGAGGTGGGGATGATGATGACCATGTCGGCCTGCGCGTCGGCGTGGTGGTCCTGGTTGGTGATGTTGCAGACATACTGTGGGGTGGGGAAGGCAGCCGTGAGCGTCGGCTTAGGAGCCGGTGCATCCCACGCCACCGAGACGAAGTCGAGGCGCATGGGACCGCCCGCTGTGACGGTGACCTTTACGGTGTCGGCATCGGAGAGGTTGGAGAGGTCGTAGACACCCATCCGCTCATTACCTTTGTCGTAGTCGCCTAAGGTGATGCTCAGCGAGCCCATGGTGTTGCCGTTGACGGTTACCTGTGCCGTACTGGCAGAGCCAGTGGAGATGTTGACGGAGAGCCGGCCCGACGTGGCACCCTTAGGGTGGGAGAGGATGAGCGTCTTGGTCTGGCCGAGCGCCAAAGCCTCGCTGTCGAAGAGGTTGCGGCCACCGGGAAACCAGCTGTAGCCGTCGACTTCATAGAGCGAGTGGTAGTCGTCGGCAGCGGGATAGAAGGAGTCGAGGAATGCTGTGGAGTCAAGGGAAGCCGGTGTGGCATCGCCGGAGGTGATGAAATAGTAGCCGTAGTCAGAGTAGGGATTTCGTGTGCGGCGTGTGGCCTCTTTGCTGCTCCAGCTCACGGGACCTTTGGCATAGAAGAGGCGGTGGCCGTTGACGTTGCAGGTGGGTACTTCTTTCAGGTCGTCGTAGGTGATGAGGTCGTTGCCGTCAAGAATCTCTTTCTGCAAGTTGCCGCCATAGCCATAGACGCGCACTTTGCTGATGTCGGAGAAGCCTGCCTGCCGTGCTAAGGCCGCTGTGAGCTCATAGACACCGGTGGCGGGCACCCGTATCTTAGCCCAGGAGCCTTCGGCAAGGACGGAATGAGCAGCATAGCGGTCGGCGGCAGTCGTTGTCGTGGCGGTCACAGAGACCGTGGCGGGAGCGGCAGAGACGATACTGCTCTTGGCATGGCTTTTAGCGCTTTGTTTGTTGGCTTTGGCGTCAATGCGCAGCATGAAGCTGACAAGAATTTGATATTTGCCGTCTCTGTAGACCAAGGGGCAGAAAGAGACGAGGAGGCTGGGGCGCTTCCTGTCGAAGATGATGTTGCTCTCTGCCGTCGGCAGGGCAGGCAGCGGGCGCTGACTCATACGGTGGTAGTTGGCGATGTCAGCGTCGGACATGTCGATGAACTCAGGGTAGAGAATCGACACGGAATAAGTGGAGTCGGCGTAGTTGTCGGGAAGCGGAACGCTGTAGGAGAATGACGGCATGACGGAGTCGACACTCACCTGCTCGGAAGTGAGGTTGAAGAACCGTTGTGCGTGAGCCGTGAGGCCGCATTGTAAGAGTAAGAATATGATGACAGCGTAGAGCTTCTGCATGTTGTTGTCTTTTTGTTTCTGTGGAGTTGGTTATCTGCAATAGAAGTCCAGGACTTTCCTCTCTTCTATCCAGCCTTCGAGGTGGTCGTTGATGCTTACGGGTCCCACTCCTGCCGGTGTTCCTGTGTAGATGATGTCGCCCGTCTTCAGCGTGTAGAACCTGCTGACGTAGGCCACGATGTCGTCGACAGGGTGTAGCATGTCGCCGGTGTATCCTTCCTGTACGGTCTTGCCGTTGATGTCGAGGTGGAAGCGCAGCCTCTGGATGTCGGGCAGCAGCTCCTTGTCTGTCCATTCACCGATGGAGGCCGCGCCGTCGAAACCTTTGGTCAGGTCCCAGGGCTGTCCGTTCTGCGACAGCCGTCTCTGCAGCTCACGGGCTGTGAAGTCGATGCCTAAGGTGACGGCATCATAGTAACGCGGGGCGAAGCGAACGGGTACAGTCTTGCCCAACTTGTTGATGCGTACCACAACCTCAGCCTCGTAGTCGATACGCCCCAGGTCGTCGGGGATGAAGAACGGCTTATGGTTCTTCAGCAGGCTGGAGTCCGGTTTGAGAAAGATGACCGGCTCCTCTGTCTTTAATAACGTGTCTGTTAACTCTTTATTGTGTTGGGCGTAGTTCATGCCCACGCAAAAAATCTTCATTTGCTGTCTGGTTGCTGTTGGAATGGCTATTGCAGAAGTCCGGAAGTCGCAGAAGTCCGGAAGTCCAGTCATATACAGAAACTTCTGATAAGCCGGTGGGGAATCCGGCGGATATTCGGTATGAATGATGTTATGACTGGACTTCTGCGACTTCTGGACTTCATAAAAGGTCCTTCTGTGCTGTGTCCGTTGTTATTTGTCAGCTAAGGTGAAGTCTAACTGCCGCTTCTCCAGATTGGCGCGTGCCACTTTGATGCGGATGGGGTCGCCAAGCTGGTATTTGTGGTGATGGCGACGGCCGCGGAGGAGGAAGTTCTTCTCGTCGAACTCATAGTAGTCGTCGTCGAGGTCGCGCATGGGCACCATACCTTCGCAGTGGTTCTCGTCAATCTCAGCGTAGACACCGTAGCTCGTCACTCCGCTGATATGTGCGTCGTAGACCTCACCAATCTTGTCGCCCATGAACTCCACCATCTTGTACTTGATGGAGTCGCGCTCAGCGTTCTGGGCTATCTGCTCCATGTCGGAACAGTGCTCGCAGAGCTCCTCGTAGTGCTTCTCGTTGGCCGAGCGGCCACCTTGCTGGTATTTCGTCACGAGGCGATGGACCATGGTGTCGGGGTAGCGGCGGATGGGTGAGGTGAAGTGGGTGTAGTAGTCGAAGCCGAGTCCGAAGTGCCCGATGTTGTGCGTGGTGTATTTGGCCTTCATCATCGCCCTCAGAGCTACACTCTGCACGAGCTTGCCCTCTTTCTGCCCGTTGACGTCGTCCATGAGCTTGTTGATGCTCTTTATCATGGCCTTGCGGGTGCCGTCGGTCTTTATCTTGAGGCCGAAGGGTGCAATAAACTTTCTGAGCGTCTCCATCTTCTCCGGGTCGGGATTGTCGTGGACACGGTAGGGCAGGGTCTTGGCCTTTTTGCCTTTCTTCACCTTGCCCACGCTCTCTGCTACGGTGCGGTTGGCCAGGAGCATGAACTCCTCGATGAGCTTGTTGGCATCTTTGGAGCGTTTGAAGTAGCAGCGGATGGGGTGTCCCTTCTCGTCGACATCGAAATGCAGCTCCTCGGTGTCGAACTTCACACTGCCGTCTTTGAAGCGCTTCTCGCGCAGTTTCTTTGCCAACCGGTCGAGGGTGCAGAGCTCCCATCCGTATTCATCCTTGTATCCAGCCTTCCCTGGGTCGGGAGCGGGCTGTCCGGTGCCGTCGACAACGCCATTGTCCTCCAGCACCTGCTGTGCCTCCTCGTAGGCGTAGCGGCGGTTGGAGCGGATGATGGTATGCACAATGCGAGACGCCTTGATGTTAGCCTCGTCGTCGAGGTCGAAGATGACGCTGAAGGTAAGCTTGTCCTCATTGGGACGCAAGGAGCAGACGAAATTGCAGAGACGCTCGGGAAGCATGGGGATGGTGCGGTCGACGAGATAGACACTGGTGGCGCGCTTCATGGCTTCCTTGTCGATGATGCTGCCCTCGGTGACATAGTGTGAGACGTCGGCGATGTGCACACCAACCTGATAGAGCCCGCTGTCGAGCTTCTTGATAGACAGCGCGTCGTCGAAGTCCTTGGCGTCCTTCGGGTCTATGGTGCAGGTCCAGGTGTTGCGGAAGTCCTCACGCTCTTGGACATCCTGTTCCGTTATCTCACCGCTGATCTTGTCGGCGGCAGCTTCTACGTTCTTGGGGTATTTATAAGGCAGACCATACTGTGCGAGGATGGTGTTCATCTCCACGTCGTTGTCACCGCTCTTTCCTAAGACATCGACGACCTCGCCGACGATATTCTTATGCTCTTCGTCGGGCCACTGCGTGATCTTCACTACGGCCTTGTCGTCGGTCTTGCCACCTTTCAGCTTGCGCTTGGGGATAAGGATGCTCTGTGCAAAGGTGTTCTCCGGCGTGACAAGGAAGGCGATGTCCTTGTCTACGCGCAGACGGCCTACAAACTGGTCTTTGGCCCTGTGGAGGATGGCGATGACCTGGGCTTCCTTGATATGGTTGCGGCGTCGGGCCATGAAGGAGACGCGGACGCGGTCGCCGGTGAGGGCAGACATGGAGTTGCGCTCAGCGACGAAGATGGGCTTGCCGCCGTCATCGGGAAGGAAGGCGTTCTTGCCGTTGGACTTCCGCTGGAAGGTGCCTTCCTGCACTTGTCCTTTGGTGTTGAGCTTATAACTGTTGTCGGAGACCTTGGTGATATAGTCGTCCCATGACATCTCGTCCATGATGTCCATAGCGAGCATCTTCAGAGGATGGGTGTCAAGGTGTAGGGCGCGGAAGATGTCTTTTAAGGTCAGCGTCTTGTCAGGTTGTGAAGCAAAATATTTCTCAAGAGCGGTAGCGAGCTGCTTCTTTGACATACGCTTGCCGCCTCGGCGCTCTTTCTTGGGCTTACCGGTGTTATGATTGTTCTTTCCCATATAGTTGATGAGTTACGAAGTTTATAATGTGCAAATTAACGAAAAACTTTTGAAGATTCACAATTTAATTACCATTATTTTGGAAAATTTCTCAATTATGTATTAACTTTGTAACCTGATTGATTATGAAAATATTAATAACAGGTGCCAGTGGCTTCATTGGCAGCTTCATCGTGGAGGAAGCTTTGCGCCGCGGTTTTGAAACGTGGGCGGGTGTGCGCGCTACGAGTTCGCGCAAGTATCTCCAAGATGAAAGGATACATTTTATCAACTTGGACTTCTCTTCTGAGGAGCGACTCCTTGAGGAGCTGCGTGGCCACGACTTCGACTATGTCGTCCATGCTGCCGGTGTGACCAAATGCCTGCACAAGGACGACTTCTTCCGTGTCAACTACGAGGGCACGAAAGCCTTTGTGCATGCGCTCTTGCGGCTGAAGATGCCTATCAAGCGATTTGTCTATCTCAGCTCTCTGAGCATCTTCGGTGCTATCAAGGAGAAACAGCCCTATCAGGAGATTGATGAGAACGATACACCCCGTCCGAATACAGCTTACGGTAAGAGCAAGCTCATGGCAGAGCAATTCCTCGACTCTATCGGCAATGACTTCAGCTATATCATCCTGCGCCCCACCGGCGTCTATGGTCCTCGCGAGAAAGACTATTATGTCATGGCTAAGAGCATAGCCGACCATGTGGACTTCTCCGTCGGCTTCCGTCGGCAGGACATCACCTTTGTCTATGTCAAGGACCTGGTGCAGGCTGTCTTCCTGGCCTTGGACCGTGGCATGTCCGGGCGGAAATATTTCCTCTCTGACGGTGACGTCTATCAGAGCTCGACCTTCAGTGACTATATCCACGAGGAGTTGGGGCGTCCCTGGTGGATAAGAATCAAGGCACCGGTATGGGTGTTGCGCCTCGTCACCCTCGTGGGCGAATATGTGGGGCGGCTGACGGGAAAGATGATCGTCCTCAATAACGACAAGTTTAATATCCTCAGACAGCGTAACTGGCGTTGCAACATAGAGCCGGCGTGCGACGAGTTGGGTTTTCACCCTAACTTTAAGCTCCGTGAAGGCGTCAGAGAGACGATAGCGTGGTATAAGGAAAATGGATGGCTATGAATCTAAAGAAATACTTTGAGTTCGAGCAGAAGCCTAAGAAAGGCTTGGCGGCCTTTGAGTGGGTGATTATGGCCTATGCCGCCATCACCCTCCTCATCATGCTTTTCTGCTACACCAAGCTTCAGAATCCCGAGGCCATGATATGGGGTCGGGTGAGAATCGTTGCTATCACCATTGGCTTATGGGCTGCCTACCGCTTTATCCCCTGCCGTGCCGTCATGTTTCTGCGTGTCCTCGTGCAGATGCTGCTCCTGGGCTGGTGGTATATGGATACCTACAACATCAACTCGCTGTTTCCCAACCTCGACCATATTGTGGCGTCGTGGGATGAGTATCTCTTCGGCTTCCAGCCTGCCATGGTCTTTGCCACAAAGTTCTCGAAGCCGGTGCTGTCGGAGTTCCTTGAGATCTCCTATGCCAGCTACTATCCCATCATCATCGTGGTCTGCGTCTATTATTTTCTGATGCGCTACCATGAGTTTGAGAAGTGTTGCTTTATTATTACAGGCGCCTTCTTCACCTACTATCTCATCTTCGACATCATTCCTGTCGCCGGCCCGATGTATTACTATCCGGCCATCGGTTACAGCAATGTGGCCAAGGGTGTGTTCCCAGCTATTGGCAATTACTTTACGTCGCACCTCGGGATGATGAAGCCTCCAGGGTGGACCGATGGTATCGGCTATCAGCTCATCACCAGCATCCATGGCAGCGAGCGGCCTACGGGGGCTTTCCCCAGCTCGCACATTGGAATCACCTTAGTCAGCCTTATCTTGGCTGCGAAGACAGGCAGCAAGAAGCTTGTCTTCAGTCTCCTGCCTTTTGCGATCGGCATCTTCTTTGCCACGGTTTATATTCGTGCCCACTATGCCATCGATGCCGTCATGGGCTTGGTCTCAGGAGTCTTATTCTACTTGTTGTGGGCTTCGGTGTCAAGGTGTATGCCCGGGAGCGAGAAACCTTCAAGAAAGAAATTATCCAAATAACAATAAAAGAAATACATGAAGAAATTATATATAGAAACTTATGGCTGCCAGATGAACGTTGCCGATTCTGAGGTTGTCGCTGCTGTCATGCAGATGGCAGGCTACGAGCCCACCGACAATGAGCAAGATGCTGACGCCATATTCCTCAATACATGTTCTGTACGCGAGAATGCGGAGAACAAGATCTACCACCGTCTCGACCAGCTCTTTGCCTTGCAGAAAGCGCATGCCCATGAGCAGGGTGAGGCCGGCGGCCGGAAGGCCACGCCACGCCCCATCCTTGGTGTGTTAGGCTGTATGGCCGAGCGTGTGAAGAACGATCTCATCGAGAATCACCATGCCAATATTGTATGTGGCCCCGACGCCTACATGAATCTTCCGGAGATGATGGCCGCCGCTGAGGTCGGTCAGCCTGCCGTCGATGTGGAGCTTTCTACCACAGAGACTTACCGTAATGTCATCCCCACACGTATTGGCGGCAATCAGGTCAGCGGTTTCGTGAGTATCATGCGTGGCTGCAATAACTTCTGCCACTACTGTATCGTGCCTTACACGCGTGGCCGCGAGCGTTCCCGCGACGTGGAGAGCATCTTGGCAGAGGTCCGCGACCTTCATGACAGAGGCTTCAAAGAGGTGACACTCCTTGGTCAGAATGTCAACAGCTATGGACTTCTGCCCAATGGCAAACGCCCGGAGAATGGCATTATCATCGAGGAAGAGGGTGGTCAGGAACTGCATGTCTGCTCCTTTGCCGAGTTGCTGCGCAAGGTGGCCAGAGCTGTGCCTGACATGCGTGTGCGCTTCACCACGAGTAATCCCGAGGATATGTCAGAAGATATTCTCCATGCCATTGCGGAAGAGCCTAACCTCTGCAATCATATCCATTTCCCCTTCCAGAGTGGCAGTACAAAAGTGCTGCGCGACATGAACCGTAAGTACACGCGTGAGGACTATCTGCGCAAGGTGGAGGCCATCCGCCGTATCATTCCTGACTGCGGTCTCTCTACCGATGTCTTTGTGGGTTACCATGATGAGACCGAGGCCGACTTCGAGGAGACGCTGTCGCTGATGCGTGAGGTGCGCTTCGACTCTGCATTTATGTTCAAATATTCTGAGCGCCCTGGCACCTATGCTGCCAAGCATCTCCCCGACAATGTCCCTGAGGAAGAGAAGATCCGTCGTCTGAACGAGCTGATAGCCTTGCAGACAGAGATTTCGGCTGAGCGCAACAAAGCTGATGAAGGCAAGGAGTTTGAGATTCTTGTAGAGCGTTTTGCCAAGCGTAGCCATGAACAGTTGATGGGTCGCACGCAGCAGAACAAGGCCGTCATCATCCCCAAGGGCAGATATCATATTGGTGACACGGTCCGCGTGAAGGTGACGGGCAGCACGGCAGCAACGCTGATAGCTACTCCCATGGACAGTGAACATACGGCTGGCACGACGTCACAGCCAGACTAAACACGAAGAAAGATGAAAGAGTTCCTGCAAGTATTAAAGCGCTTCCTGCCTCCGTATAAGAAGTACCTTGCGCTGTCGATAATCTTCAACATCCTCTCGGCGGTGCTGAACATCTTCTCCTTTGCTGCCCTCATCCCCATCCTGCAGATTCTCTTCCAGGTCGACGGTGGCATCAGGGCCAATGACTTGATGGCTTGGGACTGGGATAACGCCAAAGAGGTGTTGCAGAATAATATGTCATATTATGTGCAGCAGATGGTCATCTCCACCAGTGCTACGACCACACTGCTTGTCATAGGTCTTTTCTTGGCTTTCATGACCTTTCTCAAGACGACGGCCTACTTCCTCTCCTCGGCGGCTGTGATGCCTATCCGTACCGGTGTGGTGCGCGACATGCGCAACCAGTTGTATCATAAGATAACGTCATTGTCGCTGTCATTCTTCAGCGACGAGCGCAAGGGTGACATTATCGCACGCATGAGTGGCGACGTGCAGGAGGTGGAGAACAGCATCATGTCGTCGCTCGACATGCTCTTCAAGAATCCTATCCTGATAGTGGCCTACTTTGTCACGCTGCTCGTCATCTCCTGGCAGCTGACGCTGTTCACTATCGTCTTCGTGCCTGTCTTTGGCTGGTTTATGGGCTTTGTCGGCCGCAAGCTGAAGTCGAGAAGTATCTACGCCCAGCAGCTGTGGAGTGATACCATGAGTCAGGTAGAGGAGACGTTAGGTGGACTTCGTATCATCAAGGCCTTCAATGCAGAGAAGAAGATGAACGCCCGCTTCGACAATATCAACTCTGCCTACCGCACGCAGTTGCTCCGAGTCACGATTCGTCAGCAGATGGCGCATCCCATGTCGGAGTTCTTAGGAACACTGATGATCATTGTCGTCTTGTGGTTTGGCGGTATCTTGGTATTGAACAAGTCGTTGCTCGACGGTCCCACATTTATATATTATCTCGTCATCCTCTACAGCATCATCAACCCCTTGAAGGACTTTTCCAGGGCCAGCTACAACATTCCGAAGGGCCTTGCCTCCATGGAGCGTATCGACAAGATTCTCAAGGCTGACATCGAAATCAAGGAGAAAGCAGACCCCATACACATCAAGAGCTTTGAGCACCAGATAGAATTCCGTCATGTCTCTTTTGCCTACACTGACAACAAGACCGCGGAGCGTCACTATGTGCTGAAAGACATCAACCTTGTTATTCCCAAAGGAAAAACCGTGGCACTGGTGGGGCAGAGTGGCAGTGGCAAGTCGACACTTGTCGACCTCATCCCGCGTTATTATGATGTCCAGGAGGGAGAGGTGCTCATCGACGGCATCAATGTCAAGGATTTGGGCATTCATGACCTGCGTGCGCTCATAGGCAATGTCAACCAGGAGGCTATCCTCTTCAATGATACCATCAAGAACAACATCAAGTTTGGAAAGGACGACGCTACCGACGAGGAAGTCATCCGGGCCGCGAAGATAGCCAATGCCTATGAATTCATCATGGAGACGGAGAATGGCTTCGACACCAACATCGGCGACCGTGGCGGCCGTCTCTCCGGTGGACAGCGCCAGCGCATCAGTATCGCACGTGCCATTCTGAAGAATCCGCCGATTCTTATCCTTGATGAGGCTACGTCGGCTCTCGACACCGAGAGTGAGCGCTTGGTGCAGGATGCACTCTTCCGGCTGATGAAGACGCGTACCACCGTGGCTGTCGCCCATCGCCTCTCCACCATTAAGAACAGTGATGAGATATGTGTCATTCATGACGGACAGATTGTAGAGCGCGGTACGCATGATGAGCTGATGGCCATTGACGGCTATTACCGCAAGCTCCACGACATGCAACAGTAAACGACAGGGCCCATGCCGCTGGGCCCTACAATGAATATTGATAATGACAAAGTTTGCATACTACTTCTTCTATACAGTGAGTCTGCTCCCCCTGCGGGTGCTCTATGGCCTCTCCGATGTCTTTGCCTTTGTCCTTTACTATATAATAAGGTATAGACGTGACATCGTGAGACGGAACCTGTCAACCTCCTTCCCCGAAAAGTCTGTGAAAGAGGTGAAGTCCATAGAGAAGAAGTTCTACCGCTGGTTCTGCGACTATTTCTTCGAGGCCATCAAACTGCTGAGCATCAGTCGGCGCGAGCTCGACAAACGATTGATTGTCGTCAACCCTGAGGTTCATGAGGCTTGGTTCCGCAAGGGACGGAACACTTCGGCTATGCTTGGACATTATTGCAACTGGGAGTGGCTTTCTCATGTTGGCAAAGACATGAATCCGGAGCGGCGTCAGTGTCTCATCTATGACCCGCTGCACAGCAAGGCCATGGATTATGTTTTCTACAAGCTCCGTGAGTTTCCGCCTACGGGTGTGCCTACGCCGAAGAAGGATATCCTGCGGCAGCTGATACGCTGGAAGCAGCAGGGCATCTATAGTCTCAGTGGCTATATCGCCGACCAGGCACCCAAATGGACCAACATCCATCTGTGGCTGCCGTTTCTCAACCATCCCTATACTCCTGTCTTTACTGGTGCTGAGCGTATTGAGCGGAAGATGAACGATGTCGTTTACTTCCTTCGGATGACAAGACCTCGCCGGGGCTGTTACAAGGTGGAGTATATCCTTATCACCGACGATCCTAACAGCCTGCCGCAGGGTGAGATTACGCGCCGTTTCTTCGCAATGTTGGAGCAGAGCGTCAGAGGAATTTCTTTCGTTCGACGCTGGCCATGTGCCGCTATCTGGCGGGCGGCAGCCCGAAGATCGTCCGCCACCTCCGGGCGCGGCGGATCGACATCCGTTCGTCGGTCAACGAACCCACGGACGTCGACGGGCAGAAGGGCGCCGAATTCCCGCTGCACATCGAGTGTCTGGCGGGCGGCCTGCGCGTGATGTGCGCCAAACAGGCCTCGGGCAATTCCTGATTTTTACGGTCCGGCTTGTTTGATTCTGCGAAAATTCATACTTTTGCCGGAAAAATTACGACGATATGGCGGATAACGGCAAAACGGCGCGCAGCGGAGGACGCGAAAGTTTGCGCAAGGTCTCCATCTCCCGGATCAAGAAGGAGATGAGCGACGTCTTTTACCTTTCGGACGATCTGGTGATTTCCGCACTCACGGCCGACAAGAACACCACGGCCGATTATCCGACCTCGATCGACGGCTTTACGGCCATCATTATGATGACGGGCGAGGCCACCGTGTCGATCGACATGCAGAATTACAGCATCAAGCCCAACACGATCGTCTTTTTCAACCCCGATTCGATCATCCGCACAATCAAGTGTTCGTCGAACGCCGCGGCCTACCTGCTGGCCTTCTCGAAATCGTTCGTCAACGAGATCCAGATCGACCTCTCGACCTCGCTGCCGGTCTACATGCGCTTCGGCAAGGCCCCCGTGCTGGAGGTCATGCCGCAGGACGTGGACGAAATCCGCCAGCTGTTCCAGCTCATCAAGACCATGTTGCGCAGCGACAAGGAGCGTTACCGCCACGAGATCATCCGCACGCTCTTCACCACGGCGTTCTACATCATCACCGAGATCAACCAGCGCGAGCAGCCCGGCGAGATGAAGCAGGGGCGCTGCGAGGTGCTGTTCGACGAGTTCATGTCGCTGCTGCAACAGTACAACAAGAGGGAGCGCAACGTGAGCTTCTACGCCAAGCAGCTCAATATCACGCCCAAATACCTCTCGTCCGTGGTGAAGGAGGTGAGCGGCAAGACCGCCGCGCGGTGGATCGACGAGTCGGTGATCCTCGAAGCCAAGGCCCTGCTCAAGTATTCCGGAATGAGCATTCAGGAGATCGCCTACCACCTCAATTTCTCGACGCAGTCCTTCTTCGGCAAGTATTTCAAACAGCACACCGGAACCTCGCCCTCGCGTTACAAGCGGAAAGGATAGTTTTCGATTTTACAGGGCCTCTTCCGCCCTGCCTTGTCCGGCCCGAACGGAAAATACGTTTGTATGTCCCGTCCGGGTCGAACTGTGTCAGGACAAAATCCGCTCCTCTAAAATCAAAAAAAACGAACCTTGTTTTTCAGGTGGCGGCTCGCGGGTGTCCGCTATGACACGCCGCTATTTCAGCGCTTCGACCACGCGGCCGATCATCGCCGGGATGGTGTGCTCCTCCTGCGCGGTGAAGAAATTGCCGTCGATTTCGAACGGGGCGTTCGTCGCCACGGGACCCGTCACGGCGGCCTTGGCACAACATAAGGTTATTGAGGA
>OKRY01001863.1_pt1 | contig 16998 bp, 14 predicted proteins | sample 1601121 | NCBI WGS metagenome assembly OKRY01 (sample SAMEA3541546, study PRJEB24748) | human gut metagenome | biome: human gut; feature: human-associated habitat; material: faeces | place: China | collected 2012
CACACTTTCAGCCTGTCTTATGCCTTCAGGCGTCAGACAGCCCTGCGTTTGTCCCTGTAATATGCAGTTGACATTGTCCACCGTCTCGCCGTGGCGCACCAGATAAAGTCTTGTCATAGTTCTTTTCTTTAAATAGTCCTGTCTGTATAGGTAATGCAAACGAGCGGAAAGAAAGCTTGCTTTCTATTTCCAGAGTGCAGCTTATCTTATACAAAGATAATGCAAACGAGCGCAATGAGAGCTTGCTCTTGTATTGCCGAGTGCAGATTATCTTATACAAAGGTAATGCAAGAACGCGACACTGCAAAATAAAAAACACTCTCCGTTACTTGCCGTATGCCGAACTTTCATTATCTTTGCAAACATATAAACGGATATTGATACACAGACGGAAACCGTACTTACCGGATTTCCGTACGTTATAAAAACCGCATCACATAAAGAAACTATAAAAACTTGAATCCATGCAGATAATACAAAGCTCGCTGGCACGCGCCCTCAGCGCAATAATAATGGGCGTACTGCTGATAAAATACAGGGAAGAGACCGTAACGTGGCTTACCATTGTCATCGGCATACTGTTTTTCCTGTCGGGAGTAATCTCGTGCGTGGCATACTTCGTGGCGCGCCGCCGCGATAACGACGTGCAGCTGTTCGACGCCGACGGCAGGCAACTGAGCGGCTTCAAGCCCTCGTTTCCGCTTACAGGTCTGGGAAGCATAGTGCTCGGTCTGATACTCGCGCTCATGCCGGGAGCATTCATCTCGTGGCTGATGTTCATCCTCGCCGCCATCCTCATTCTCGGAGCCATAGGTCAGTTTGTGAGCCTCGCCGCCATCTCGCGCACGTTCCGCGTGGGCTTTTATTTCTGGATAATGCCGTCGGTGATACTTCTTGTCGGACTCATCGCGCTCATAAAGCCGTCTGCCATCGCCTCCGCACCGCTGTTTGTCATAGGATGGTGCATGCTGCTCTACGGTGTATCGGAGAGCGTCAACTCCATCAAGATATACCTGATACGCAAGAAGATGAAGGCTGCCGACATGAAGGCGGCTGCCGAGTCAGAAAAAAACGGTGAGAAAGACGAAAACCTTCCCACCGCTATAGAAAACGACTGACACCGCGCGCACGGCTCACCTGAGCACCGCGCCGTCAGTCCTCATGGGGCACAATGCCCTCAATGTACTTGCAGATGATGCCTATGCCCTTCAGATTGTCGCCTCCCTGAGGTATTATTACGTCCGCGTATCGCTTGGTAGGTTCGATGAACTGCTCGTGCATAGGCTTGAGAACCTTCAGATATCTTTCCACAACCATCGACACGGTACGCCCGCGGTCTATTATGTCGCGCTGTATGTTGCGTATCAGACGCTCGTCGCTGTCGCAGTCGACGAATATCTTCAGATCCATCATATCCCTCAGTTTCTTGTTCAGAAGAGTCATTATGCCCTCGACTATAATCACCGGCTTTGGCTCCACATGCACCGTCTCGGGCAGACGGTTGCACTTCAGATAGGAGTAAGTGGGCTGTTCGACGGCACGTCCCTCGCGCAGTTCGTTGACATGCCTTACAAGGAGTTTCCAGTCGAAAGCGTCGGGATGGTCGAAGTTGATGGCGTGTCTCTCCTCCTCAGTCATGTGTGACGTGTCGTTGTAATAAGAGTCGAGCGGCACGACGGCGACATGATGCGGAGGCAGCGACTCCACAATCTTTCTCACTACTGTGGTCTTGCCGGAACCGGTTCCTCCGGCTATTCCTATAATCGTTACTTTATTCATAAGATTTGATTTATGCTTCGTGGTCGTTCATTGACCTGTCCTACGCCAGCCGGAAGAGCCGGAATGCGCAGACGGTCAGAGTGATGTCTCGCGGCTGAACATGGGTCTGTAGAACTCAGCCTTACGTTCCACCTTCATCGGATAGGCGCGCGAGCTGCTGGGCATGCGGTAGAGCCGCAGCGTGCGCCCCTCGAAACGGAAGTCGGCGCATGCGCCCACGGCAGGCTGACGCTCTATGCCGAAGCATTCGGAAAGTACGTCGCACGCCTTCTGTCCGGTAACGGCTACAGCCCGGCATTCGGGCAGCGAGCGCAGCATTGACTTCAGGTCTGTCGCCTCCACCACCTCAAGGTCCTTGTCGGAGGCAGTGTTTTTGAGGCGGCGCACGGCACATGCGGTGTCGTAAAGTCCTATGCGACGCTCGCGCAGGAGCCGCTCTATGAGTTGCAGACGGAACGTCTTGTGCTCCTCATCGACAAAGAACATCTTGTCGTCGTGGAAGCACAAGCCGAAGATGCGCCACATGTCGTTGGTGAAGTTGGGGTAATAGAACCGCATGGCCCAACGCTTCTCCGCAGGCGGAAAGCTGCCGAGCATGAGCAGGCGGCACCCTTCCGGCAGAAACGGCTCGAACGGATGCCGCTCCACAGGGGGCTGTCCGTCAGACGGCAAGCTGTGTGTCGGCTGCGCGCGGGTGCTCATTTCTGCTCCTTAACAAGGTATACGACCACCGGAAGATGGTCTGAGAATCCGTCGAGCCATATTCCTCCCGCCGTGGTACGCTTGGGCTGACCCTTGTATTTGCCCTCGGTCTGGAAGAGATACGGGCGCGAGAAAATCTGGTTTTTCCAATATTTGAGCGTGGAGTAGTCCTTGCTGCCTTTCTTGTTTACCATGTTAGGCGTCATCACAATCTGGTCGAACAGATTCCACGAACCGCTGTACATGAGCGTGCCGCGCCCCTCTTTCTTCAGTATGTTATACCAAGGGTTGTACATGTCGCCCTCTCCTGTCTTGTCTGGATCAGCCTTTGCCGAGAGCATCTCGCTCATGCTCTTGTTCATGGGGTCGTCGTTCATGTCGCCCATCACCATCACCTTGCACTCGGGATCGTCCATGAGGAGAGAGTCCTTGAGAGCCCTCACCTGGCGTCCTGCCACCTCGCGGTAGTAAGAACCGGCGAAACGGCTGGGCCAGTGGCACACGACGATGGCGACATGCTCGCCCGCAAGGGTGCCGCTGACGGTGAGGAAACCGCGCGTGATGTAGTCTTCCGGCATAGAGCCTTCAGGAACATATGGCACCAGCTTTACGTCGCGCACAGTGAAGAGAGCCGGATTGTAGAGCAGCGCACAGTCTATTCCGCGCTTGTCGGGACCCTCGACATGAGCGAAACGGAATCCTCTCTCGGCGAGAGGTTTCTGCGACACGAGGTCGGTGAGCACCTTGGCGTTCTCCACCTCGCTCACTCCGATGGCGGCGCATCCCACCCCTGGCAGCACGTCGGTGCCCATGTCGGCAAGCACACGTGCCATGTTGCGCAGCTTGTGGGAGTATTTCAGACCGTTCCAGTGATACGATCCCGTAGGCAGGAACTCGTGGTCGTTCTTCCCCACATCATGACATGTGTCGAACAGGTTTTCCTGATTGTAAAACCCCACGGCATAAGCCGAGTATTTCTTCTGCGCCGTTATCCCGGTACTGACCGAGAGCAGCAGCAACACCAAAATCAAATAACAGAATTTTCTCATATCTTTATATACAATATATATTTCGCTTTTTTACATTATATCTTTCATTTTCACACAAACCCGAACAGGCTTGGCGGCATACCGCGCAGGCAGCAGTGAATTTCTGCAAATATCGGTAATAAATTTGAATAAAATGTATTTTTCATGAAATTTTAATCGCAATGGCATACGATTTTTTCATCTGCGCGCAGACAGACGACGCTCGCGGAGCAGCCGACAGACACTATGACGCGGCACAGCACAGATTGACTATAATCACGCACAGGCATTGCAGGCACCCCGCAATTTAACATTCAGGCACACGTAAAAACGCTTTTCTCATAAAGAGACGCACGGAAACGCGGAAAAACGCCGAAAACAGCACAACACGACAACCCTCTGACACACAGCCAGATACATCCCCACCTTCCCATCCTCTCACCTTTCCACTTCCCCCAAAGAGCCTTTCCTGCATTGCGGAAGAGCCTTTTCGGACACACCGTAAAGCCTCTCCGAGGGCATGACAGAGGCTTTACGGAAACGCGGAAGAGGCTTTTCCGGACAGCAAGAACGGTTTCCGGACAGTGAGAACAGGCAGGAATCGGCTCACAGGACAGTGAAAACATGTCGCGAAGACACAAAATGCGGCGGAACGGAATGTTAAAAAACGAAGGACGGGAGATTAACATTGTTAAACCCGGACAGGTCGTCGGACTTCCATTCTTATTTCATGCTGTTGTCAGCCGGATTGTATTCTGCCTAATCGAAGATGTGGCGTACTAAACAGGTAAAAAGCGGATGGCGGTGTGGCGGCGGCAATGAGAAGGAATGACAGGAGAAAGGCAGACACATAAATATATATGTATGGCGGTATGACGGCTTGTAAGGATTGGACAAGAAGACGGGAATGTAACCCGGAGCATATACGGAACCGGCGCGGCAAACAACGCAATACGCCCCTGAGACTTTACAATATAAAAGCCACAACCGCTCTCCGGGCTTGAGGCAATGAATGTCTTGGGGTAAAAACATCACAATATACACCAATAATAGGACACCTGCTGTGTTAAAACCCTCAAATCATAAAAATTTAATAAAAAAGTCTTTCGCCATTAAAAATAATTTTCTTACTTTGCAAGACAAACTACATAATTTCTATACACATGCAAAAGAAGCTCAAATTAGCAGTGATAGCCCTTTGTTGTTCGTCCGTTGCGAACGCGCAGCAAGACTCCATAGGGCTGAAGTCCGCGGCGCTAAGCGAAACGGCATTCACATTCACAGAAGCGCAGTTGGGCGAAGACGACGACATGTCGCAGAACGTGACAATCGTCAACTCGAACTCCAACATCTTCGCAAGCGAGGTGGGATATCTTTTCTCTCCGGTACGCTTCCGCTACCGCGCGTTCGACCAGAAGTTCAATGATGTCTATATCAACGGTGTACCGATGAACGACATGGAGAGCGGACAGTTCCGCTACTCGCTCGTGGGAGGACTCAACCAGCAGACACGCAACATGGAGTCGTCACTCCCGTTCGAGTATAACACATTCTCCATACCGGGCATGGGAGGAGCCAACAACTACAACTTCAGACCGGCAAACATGCCCACAGGACACAGAATAACACTCAGCGGAGCCAACCGGAGCTACACCCTGCGCGGCATGTACACATTCAACACCGGACTGAGCGACAAGGGTTGGGCTTTCTCCGGAAACGTAACCTACCGATGGGCAAACGAGGGTTATGTGGAAGGAACGTTCTACAACTCGCTCTCTTACTTCCTTGGAGTGCAGAAGGTGTTCGGAGACGGACGCCACTCTCTGGCTCTCTCGACATGGGGCAACCCCACGGAGCGCGCGTCGCAGGGAGCAGGTACGGACGAGATGTACTGGCTGGCGAACGACAAGTTCTACAACCCTTACTGGGGATATCACAACGGCAAGAAGCGCAACTCGCGCATAGTGAACGACTTCGCGCCCACAGCTCTCCTCACATGGGACTGGAACATCAGCGACAACGCGAAGCTCACGACGTCTATCATGGGGAAATACAGCATGTACAAGAACACAAAGCTCAACTACAACAACACTGACAACCCCCACCCCAACTACTGGAAGAACATGCCGAGCAGCTACTACGACGTGTGGGACGAGACCGACTACAACAACCGCACGGAACAGAACCTTGCCGACTGGAATACGGCTTATCAGTTCTGGACCGCATCAAAAGCCAACAGACAGATAAACTGGGACCGCCTGTACTACTCCAACGCACAGATATCAAAGCTGGGACAGGACGCCATGTACTACATACAGGCAAAGCACAACAACGCGCTCACCGTGTCGCTGGCATCCACACTCAACAAGCAGATAGACAAGGACAAGTCGTGGAACATAGGCATCATAGCCGCCACAAACAAAGGCATGCACTACCAGACAATGGAGGACATGCTCGGAGCAACCACATACCACAACATCAACACCTATGCGCTGGGCACATACTCACGCGACGCTGACGAGATACAGTACGACCTCAACAACCGCGACGCGCTCGTGAAGACCGGCGACAGGTTCGGTTACGACTACAACCTGCTCGTGAACAACGGCAAGCTTTGGACAAGCTACAGCGAGAACTTCGGTCCGCTGCACTACACGATAGGCGCGAAAATGGGATACACCACAATGCAGCGCGACGGCAAGATGCGCAACGGTATGGCGGCAAACAACTCATACGGCAAGAGCAAGACGGCAGAGTTTCTCGACGGAGGCGTGAAGTTCGGCTCCACTCTCAACCTCGGACGGGGCAACACACTCACATTCGGAATAGGCTACGAGCACCGCGCGCCACAGGCAAGGACAGCGTTCGCCTCGCCTGAGATAAACAACGACTTCGTGATGAACCTCAAGAACGAGCGCGTGTTCAGCACCGAACTCGGCTATCAGCTGCAGAACTCGTGGCTCCACGCCAACATAAACGCTTACTACAGCCGCCTTACCAACGTCACCGACTGGCAGAACTACTACTTCGACGACATCAACTCCTTCTCCTACGTGTCGCTCACCGGCATCAAGAAAGAATACTACGGAGTGGAGGCAGGACTGAAATTCAAGGTGACAAGCGCACTCGACGTGAAACTCATCGGAACGATAAGCGAGGCTAAGATACTGGAGAACTCGAAGGTGAGATACATGAACTCCACAAGCGCACAGTACGTGGACGACATCGTCTACAACAAGGACATGCGCGACTCCGGCACCCCGCTCACCGCGGCAAGCCTCGGAGTGAGCTACCATCAGGGCGGATGGTACATCGACCTTAACTGCAACTACTACGACAGAATATACCTGTCTTACGCTCCGAGCTACCGATACAAGGAGACCCTCGACAGAAGACAGGAGATATACGGCACCGTATACGACAACGACGGCAACCTCCGTCCGGGAGCGGTGGCACAGGCCAAAGGCAAAGGCGGATTCATGCTCGACGGCTCAATAGGACGAAGCATATACCTCAAACACGGATCGCTGTCCATCAACCTCATGGTGACAAACATTCTGAACAACCAGAACATATGCACCGGAGGATACGAACAGAGCCGCAGCGACTACACCAACTCCGGAAACATCAGGGCATACCGCTTCTCAAGAAACCCGATGAAATTCTATGCCTACGGAACAAACGGAATGCTGAACATCGCCTACAAATTCTAAAACACGACAATTATGAAAAATATGAAATATCTTAAACTCATAATGCTCGCACTCATTTGCGGCATGACTCTCACGTCGTGTATGGACGACGACTGGGATGACCCCAACGGGACAAGCATACCCTACGGCAACAACTCAATAAAGGAAACCAACCTGAAGACCATCGCCGAAGTGAGGGAGATGTTCAAGGACAAGATAAACACGTCCTACGCATACGAGCAAGTGACCGAGCCGATTCAGATAAAAGGCTATGTCACAGGAAACGACGTGCAGGGCAACATCTACAACGAGATAGCGTTGCAGGACGAGACGGGAGCCATCATCATCGCAATAGCGCAGGGTGGCATAAACGGATACCTGCCCGTGGGAACCGAAATACTCGTGGAACTGAAGGACCTCTACGTGGGCAACTACGGCAAACAGGCTGAAATAGGCACTCTCTACACCAATAAGAACGGCAACACATACGTGAGCCGGATGAACAGATTCCTGTGGCAGGACCACTTCATGATAACCGGAGGATATAAGGTGATTGAACCTGAGGTGTTCGCCGACGGAAACGAGAAGACCAAATGGACCTTCGACAAGGACAGCGGGAAGCTCGGAGTGATAAAGAACGTCACTATAAAGGGTGCTTCGGAGACCACAACCTTCTCCGACCCGAACGGAAGCCAGTCCGTAAGCCTCAACTTCAACGAGCAGCCGAACAGCGTGATGATATACACATCGCCATACTGCGACTTCGCCGGACGTACCGTACCGCAAGGCAAATGCAACATTACCGGCATATTCAAACGCTACAACGACTCATGGGAGATAATAATACGCTCGATAGACGACGTTGAGGAAGTGAAATAATAAAAACAGTATTATAATATAAACAAAAAGATAACATTATGAAAAAGATATTATATTCGGTGATTGCTCTCACAATGGCGGCATTCACATTCACAAGTTGCGAAGACGTTCCGGCGCCTTATGACGACCCTAACAACAACGGAGGAGGCCAGGAACTGCCCGAAGGCGTGCTGCTCGACCAGAACTTCACCTCGTCGCTCGGTGACTTCAAGTCGGTTGCCGCAAGCGGAGACTTGAACTGGTATAACGACTTCTCAAGCGCGATGGTTACCGGTTACCAGGACTTCAACGGCGACGGACAGAAAGAGAACAAGCCGGGCGTGACATTCCTCGTAGGTCCGGAAATAGATTTCACGGACGTTACCGAAGCCCACATCACCATAAACCACGCACTGAACTACGAGAGAGGCGACATAAACGCCAACAACTCCATTGTGATAAGCAAGGACTATACAGGCGACGTGACAACCGCTACATGGCAGGTGCTGAACTACAACACCGACGGGCTTGGCAACAGCTTCACCTTCGTGGAGAACAACGTGAACATACCGTCCGAATATATGGGAGGCAAGGCTGTCATCGCACTGCGCCACACATGCAGTGAGACACAATCTTCCACATGGGAGGTTAAAAGCCTGAAAGTGCAGGAGGGCAAGGTGGATGAAGAACAGCCATCTACTCCTGAAGAGCCAAGCGGTGACGGAACTCTGCAGAATCCGTACAACGTGGCAGGCATCATCGCATACACATCAACACTCGGAGAGAACGAGACTTCAGACAAAGAGGTATACATAAAAGGTACTGTAAAATCGATAAAGGAGAACTTCGACGGCGGATTTGGCAACGCTACATTCTACATCACAGACGGAGCCAACGGCAGCAACCAGTTCTACATATACCGCACACTTTATCTCGGCAACCAGAAATACACATCCGGAGAACTTCTTAAAGAAGGCGACGAGGTGATTGTACACGGAAAAGTGACAAACTACGTAAGCGAATACGGCAGTACGCTTGAGACCGTTCAGAACCAGAGCTATGTTTATTCCATAAACGGAAACACCGGAAGCGGTGAAGAGCCAAGTACGGGAGTAGCCAAAGGCGACGGCTCTCTCGCAAATCCGTTCAACGCTGTAGCCGCAAACGAATATGCATCCAAATTGCCTGCCGACGGTGTTTCGGAAAAAGAAGTATATATAAAAGGTAAGATAGCATCAATCAGAGAGAACTTCACTGCACAATACGGGAACGCTTCGTTCTATATCTCCGACGACGGATCAAACACCAACACGTTCTACGTATTCCGCACATTATACCTCAATAATGTGAAATATACGGAAGGAACGCTTCCTCAGGTAGGTGATGACGTTATTATATGTGGAAAAGTGACAAACTACAAGGGCAACACCCCAGAGACAATGCAGAACCAGAGCTACATCTACTCTCTGACAAGCAATGGCGGTGGTGACACGCCTGATGTTCCGGAAAACTCAATCACTCTCATACCTTCCGAACTCGGACTTGCCAATGCTTCAGCAGTAGAAAATGTGACCCTTTCTGACGGAACAGTACTTACATTCGATGGAGGCGGAAATCAGAACCCACCGAAATACTACAATGCAGGCACTAACATACGCATGTATCCGAAGAACAGCGTGACCATCAAAGCTTCAAAGAAAATAGCACAGGTCATCATAAAATGCGATACTTATCAGGGAGTGATATGCAATGCCAGTGGAGATGTGGCTGCGAACCCAGGCAACGTCGAGACTAAGGATGCCGTAATAACCGTAAACGGTGTGAACAGCGCACAGACTACAATCTCCAACATAAGCGCGAAGACAGGCACTGCAAGTCAGATCAGAATGACAGCATTGACAATCGTATATGCCGAATAACGCCAGAACGCGCTATTACATAAAGACATATAACTATTAAAAAGCGATAAAATATTTGGCAGGCTGCAGAATTATTCGTAATTTTGCAGCCTGTTACGTAGAATAATAATTAACAATTATATTTAAGATAAAATGAAAAAAGGTATTCATCCAGAAAACTATCGCCCCGTCGTATTCAAGGATATGTCCAACGGCGATATGTTCCTTACACGTTCTACATGCAAGACTACAGAGACAGTAGAATTTGAAGGTGAGACTTATCCGGTAGTTAAAGTCGAAATTTCCAGTTCATCACATCCCTTCTACACAGGCAAGAACAAGCTCGTTGACACTGCCGGTCGTGTGGATAAGTTCATGAGCCGTTACGGAAAGACACGTAAATAAATATATCATTTTATATTTAAACATATACGGAAAGTGTATTCATGCGTAGTTGCATATACGCATGAATGCACTTTTTTAATTCTCAATATTTCAGGAAAACATTTATTTTACTACATAAAAACAGACATATGAAACATCTGAAATATCTTATTTGTCTGCTTGGCATCGCATTCACGCTGTATTCATGCAGCAGCGACGATGACAATAATGGTGGCAACGGCAACGGCACGACAACCGAAGAGGCAAATGCCAACAGGAATGTGGTAACGACAGACGCCGCTGTCGCAAGACTTGAATTCCCCAAGCTTAAAGGCGGAAACAGCATTGTGCTGGTGCACAGGACTACCGGAGATAGGCAGTATGACCGCGATGAGGTGAACTATTGCGTTGAATGGGACTGTGACAAAAAGGCTCAGCGATGGTCGTGCTATCAGATGCACAGGGGATATACCGGCATTTACAGCCGCGTGGTTGGCGGTTATCTGTTCGACCCGAACCTTACAACCTCACAATATCTCGACAAAGATTACTTCTACGGTTCGGGCTTCGACCACGGTCACATATGCCCAAACGCCGACCGGAAATACTCATACAAAGCAAACGAACAGACATTCTATCTTACCAACATGCAGCCGCAATACAGGCGGTTCAACGGTTACAGTTCGTCCGGAAACGACAAGGGCGAGGGTCTCTGGGTGAGAATGGAGGAAAAGGTGAGAAGCTGGTCGCCCGCCGCAACGACCGACACGCTCTACGTCTGCAAGGGTGGCACGATAGACAAGGAAAGCAACATCATCACGAGAATAAAGGGAAAGCTCATCGTTCCAAGGTATTTCTTCATGGCATGCCTGCTCAAAAACAGCATGGGATACCGTGCCATAGCTTTCTGGGCAGAGCAGAAGGATGAATGGAAAACGTATGACGACCTTGCCGACTACGCCATTACAATAGATGAACTGGAGCGTAAGACGGGCATAGATTTCTTCTGCAATCTTCCGGATAAGACCGAAAACGAGGTTGAAAAAAAGATTGTGCTGAATGTGTGGGGACTTTAGCCGCCTGAGAAAAAGGCATGGCAAAGTCTTCGGAACACCAGCATAAAAAAATAAAAAGCGACAGGCAGGAACTTACATGATTCCTGCCTGTCGCTTTTTCAAAACACTCCGGCATTATCCGGAAGATTCATTTGCATGGCTATCTATATATTCTAATGCGTCAAACGAGTCTCGCGCACTTTCCGAGACCCTACTTTCTGCTTCTGAACTTCAGGTTTTCGGTATATTTGAGTTTTGCACTGTCCGTGGCGGAAGCGGCTTTCCTCTGCGTTGTCCACGGCTGTGACGGCTTTGCCAATGTGGTGCGCACGCAGTCGAAGAAGATGAGCTCATCGTTGTTGACACCCTCCATGACACCGTTGAAATAATCGTCTGTAAGGCTGAATCCGGACGTCTGACTGTTGCCGCGGGAATCAAGCACGAACGTATATCCGCTGTCGTCATATCTTATATGTATATCCCCGGAACGCGGATCAATATACCATGAGAACCTCAACTCCTGACTCTCGTCACCGACAGTGTCTATCTCACGTCCCCGTCCGTTAAGAGAGCGGCTGTTATACTGGTCGAACTCAAAATAAACATACATGTCCACATACACGCGATGCCCCGTATTGTCAGTATATTCGTTCCTCATCGTGCCCTCCCAATGGCCTCTCAGAGTGTTTGCCATGAGCCTCAACTCATCCGTACCATAATCGAACGCGTCGTCATACCAGTTGTAGTCATAATACCAATCACCATAATAATCGTAATAATCCCAGTCCCATGGATCATCACAACTCGTGAAAGAGAACGGCAGGACTCCGAAAACGATAGCTGTCCAAAGTAATTTCAAGTGTTTCATATCCGTATATTTTTTATTCATTATATTCTATTGGCAAAATTACCGAAATAAATATTATTACGCAAAGGTATATTTCATATTTTAAGATAGGAAATTCCCTATGCTTCATATAGAATTTCCTACCATTTAGATTAATTTATGCCAAAAGCTTCATTCATACTCATTTAAATTACTTATCTTTGTCTCCACAACATTAAAAAAATAAAAAAAGATGAAAACCGTTTACGATTTCACAGTTAAAGACAGAAAAGGTAAAGACGTATCACTTAAAGAGTACGCCAACGAAGTGCTGCTCATTGTAAACACCGCAACCAAATGCGGCTTCACACCACAATACGAAGAGCTTGAGAAACTATATGAGAAATACCATTCAAAAGGTTTCGAGATACTCGATTTCCCGTGCAACCAGTTCGGCCAGCAGGCACCCGGCACAGACGAATCGATACACAACTTCTGCAAGCTCACATACGGAACAGAGTTCCCGAGGTTCAAGAAGCTGAAGGTAAACGGCGAAGACGCCGACCCGCTCTACAAGTTCCTGCAAGAGCAGAAAGGCTTTGCCGGATGGGACGAGAGCCATCCTCTCACTCCCGTTCTCGAGAAAATGCTGTCTGAAGCCGACCCCGACTACAAGCAGAAAGCCGACATCAAATGGAATTTCACCAAATTCCTCATCAACAAGAAAGGCATGGTCGTGGCACGTTTCGAGCCTACAGAAAGCATAGAAAACATATCAAAACAAATAGAAGAACTTCTTTAGGATAATGGCAAACAGAGAACACACACGCTGCATCATCATCGGCAGCGGTCCGGCAGGATACACCGCAGCCATCTACGCCGGACGTGCCAACCTGCATCCTACGGTGTACTGCGGTCTGCAGAGCGGAGGACAGCTCACGCAGACCACCATGGTCGACAACTTTCCCGGTTATCCGCAGGGCGTCGACGGCAACCAGATGATGCAGGACCTGCGCAGTCAGGCTGAGCGTTTCGACGCGGACGTGCGCGACGGAATAATCGTCAAGGCAGACTTCTCCAAAGCTCCTTACCTGCTTACAACCGACCGCGGTGACGAGATTGAGGCAGACACGGTGATTATCGCCACCGGAGCAAGCGCGAAATATCTCGGTCTTGACGACGAGAAAAAATACAACGGACTGGGCGTGAGCGCATGTGCCACATGCGACGGATTCTTCTATCGCAAGAAGACTGTGGCTGTCGTAGGAGGCGGCGACACTGCCTGCGAGGAGGCTGACTATCTCTCCCACTTGTGCAACAAGGTGTATATGATTGTGCGCAAACCGTATCTCCGCGCTTCCGAAGCTATGAAACGCCGCGTGGAGAACAACGCCAAGATTGAGATACTCTATGAGCACAACACCGTAGGACTTTACGGTGAGGGCGGTGTGGAAGGAGCTCACGTGGTGAAACGCAAAGGCGAACCCGACGAGCAGCGGTACGACCTGCCCATCGACGGATTCTTCCTCGCCATAGGACACAAGCCCAACACCGACGTTTTCCGTGAATGGCTCGACCTCGACGAAGCCGGATACATACAGACAGTCAACGGCACTCCGCGCACAAAAATACCCGGAGTGTTCGCCGCAGGCGACTGTGCCGACTCCGTGTACCGGCAAGCCATCGTTGCCGCAGGTAGCGGATGCATGGCTGCACTCGAGGCTGAACGCTATCTGTCGGCTGAAGGCAAGTGAGCCTCAGACACTTTTACGCACGCCTCCGAGGCAGTATTCATGAATGACAGAGCCATAAGGTCAAGACTCGTATAATAATAAAACATAAACCAGAAAAAGCCATGCCCGCACATCGGACATGGCTTTTTTTATATTCCATAAAAACCTTTTTCCGTAAATAAAATCCTCACCGGCAGTCATACAACGGTCCGCTACGCAAGTTCACGTCACACCTCCGCACTGCTCCGGCTGCCTCTGCCTGCATGTCTCTTGCCCGTCATCCACAATCCGGCAAAAGTAAGCAGACCGTTGAGCATAAGCAACTCATAACCGAAGACATAACCTGTCAGCTGTTTCGAAAGACTGTCCGCCACGAAGCAAACCAACGGCGACGCAACCGCTATCACAGGCACCATGCGTCCGGAGACACCGCGCCGCGTCAGCAGTCCATAGGCGAAAAGTCCCAGCAGCGGACCGTATGTGTAAGAGCAAAGCACATATATGGCGTCGATGACACTTGTGCTGTTGAGCGAGTGGAACAGAAGTATGAACACGACAAACGCCACCGACATGCCGAGATGCACCTTACGGCGCAACTGTTCGTCGTCCGGACGCGACCATATGTCCACACAGCAGCTTGTGGTGAGAGCCGTCAGAGCAGAGTCGGCGCTCGAGAACGACGACGCCACCACGCCCACCGTGAACAGCACAACCACCGTCATGCCCATCCGTCCGGTAGCCGCGAACATCGGCAACAGTTCGTCGCCCGCCGCAGGCAACGCCACACCCTCCTTCGAGGCAAGCGCGACGAGCAGCACACCGAGCGAAAGAAACAGCAGATTGGCAGGCACGAAGGCGAACCCGTAAGTACACATGTCCTTCTGAGCCTCACGCAGCGACTTGCACGTAAGGTTCTTCTGCATCATGTCCTGGTCAAGTCCTGTCATCACGATGACGATGAATATGCCGCTGAGAAACTGCTTCCAGAAATTCTGTCTGGTCATCCATTCGTCGAAAACGAATACCCGGCTGCGGCTGTCAGACGCCACCAAGTCAGCCGCCTCACCCATAGTCATGCCGAGATGCCGCGCCACATTATATATAATAAGTATCAGCGCGGCAAACATGCAAAGCGTCTGGAACGTGTCTGTCCACACCAGTGTCCTTATGCCTCCGCGCCGCGTGTACAGCCATATCAGCCCTACCATCGCCACGACAGTAAAGGCGAACGGCACACCGAAAGCGTCGAGCACGAACCGTTGCAGTATGGCGCACACCACATAGAAGCGCACCGCCGAGCCCGTAAGTTTTGAGAGGATGAAGAAAGACGCGCCCGTCCTGTATGCGGAACGTCCCAACCGGTAGTCAAGATAGGTGTATATGGAGGTGAGCCTGAGCCTGTAATACACAGGCAACAGCACGAACGCCACCGCGAAATAGCCAAGGATGAAACCCAGACACGTCTGTATATAGGTCATGTCGGCAGTGAGCACCATGCCGGGAACGCTCACAAACGTGACGCCCGATATCGACGCGCCCACCATACCAAACGCCACCATATACCACGGCGACCGTCTGTTGCCATTGAAAAACGTCCTGTTGTCGGCTTTGCCGCCCGTAACATGGCTTATGAGCAGCAGAACAAGAAAATATGCGAATAAAGTATACAATATTATCATAACTGTTCACAAAGTTAACTATTTTATTATCAATTTGTCGTTTAGTATGAATAAAATCATTACATTTGCAATCACATTCACCAAAAAAAGTAAGAGAATGAACAAGCAGAAACGTTTTCTATTACAAGAATCGGAGATTCCGACACAGTGGTACAACATTCAGGCAGACATGCCAAACAAGCCGATGCGCCCGCTGAACCCTGCGACGAAGCAGCCGCTCACGGCTGAGGACCTCGCGCACATATTCAGTCTGGAGTGCAGCAAACAGGAACTTGACACCGAGCATGCATGGATTGACATACCTGAAGAGGTGCTCGACATGTACAAGTACTACCGTTCCACTCCGCTCGTACGCGCCTATGCGCTGGAGAAGGCGCTCGACACTCCGGCACACATATACTTCAAGAACGAAAGCGTGAACCCTCTCGGCTCACACAAGATAAACTCCGCCCTGCCGCAGTGCTACTACTGCCGTGAGGAGGGCGTCACCAATGTCACCACCGAGACGGGCGCCGGACAGTGGGGCGCGGCTCTGAGCTACGCCGCCAAGGTGTTCGGACTCGAGGCTGCCGTCTATCAGGTGAAGATAACACTCCAGCAGAAGCCCTACCGGGGAATACTCATGCGCACGTTCGGAGCCAACGTCACCGGCTCGCCGTCCATGTCGACACGCGCCGGAAAGGACATCATCACACGCGACCCGAACAACTCCGGCTCGCTCGGAACAGCCATATCCGAAGCCATAGAGCTTGCCACCACAACGCCCAACTGCAAGTATGCGCTCGGCTCGGTGCTCAACCATGTGGCTCTCCATCAGACCATCATAGGTCTTGAGGCGGAGAAACAGATGGAGATGGCGGGCGAATATCCCGACATGGTGATAGCATGCTTCGGAGGCGGAAGCAACTTCGGAGGCATCGCCTTCCCATTCATGCGCCACACCATCCTCGAAGGACGCAAGACAGAATACATCGCAGCCGAACCGTCGAGCTGTCCCAAGCTCACGCGCGGAGAGTTCCGCTACGACTATGGCGACGAGGCTGGCTACACTCCGCTGCTGCCAATGTTCACCCTCGGACACGACTTCAAGCCTGCCAACATACACGCGGGCGGCCTGCGCTACCACGGTGCCGGAGTCATCATCTCGCAACTCATCAAGGACGGCATGATGCACGGCGTGGACATACCGCAGCTCGAATCGTTCGAGGCAGGGCTTCTCTTCTCGCGCACCGAGGGCATCGTGCCCGCACCGGAGAGCTGCCACGCCATTGCAGCCACCATACGCGAGGCTAACAGATGCAAGGAAAGCGGCGAGCAGAAGGTGATACTCTTCAACCTCAGCGGACACGGACTCATCGACATGC
>OKRY01001867.1_pt1 | contig 16971 bp, 10 predicted proteins | sample 1601121 | NCBI WGS metagenome assembly OKRY01 (sample SAMEA3541546, study PRJEB24748) | human gut metagenome | biome: human gut; feature: human-associated habitat; material: faeces | place: China | collected 2012
ACGGGCTGTATGCCGAGATCGCGAATGATGCCATGGACGGCATTCTCGCGGAGACGGAGCGGCAGTCGCCCGATCAGCTCCAGCTGTGCTTCTGCTATATGATGGATCTGCTCGGTATCGTGACCGAGAAGATGCCGCGGGAATATTTTCACCAGATACCCGGTCGAAAGTGAGAATTAACAGAAAATATCGTCAATGTGGACAAAGCCTCAAAAGCGACAGCGGTCGTCTTTTGAGGCTTTGCCAGTTTTGCCACGAAATCTGTTGTGAAATCTTATTTTTTGTCGTTTTTAACGATAGCAAAACAGGAGGCAACGCCCGGAAGAAAATCGAATCTAATGTTAAAATATTATCGTTCCTTAACAAAAGCATAACTGCTGGTGTGTGTCCGGGGTGACGGGAAAGCTCCGGAAAAGGTCAAAGATTTGCGTTAAGAAAGGACAAAAATCATGTTTGAAAACGAATTCAAAGGTAAGGTCGTTCTTGTTACCGGTGGTAGTCGCGGCATCGGCTTCGCGGCAGTCAAGGGCTTTCTCGCTGCGGGTGCCAAAGTGTACTTCCTCAGCCACTATGAAGAGACCGGTGCCAAGGCTCTAGCAGCGCTCAAGGAGATCAACCCCGACTACGAGGTCATGACCAAGGCGATCGATCTGTGCGACTATAAGGCCGTGCAGGAGCTGTATAAAGAGATCATTGCCAAGTGGGGCCGTCTGGATGTGCTCGTCAACAACGCCGGCACCGACAACAGCACCTGGCTGACCAGGCTCAGCTTCGCGTCGATGGCGTTGGAGAGCGCCACACGATTGGCGAGCACATGGTTCGGATCATCGCCGGACTTGCCTCCGAGATTGCAGTGCGCATAATCGCCTTCGCTGGTGCCACCAAGTCGCGTGGTGTACACGACTTTGACGCCCGGCGCAAGCATGATCGGAATGGTCACCGGGATTGGATTGCCGTCCACGTCGATCGGGTCGATCGCATTGCTGTCAAGAATCGCGTCGTCATACTGCTTGTCAGTCATTTTTTTGTTTTCCTTGATTTTCTACGATTATTTCAACTTATTTCTGCTGATTTTCTGCGTCTACACGATGTTTTTCGCAATTATTCCGCTTTGAGCGTCGGCTTTTTGGTACGAGATCGGATGGCTGCGTTCACGGGCACTTCCTGCGGGCATGGCATGGAGAAGACATGCGCCGGATTATTGATGGATTCGACCCAATGTCCGTCGGCGTCACGGAATCCGCCTGCGGGAACGGTGTAGGCGAGCGGCGCCGCGCCCGGTAGCACGAATTCGACTTCCTGACCGGCTTCGATTTTGTTGCGGCTCATAATGGTCACACGGCCGCCGTCTTCTTCACTCCACGAGAGCACTTCGCCAACCACCAGCCAAGCGCGGAAATACGCGGAACGGTCGGTGCTTTGCTGCACTTTGTGTTCCGGATAGTAGAAGCCGGTGGAATAGTCGCGGTGCGCCACCTTGTCTGGCTCGTCCAGCAACCAGTCAGGCAGGGACACGTGTTCCGCCGGGCGCACTCCGGCGTGATACCAGCCTTTCGGCAGGATTTCCGCAGCCGTGTTCGACTTACGCCTCGTACTACGCGCATGGTAGCTCAGATCATCCGGTTCGCCGGCGGAAGCGACTGGAACGGTTGCAATATCCGGCTTCCCCGCGAACGCGCCATCCGCATGTTCCATAATCAAATCGGTGGTTTCCGGCTTGCCGTAATCCGGATCAGACGGGCGAATCACACGGTCATGGAATGGCTTCAGCACAGTGCCATCCTCGTCTTCAAAACCGCGTTGCACCATGTATGCGTCAACGGCGGTCTTGTAAGCGTTCGTCATCGCCGCAATATAGTAGGCGCTCTTGGAACGTCCTTCGATTTTCAGACTGGTCGCACCCGAATCAAGCAGATCGTCGATATGCGCAAGCATGTTCATATCCTGCGAATTGAACAGATACGCGCCTTCCTTAGTCTGTTCTATCGGAAAATACTGGCCGGGACGCTTTTCTTCGACGATGGAATACTTCCAGCGGCACGGTTGAGCGCATTCGCCATGATTGCCGTCACGTCCGGTCAGATAATTGGAGAACAGACAACGACCGGAGAACGCCATGCACATCGCGCCATGCACGAAGCATTCGATGTCAAGATCGTCGGGAATGCGTGCGCGAATGTCTCGCACGGCCTGCAGATCCATTTCACGGGCAAGCACCACACGACGTGCACCCAACTGGTAGAAGGCGTTCGCTGCCTGATAGTTGGTGACTCCCGCCTGCGTGCTCACATGCAGTTCCAGGTTCGGCGCCACTTCGCGAGCCATGAGCATCACGCCAATGTCGGAAACGATCAGTGCGTCCACGCCGGTGTCTTTGAGCTGGCCGATGTATTCGCGCATCGCTTCGACTTCATTGTTGCGCGGCAACACATTGCAGGTCACATACACGCGGGCGCCACGCTCATGCGCGTAACGGGAGCCTTCTTCGAAATCCTCCAAACTCAGGTTTTTCGGCGCCGAACGCATGCCGAACGCCTTACCTCCGCAGTAGACGGCGTCCGCACCGTAATCGACGGCGGTTTTCAGTCCTCGCAGATTGCCCGCGGGAGCCAATACTTCAGGCTTGTTTCTTCTTTGCACGCTTGTTCCTCTTACTCGATTTTTCCGCTCTATATTCTCGACTATTCACGGGACACTTCTGCCGCATCCGGGAAATACATACGAGGAAAAACACATGCGGAAAAACAAAGGCGTCCATCGTGGAGACGGACGCCTTGACGCAAAACGTTGCGAATCTGACACTCAGCCGAGTTTGGCGAGTTCCTCTTCGGTGAGTTCGAGCTCGTCGGCCTTGAGGGAATCGAGAATGGTTTCCGGTCGATGGGCGCCGGGAATCACGAACATGTGGTCGCCCTTGGCCAGCTCCCATGCGAGCACCACACGCTGGTAGCTCACGCCACGGGCTTCGGCCACCTCGCGGAACGGATCGAACAGGTGCTCGTCGTACGGGTGACGGTAGCCGCCCAACGGACTCCAGCACACGAACGCCAGACCCTGCTCGGCGCAATAGTCAAGCGTATCTTGGGTGTCCAGATGAATCGGAGAATACTGGTTCTGCACGGCCACAAGCTTGTCGCCGAGGATCTCCTGCGCGATCTTCAACTGTTCGATGCTCACGTTGGAAACACCCGCCCACTGGGCCACGCCCTGATCAAGCAGCGCCTTGATGCCTTCGCAGGACTCGTTGTACGGCACTTCCGGATCATGACGGTGCAGGTACAGCAGATCGATGCTGTCAACGCCAAGCGCCATCGCGGACTGCTTGCCGTATTCGATCAGATGCTCCGGCTTGCCGTCACGCGGCCAAACCGGCTTGTCACCCTCCCAAGCGCGGCGCAAGCCCACCTTGGTGGCCACGGTGACTTCCTCACGCGGGCCCTTCCACGAGTCAAGCGCCTCACGCACCAGCTTTTCGCCGGTCTGTTCCTCTTCGCCCGGCGTGTAGTACGCCCAAGCGGTGTCGATATGACGGCATCCGGCATCCAACGAGGCGTGCAATGTTTCGATACCGACATCGTGACCACGATTGTTTTCAATGGTCAACGGCATTTCACCATGGCCGATGGCCGTGGTGCGGAACGGTCCAAGATTACGGAACAAAGCCATCCCGATCTCCTTCAACAACGTACAGAGTGTCTTTCCGAATGCAACCTTACCAGCCGACCCGCCTCAGCAGACAACAAACCCACCAAACATGCGCGTAATGCCGCAGGTCAGCGACCACCGAAGCTGCCGCCGCCGGAACCACCGGAGGAACCGCCGAAACCACCGCCGGAGAAGCTACCACCGGAACCACTGTAACTGCTGGACGGAGATGCCGCGGCAATCGTCGATTGAATATCAGCAAAACCTGATTCCAACTGCGCGCCAATATCACCAAAATTGGCACTCGGCGAGAAATCCATCGAATTCGTATCAAACGAAGCAGGACCGGCGTAATGATGATTGAAATACCATGAACGGTAACTCCAGTAGAGCAGCGAATCGGAAGCGTTGGCATCAAGCCAATTCGGGTCGGCAAGCTGCGGGTACGCCTTGAGCAGCTGCTTCATCGCCTTTTCGGAAATGCCGAACGCGGTGGCGTACACCATGTAGCGACCCCACAACGTCAGATCAGCCACACCACGATCACGGAAGTCGCTGAAATCCTCCATATACCGTTTCAAACCGACCACCTGACCGGCAAGACGCTGACCATTGTCGTTAAGCCCCTTCAATTTGAGGTAGCTCAGCGCAAACACGGACGCGAACATCATCGGCGCGGAAATCAGCACGACCAACGCAAGATTGCCGATCACGCCAAAATACACTATGGAAAGGAACGCCAGGATCGCGGCGCAGATGCCTGCGGCGAACGCTCCCCCGCCGCATGCCGAAGTGGCACCCAACATGGAGAATTCGCTACTGCACGCATTCGTAAACTTTTCCTGATACTTGTAGCCCTTCGACCAATCGGAGCAATTCTTGTCCATCTGTTTCAGATCGAACACCGGAGAACCAATGCGTTCGGACGCCTTCACCAGCAGGTCGAGCGCGGTACGTTCGCTCTGGCTCAACGCCAACGACCGCGGGTTATCGAACACCACCGGCAGTATCACGATGGTGCTGGTTTTGCCCGCATCACGCGCACGAGCTGGATCATTGGAAATCAGCTGCGCGATATCGGCATTGCGAGACCGACTCATATCAATGCCCCGATACATGGCGGCCGGCCCCGGGTAAATGGCGATTGCTCCACGCGAAGCGAGCGAGAGCACGGAAGCCGACATTTTTCGGCTCGACAATGTTTTCGAATGCTTGTTGTCAACGATATACAGCAGTTCCGCAGCGCTGGCGGGGCTCATTTCCGGCTCGTCACGCCAATACTCGATGTCACCGTGGTATTGCGAACGATCGAAACTATGCAATGCGAGCACAACGGCGATCACACACAAGATCAGCCCGGCCACGGCAATGGCGATCCACGTGATCAGGCGGATACGCGCTTTTGTGCGCTGCCGGTCACGCCACCGCTGCTCCTGTTGGGCCTCGCTTTCCATAATGCCGTTTTTGATGGTGGTATCACGAGTGCGTGCCACACCGCTGGTCGCACCGACGTCGAACATGGCGACCACGTCAACATAGTCGCCGGCACGAACGTCGTGCACGGTGAACTGCAACGACCCCTTATCACCACGTTCGGTGGTGGACGTACGTTCGGTGTGCAGCCAGGCCCATGAATTATCCGCCGTAATGCCATCCGGGAACGTGACGGTTCCGGTGACTTTGCCGATGGGAATCTGATTGCTCACGCCGAGCGGCTCCCATTGGAACGTGGCCACGTCTTGATAGGCGGTGGTCACGCCCTGCATGGTCATGGTCACATCGAATTTCAGGCTGCTCGCCGACGTGGTGGCGGGAATATTCCAGCCGATTTCGATTTTCTTGGAACGATCGTCGGTATTGTCGGCAACAAGACCGTCTTTTGCGGGATCGAATGGCTGCGGATTGCTGTCACCTTGCGAAACATCGGCGATATACCACTGCCCCGCATGTTCTCGATTCCATTCGTCGGTGCTATAGCTGCTTGGGATTGCGATATCACCCTGCTGGTAGGTCTCTCCCGTCGTCGCGTTGCGCACGCTGATATCGGTGATATTGGCCAGGTTGCTTTCCTTCAGCGTGTACTGCTGGTACAGCTGCTTCCACGGATGGTCGCCGTCGTCATCGCTGCGGTCGGCGAGTTTCATATCGATGTGTTGGGTGATTTTCAAATCGCCATTGCTTTGCACCTGCACATCGTAGTCGAGCGTTTTGTAGCTCAGATCGGCCCCACCGTCATCCAATGCGATGGCCAGCAATATGGCCGCTACAACGCCAACGGTGACGGCGATCGCGATACCGAAGCTGCGCACCGCTCGCGACGCATGCTGTTTGGCCGTCATAATCCCTCTTTCCCACTTCTTCTTCCCTCAGATGGCCGTACAACAGATGGCCGTACAAGCCGAATTGAACAGTAAAGCCCCATCGTCATCGGACGGGGCTTTACATGCATGTCAGAACGTAACTTGCGGAACCTGACGATCCGCTTCGTTCACCTGGAAGTAAGGGGCCTGTTCGAAATGGAACAAGCCGGCGATAATATTGGTCGGCACAACCTCGGTCTGGGTATTGTACTTCTGCACGACATCGTTGTAGAACTGGCGTGCGTAGGCGATCTTCTCTTCCAACGATTTCAGCTGATTCTGCAAATCCATGAAATTCGTATTGGCCTGCAGCTGCGGATAGTTTTCGGATACGGCCTGCAGATTGACAAGTGCGCGGCTCAGCTGGTTTTCCGCAGCGATGCGCTGCGCCACGTCACCGCTTTGCGCGGCCTGCACCACGCCGGCACGGGCCTGCGTGACCTGCGTGAACACTTGGGATTCGTGGGCCGCATAACCTTTGACCGTTTCCACCAGGTTCGGAATAAGATCGGTACGCTGCTTGAGCTGCACGTCGATCTGCGCCCAACCGTTCTTCACACGATTACGTAGCGTGACCAGCCCGTTGTAGGCGCTGACGGCCCAAAGCACAATAAGTACAACGATGACGGCAATGATAATGCCAACGACCATGACGACTCCTTCGTTAATGGCTCTTCACACCATTCTTGCATGCGCCCAGGTACGTCATGACAAAACCCATGCCCCCGTGTCTCATTTTCATGCAATCTGCATGGAAACGCAAAAGTGCCCCGTACCTTCCGGTACAGGGCACTTCAGTCAGTCAGCTATGCTGCGAGGGATCCTTTTGAGGCGTCAGTCCTCAAAAGGATCAAAGTCGCGGCGGACGCGGCGGCGAGGACGCTCGGAACGCTCTTCGCGATCGGCACGGTACTCGTCGTAGTTCTCGTCGGCTGCGTAACGCGGATTGCGGTCGTCGCGGCGGCTGCTGCGACGACGGTCGGAACGACGATCATCACGATCGTAGTCACGGTCATCGCGATCGGAACGACGACGACGCGGACGATCATCGCGATCGTAATCGCGGTCATCGTCACGATCGGAACGACGACGACGCGGACGATCATCATAATCACGATCGTCACGATCGGAACGACGATCATCACGACGGCCACGGCTGCCGCGACGGTCATCGCGATCGGAACGCTCACGGCGCGGAGCGGAGGATTCCTGATCTTCGAAGCCTGGAATGGCCAGGGAGATCTTGCCGCGATCGTCAACGCCCTGCACGACTACCTCAACGGTGTCGCCTTCCTTGAGCACGTCTTCGACGGCGTCGATACGCTCGCCGTTGGCCAGATTACGGATCTGGGAGATGTGCAACAGGCCGTCGGTGCCCGGGGTCAGGTTCACGAAGGCACCGAAGGAGGTGGTCTTCACAACCTTGCCGTTGTAGGTTTCGCCGGCTTCAGGAACGTGCGGGTTGGCGATCTGGTCGATGATCTGCTTGGCCTTTTCAGCGCCGTCGCCACCTTCGGAGGAGATGAACACGGTACCGTCATCTTCGATGGCGATCTCCGCACCGGTCTCTTCCTGAATCTGGTTGATCATCTTGCCCTTCGGACCGATGACTTCGCCGATCTTGTCGACCGGAACGGTGGTGGTGATGATGCGCGGTGCGTACGGGCTCATCTCGGCCGGACCATCGATGCACTCGTTGATGACTTCGAGAATGGTGGTACGGGCTTCCTTGGCCTGCTGCAGAGCAGAGGCCAGAATGTCAGCCGGAATGCCGTCGAGCTTGGTATCGAGCTGCAGAGCGGTGATGAACTCGGAAGTACCGGCAACCTTGAAGTCCATATCGCCGAAGGCGTCTTCGGCGCCGAGAATATCGGTCAGGGTCTTGAAGATGTGCTGGCCGTCAACATCGCCGGACACGAGGCCCATGGCGATGCCCGCAACCGGGGCCTTCAGCGGCACGCCTGCGGCGAGCAGCGACAGTGTGGACGCGCACACGGAACCCATGGAGGTGGAACCGTTGGAACCAATGGCTTCGGAGACCTGACGGATGGCGTAAGGGAACTCTTCGCGGTTCGGCAGCACCGGCACGAGAGCCTTCTCCGCCAGCGCACCGTGGCCGATTTCGCGGCGCTTCGGGGAGCCGACGCGGCCGGTTTCACCGGTGGAGTACGGCGGCATCTCATAGTTGTGCATGTAACGCTTGGACTGCGGACCGGACAGTGCGTCGATCTGCTGTTCCATCTTGAGCATGTTCAGGGTGGTGACGCCCAGAATCTGGGTTTCGCCACGCTGGAACAGTGCGGAACCGTGCACGCGCGGAACGATGTCCACTTCAGCGGACAGGGTGCGGATGTCACGCAGGCCACGGCCATCGATGCGGTAATCCTGGGTCAGGATGCGGCGACGCACGATCTGGCGCTGCAGCTCCTTGAACGCATTGCCGATCTCCTTTTCCTTCTCGGCATCGTCCATGTCGGTGAATTCACCGGCGAGCGTGGCCTTGACGCCCTCCTTGATCTCATGGATGCGATCCTGGCGAGGCAGCTTCTCGGCAATGGAGAGGGCTTCGTCGAGATCGGCGTGGGCGATCTCATCGATACGGTTGTACAGATCTTCGGTGTACTCCGGGAAGAGCTGGAATTCCTTGGTTTCCTTCGCAGCGATCTTCTTGAGTTCGGCCTGAGCCTCGCAGATCACCTTGATGAACGGCTTGGCGGCTTCGAGACCACCGGCGACGACTTCCTCGTCCGGCTTGGTCTGGCCTTCGTCGTAGATGAGGTGCCAGGCGTTCTTGCCTGCGCCGGCTTCGATCATGGCGATGGCGACGTCGCCGTTTTCGACGACACGGCCGGCAACCACGATTTCGAACACGGCGCGCTCACGCTCGCTCCAACGCGGGAAAGCGACCCACTGGCCGTCGATCAGAGCCAGGCGAACGCCGGAAACCGGGCCTTCGAACGGCAGACCGGAAATCATGGTGGAAGCGGAAGCAGCGTTCAGAGCGATAACATCGTAAGCATCGTCCGGGTTGACGGCGAGCACGGTTTCCACAACCTGCACTTCGTTGCGCAGCGTGTGCGGGAACAGCGGGCGCAGCGGACGGTCGATGATACGGCAAGCCAGAATCGCCTCGGAGCTCGGACGGCCTTCACGGCGGAAGAACGAGCCCGGAATCTTGCCGGCGGCGTACATCTTCTCTTCCACGTCCACGGTCAGCGGGAAGAAGTCGTAGTTCTCCTTCGGGCTGGAACCGGCGGTGGTGGTCGACAGAATCATCGAATCATCGTCAAGATAGGCGGCGACGGCACCATCCGCCTGCTGGGCGAGACGACCGGTCTCGAAGCGCAGCGTGCGCTTGCCGAATGAACCATTATCGATTACGGCTTCAACAGCCTTGATTTCGGGACCCTCCATAGGGTTCCTCCTTTTTCTTTTCTTTTACCAACTATCGGCAGTCCTCTTCAGCGGACTCCAACCGATTTCTGCATGCGTGACGCGACGTTACCTTCGTCGCTTCCTCATCTTTAGATTCTAGACCTCATGCACCCTAAACCTTGGGCTTTCAAACTGTCTTTTCCTCAACGCGGCTGTCATGCAAAAACGCCCGAACGCCAAGGAAGGCATTCGGGCGGAAGAATGTAACTATCGGCGCAGACCCAGACGCTCAATCAGGGAGCGGTAACGGTTGATGTCGACGCGCTTGAGGTAATCAAGCATACGACGACGATCGCCGACCATCAGCAGCAGACCACGACGGGAGTGGTGATCATGCTTGTGCTCCTTGAGGTGCTCGGTCAGATCAGCGATACGCTTGGTCAGCAGAGCAACCTGGACCTCCGGGGAGCCGGTGTCACCCTCGTGGGTAGCGTAAGTCTTGATGATTTCCTGCTTTTCCTCAGCCGTAAGTGCCACGGCATCCTCCTTATATTGCTGCGCGGTGCTGCCGGTCCAATACCGGCGCGCTCTCTATCCGCGGGCGAAACACGCCAAGGGGAAATCATACACGAAGGGCAGACCAAATCGAATCCACAACAAATGGCGGATCAGACCACGTTCAGCAGACCTCCGAACAACACCACGGTGAGCGCGATGATCTCAATCACGAAGAACAGCAGGAACGATGCCCAACTGCGCGTCAGCACATTGAATTTCGATTCCTTTTTGATGCATACCAGCAATCCGACCCAGAGCACCGCATAGACGGCGACACCACATCCGGCTGCGATAATGCCAAGGTTCGCCGCGTTGGCCAGCCCTGAGGAATCGCCGTACATCACGTAGGTGGCGTTCCAAAAGTTGAAGCTCAGCAGGCATACGCCGGCGACGAACTGTTCGGCGGCGAGTCCCACCACGAAAACCGTGCCCCACAGCCATTTCTTCACATCCGCAACCATCAATCCCAAACCGGCCATCGCCATAATGGTGACCGTCCACGAAATCAGCGCCACGCCTTTGGGATCGAGGAAGCTGAGATTGGCCACCATCCAAGCCGCATCCTTGACTGCGATGACACGCCCCCACCAGTAAGGCGCGATCAAAGCCACCAGCACCAGCGCGATGAACAGCGCCCAATGCCCCGGATGCGATTTGCGCCGTTCGATATCGGCCAAGGAAAGATCGGACGCCTCAATGGATGCCGTTGGATGCTTGGAAACGTCGACCTGTTCGACCACGCCGTCGACGACTTCCGTCACCTTGTTGCCTTGCGTTTGTGCCATACCCGCTCCGTTGTATTGCGATTGTCGCACCGCTGTCACGACACGTCCAGCATACCCAGTCGTCGAAGCAATCGTACGGCAGGTATGCAAAAGGCGTGCCGTCAAGCACGCCTTTCTTCTTCTCTAACGATTGTGTGGAGCGGATGACGGGAATCGAACCCGCGTAATCAGTTTGGAAGACTGAGGCTCTACCATTGAGCTACATCCGCGCACCGTCTATGCCAGCCGAAGCCAACACGAAACGACTCGAGCCATTATACACACTCCCTCAACAATCGCAAGTCGAAATCGTAATAATTATTTTTCGACCACGCAAACCTGGTACGGCTCCAACGCAACTTCGGCAGGAAGCTCGATATCGCCGTCCGAATCAAGACGCGCGATCTGACGTGCGGACGAGAAATTGAACAATCCCAATACCGTACGTCCTTCAACGTGGCGCACCACCGCAAGAACCGCATCATTATGCGCATCCCAAGTAGTGACCCATGCTTCCGGAGCGAAAGCGGGATCGTCGCGCATCTCACGAACGCTCTTCAAACCGTCCCACATCTGCTTCTGCAGCGTGCCCGCCTGCTTGCGCTTGGCCGCATTCTCCCAATTGAAGGGGCTGCGATGCAGATTGCGCGAATCCTCGACGCGATCGGGATCCTCCTTGTATTCCCAGCCGTTGAGCTGCACGATTTCGTCGCCGCAGCTCAGCATGGGGAAGCCACGCAGGAACGACATGGCGGAATGCATCATCAGATCGCGTTTCATCGAAATGTCGAGCAGCGGCTTGTCATGCGTGATCAGCGCACGTTCCACACCGCACAGGCTGGCCGTGGTGCCGCAGCTGCGCGCGTCCTTCGATGCCTCGTCGTAGTTGTACAGCTCTCCCATAGCCCAGCTGCCAGGCACCGATCCCTCGTAGAAGTGGTACAGGAATTCCTTATGCTTGAGCGGATCGATGCCGAGGCTCTCCTCCACCGGCTCGTCCAAGCCCCAGCCGATGTCGTCATGGCAGCGCAGGTAGTTGACGAACCAGCAGTTCTCCGGCAGCGCGTTAAGCTTGTCGAGCTGGTCTTTGAGCAGGCGCACGTCCCCACTGGCAAGCGCACTCCACAGATTCACCATGATCGACACGTTGTAAAGCATGTGGCATTCCGGCTTTTCCGGCGTGCCGAAGTAGGCGGCAAGCTCCTTGGGGGCCATCACCACTTCGCCCTTCAGCACTACGGCCGGGCAGACGCATTCGAGCACGATGCGCAACATACGCACGATGGTGTGCACTTGCGGCAGATTGCGGCAGTTGGTGCCGAGTTCTTTCCAGATGTAAGGCACCGCGTCGATGCGGAACACTTCGACGCCAAGATTGGCGAGGCCAAGCACGCTGGAGAGCACCGACACGAGCACGTTCGGGTTGCGGTAGTTCAGATCCCACTGGAACGGATAGAACGAGGTGAGCACCCACTTGTGCATCTGCTCGTTCCAGGTGAAGTTGCCGGGCGCGGTGGCCGGAAAGACTTCCGGCACCACGGCGTCATACTGGTCGGGGATGGTGCGGTCGTCGTGGCAGTAGTAGTAGTCCTGATATTTCGGATCGCCCGCTTGAGCGGCTTTGGCCCAGCGATGGCTGGATGCGGTGTGGTTCATCACGAAGTCGAGGCACAGGCTGATGCCCGCCGCACGCAGTTTCTTGGTGAGCGCGGCGAGGTCTTCGTTGGTGCCGAGCGACGGGTCGACGGTGTCGAAATCCTCCACTGCGTAACCGCCGTCATTCTGCGGATGCGGCATTTTCAGCAGTGGCATCAGGTGCAGATAGGTGAGTTTCTGTTCCTTCAGGTACGGCACTTTGTCGGCGAGTTTCTTCAGATCCCCGGCGAACAGATCGGTGTACATGGTCATACCGAACATGTTGCCGCGCTTGTACCATTCCGGATCGGCGAGACGCTTGGTGTCGAGACGCTTCAGATCGGCGGGGCGCGCATCGTGGGCTTTGGCCATCAGCTCGGTGAGGTTGCGGAAGGCTTCGTCGGCCTGCTCCCCATACAGATCCGTCAATAGTTCGCGCAGTTCCTCACTATATTGTGCGACGCGCTCGTCAAATGCTTTGTCGGATTTGGACCGTGCCATTCCTTGACTCCTCTTCCCAGGGAACTTCGTTGTTATGAGTTGGATTCCGCAGCGTTCGTTGCCACGACGTTGGCACCAGTGTAGCGTGATTTTACGGTTTTATCAAACCGGTTCGAGGTGTTGTCGCGATTGACGTCAATCGATTGACGCAATCACTTGCGGTCACGCTTCTATCGTCACTACCGCGGATGCGACGGATCCGTCATGACTCATGGAAATATGGATTGCGCACGATTGATCATCCCCATCAACCGGCAATCCCAACGATTGCCGCAACTTGCGTCGCACCTCGGGCGAGAGCATGACACGGGGCACGCCGTGGGAATCGTCAAGTATTTCGATGCGCGCCCAAGGAAAATCGTCGAGCGTGTACGGATAGGCAATGTCTCCATCGGCATTTGCCCTGCGTGAAATCGCTTCGCACCACGCCTTGAGAAAAGCCTCCTTGCCCGCCCATCGGGCCGCAAGATGCACCGCCTCACCGTCCCTTTTGACCTGCACACGTTGAGCGGTCTGCCATAGCTCGCGCATGGAGAACAGGTTTCGCATGCGCGACCCCGGTTCGCCCAGTTGCTCGGCGAACGCAGGCACATCCACGACGTCATGCCCTAAACCCAGCATTTTCCAGCCTTTCGAAAGTTTTCAGGAAGAAACGAACCATGTCGACTTCCGCGAAACAGGCGGGCGACACTTCGTTTTCATGCAAGGACACCATCCTACCTAAGCGCTTCATCTTCTGCCACCCGCATTGCGCGCCCCTCGTTTCGCGTCTGCACAAGTGAAAATACGGCACCAAACGGAAATCATGCAGACGGAAAGTAGAGTGATTCAAGAATATGAAAATTCCGTATCTGCCGCGAAATACTGAGATTGCGACAGATACGGGATTTTGATGATCGTGCGTCTGAGCGCCAGAAATTTCAGGCGCTCAGACGCGGGAATCAGGCTTCGAAGTAGCCGGATGCGCTCAGACGCGCGTTCGGGTCGAGCAGCATGGCCTTCTCCACCTCGTGCGCGTTGTAGCCGCGGCCATCCTCATGGAAACGACGGTTGTCGATCGGCTCGTAGAGCGCGGCGCGGCCCATCATGCCTTCCTCGAGGCGACGCTGGCCGGCAGCCAAACGCTCGTTGGCGCGATCACGCCATGCATTCAGTGCCTCGACGCCCGCGGTGTTGGCCACTGCCGCTTCGAACGCGCCCGGATTGACGATCGCAGCGAAGCCGGACACGTGGCCGAAACCGAGCGACGTGGCCAGGCCCGCCTTGACGGAGCCGACCTTCAACGGTTCGCGCAGCCAGACCATGTGGTCGTCGCGCATGAGCTTCGGATCAACGCAGTCAAGGGCGGCATTGGCCGGAATCACGCCGGACTTGAACAGCTGGGTCAGACCGTTGACCTGGAAGATGCAGGCACCGCCCTTGGCATGACCGGTAAGCGTCTTCTGCGAGATCACGAACAGCGGGTTGCCGTCGGCGCGGCCAATGGCGTGGGCCAACGTGTTGTGCAGTTCGGACTCGTTCGGATCGTTGGCGTTGGTGGACGTGTCGTGCTTGGAAACCACGGCGATGTCATCCGGGGTGACGCCGAGACGGGCCAGATCGCGCACCAGCTTGGAATCCTTGCCGCCCATGCCCGCTGCAAGCGCACCCAATCCCGGAGCCGGAATGGAAGTGTGCGCGCCGTCGGCGTAGGAGTGCACGAATCCGATTACGCCGGCAACCGGCAGGCCGAGCTTCAACGCGATATCGCCACGGGTCAGCAGGATGGTGCCGCCGCCCTGGGATTCCACGAATCCGCCACGACGACGATCGTTGGCACGGGAGAAGAAGCGCGCGTCGATGCCCTTGGCGTACATTTCCTCCGAATTGGCGGTGGCGTTCATGTTGCCGAAGCCGATCACGGATTCCACACCGATGTCGTCGATCGCACCGGTGACCACGAAGTCGGCCTTGCCGAGCGCGATCTTGTCGGCACCCTCTTCAAGGGAGACGGCAGCCGTGGCGCAGGCGGAAACCGGCTGAACCATATTGCCGTAGCCGCCGATGTAGGACTGCATCACGTGGGCTGCGACAACATTCGGCAGAGCCTCCTGCAGAATGTCGGTCGGAATCTCATGGTTGAGGAAGCGATCCAAGTACAGCTTGCGCATGGAGGCCATGCCGCCGAAACCGGTGCCCTGCGTGGAGGCCACCATCGACGGATGCACCGCCTCGAGGATTTCGGTCGGCGTGAAGCCTGCGGACAGGTAGGCGTCGACCGTAGTAACGATGTTCCACAAGGCGATCTTGTCGACATCGCCGACCATGGAAGCCGGAATGCCCCACTTGACCGGATCGAAGCCCTTCGGGAACTGGCCGCCGACCGTGCGGGTCATGGCCGCGCGGCGAGGCACGCGGATCATGGAGCCGGCGTGGCGGGTGACGTTCCACTCGCCGGATTCGGCGTCGGCCGCGTAGCTGGTGTGGGCTTCGTCGAGCTTGACGTATTCCTCGGCGATCTCACGGGTCGGAACGGAGAAGGTCACATCGTGGTCGAGGAACACCTCGGCCTCCTCCTCGTCGGCACCGTCCTTGTAATCGTTGCCCATGCCCTCTTCGAACGGACGCACGCCGGAGCGGGCCACGACCTCGTCGTGGTAGCGTTCGGCGATGTCCTCTTCGGGCACCAGGTTGCCGTCGGTGTCGTACCAGCCCGGCTTCGGACTGTCGTTCCAGGTCAGCAGGCCCATGTTCCAAGCCAGTTCGAGCACCGCGCCGGCGGACAGGTCGACCTCGCCGTCGGAGTGGATGCCGAGTTCGGCTTCGAAACGGGTGCGGCCGGAGCCCCACGGGCCCAGCTCGCCGATGGAGACGATGACGATCTCGTCTTCCGGACGGGCGGTGACGTGCTGCCAATCCTTCAGATCGACCTTCGCCTGACGCGGGGCGCGCGGGCTCGGCAGCGCCTTGATCAGCGTTGCCGCAGCGGCACAATCGCCCTGCTTGTCCTCATCGCCGGCTTCGGCGGCAGCGGCCTTGGCCGCGTCCTCCATGGCTTCGGCGCGCAGTGCCTTGATGTCGATCGGCTCGCTGCCGAGGCCGCCGGTCAGGTCCACGTCGAGCGGAGCCTTGACGGCCTGCTCGCGGGATTCCTTGGTGGACAGCTCAAGCAGCTTGACCGCGATTTCGGCGGTGGAGTAGGTCTTCAGGCCGTGACGTTCCACGACTTCGACCAGCGGATCGTTGCCACCCATCAGGCCGGTGCCACGCACCCAGCCGATCTTCGGATGGGCGAAGGTGACACGGCTCGACCACACCTTTTCGGCGCGGGCGCGGTTGACGATCGCGTCGAAGGCGCTCTTGACCTCGCCGTACGCGCCGTCGCCGCCGAAGACGCCACGGTTCGGGGAGCCCGGCAGGATCACATGCAGCTTGTGCTGCACGTCGGTGTCGGCGCCGATCTTCGCGAAGCCGGTGATCGCGCGTTCCACACCCCACAGCATGAGGCGTGCCTGCGATTCGAACAGTTCGCCGGAATCGGCCAACGTGCCGTGCACCGGCGGAGCGGCGAACGGGAAGAACAGGCTTGGCTCGTAGGCGGGCTTCAGAATCGTGGTGGTCGCGCCGGAGGTCTTCTTCTGCACGTTGCCGACCCACTTCACAAGCGCGTCCACGTCACGGTAGCTGGACAGGTTCGCCGGAACGAGCCACAGCTTGGCGTCACCGGTGGCGTGCTCGCGGTAGGTCTGCTTGGCCCATGCCTTCACGCTCTGCCTGAAGCTGTGCGAGGTGGCCACGACGGTCGCGCCGCCGGCGAGCAGGCCGTTGACGACCTGTGCGGCGATGGAGTTCGGGGCAACGCCGGTCACGACGGCGATATCGCCTGCGAAACGGCTTGCTCCGGCGGATTCGTCCGTCTGCTCGAGCGCCTCGCCGGCCACGCGCTTGAACGCGGCGGCAAGCTCGGCGTCAGCGGTCTTGCCCGCGTACCATGCGGCTTCGTCGGCGACGGCCTTGCCCAGGCCGATGAAGCTGCCGTCCAGTGCGGAGGCGTCGTTGTCGTAGTAGGCGCGGGACAGGTCCTCGCGTGCGGATGCCCAACGGTCGTCGAACAGGATGGCCTTGCGCTCGTCGAAGCGCGGCTCGACCTGCTT
>OKRY01001868.1_pt1 | contig 16970 bp, 7 predicted proteins | sample 1601121 | NCBI WGS metagenome assembly OKRY01 (sample SAMEA3541546, study PRJEB24748) | human gut metagenome | biome: human gut; feature: human-associated habitat; material: faeces | place: China | collected 2012
CTCCAATAACCTGACGAACCTCGTCGGCCGCCGCGTGTGGGGCTTTACCGGCATTAAGCCTGTGCTAAGGCTCCCGCTCAGAACGGCAGACGGCTGGCAACGCGATTATTCAGATGACAACCCGTTTGTCTGAAATTCCCTGTAAGTGAGAATTTCCGCGATTCTCTGTGTACATACGTACACACATACAAAAGGATTGTACACATGTACGTATGTACGCAGTGGATTCGCATATCTGCAGGAACAAGAAAGGAACACTGAACCTCTATGCACCCACCACCGATCAACCCTTTATTGGAGGAATCATGGCTTTGCTCAAAAGAACGCCTGAACAGAACGCCGCCTTTGAGCGGTGCGTCGGCTTTCTTGCCGAAATGATCGAAAAGTACAGCGGGAAGGTGGAGTTTCCCGTTCTTCCCGCTGACAGCAAAACGAGTTGGGACAGTTTATCCAATCCATCATCTCAAACAAATTCAGAAGAACCATTGACAAATGATATAGCTGCGTAATAAAATGCAGTTGGGACAAAATATGCGAACAGTTACTGCACGATTGACAGGAGGTGCACCATGCTTCAGAATCATCCTGCTCCTGAGAGCCGCACGCTGCCCCAACATATCACCGACGAGCACAACGGCCTGAGCTACACCCTTCACGGCGATTATTACTTTCCGGATCTGGAGCTTCCGGAGCAGCAGCCCATCGGCAGATGGGGCCGGCTGCACCTCCGGCACCTGGAATCGAACCATCCGGGTCATTTTCAAAGGTTTCTGTTCACGGGAGAACTGGATGCTTATCTGCACACTGTCGATGAGCAGGCCAGCGAGCGTTTCGATGTTCTCATGAAGGGATATGCCCAAAGCTGGGGCATCACCGAAGCCCTGAAGGCTGAAGATCCCATAAAGTGGGTCGGGCTCATGAATCTGGCGCGCGCCGAAGCGGAGCACAACGTGATGACCGAAATCATCTGCGCCTGAACCACCTTCCTTCACCGGCTCGTATCCAATCGGGCCGGGGAAGGCTTCCATAAACCGCACGAGGAGGAATTCCCATGTCCAGAGAAAAGCAGACGCCCGCGCCCATCCGTTCCAGCGCGGCGGAGGTGTTGACCTATGTCGCCTCCACGGGCGACCCGCAGGGCAGCATCGAAATACGCTACGAGGACGAAAACATCTGGCTGACGCAAAAGACAATGGCGCAGCTGTATGATGTGAGTGTCAAAACGATCAATTATCACATCAAGAAAATCTTCGATGATTCCGAGCTGTCAGAGGATTCAGTTGTCCGAAAATTTCGGATAACTGCCACAGACGGCAAAAGCTATTCCACCAACCATTACGCGCTTCAAATGATCATCGCGGTCGGCTTCAAGGTCAATTCCGAGCGCGCCGTTCAGTTCCGCAAATGGGTCAATCAGATCGCAACGCAGTACACCATTCGCGGCTGGGTCATGGACGACGAACGGCTCAAGCAGGGCACCTATCTGACCGACAAGTACTTCGAGGAACAACTGGAGCGCATCCGGGAGATCCGCGCCAGCGAGCGCAAGTTCTATCAGAAGATCACCGACCTGTATGCCACTGCTATCGACTACGACCGTACTTCCGCCGCCACGAAACGCTTCTATGCCACGGTGCAGAACAAGATGCACTTCGCCGTGCACGGGCACACCGCCGCCGAGCTCATCATGGAGCGCGCCGACCACACGAAGGATCACATGGGTCTGACCACCTGGCAGGACGCACCGGACGGCAAGATCAAGAAATCCGACGTTTCCATCGCCAAGAACTACCTCACTGAGGAGGAGCTTGGGCAGCTGAACCGCATGGTCACCTCCTATCTGGACTTCGCCGAGAACATGGCCCAGCGCCACATCCCGCTGACCATGCAGGACTGGGAAACCCGCCTGAACCGCTTCATTGAAATGTTCGAATACGGTCTGCTCAGGGATGCGGGCAGGGTATCCGCGGAAATCGCACGGCTGCACGCGGAAACGGAATTTGAGAAGTACCGCGTCATTCAGGATCGCGAGTTTCTGTCCGATTACGACAGGTTTCTCCTTGAGCTCGAGGAGCACGCAGGCGCGGCAAAGCCCGACCACCGGGAGGAAAAGCCATGAAGCGAATGAAGTGCTACATCTACACCCGCGTCTCCACCTCCATGCAGGTGGACGGCTACAGCTTGGACGCGCAGAAGGACAAACTGCGCAAGTACGCAGAATTCCAGAACATGCTCGTCGCCGGGGAATACTGCGACGAGGGCAAATCCGGCAAGAACATCGAGGGCCGCCCGGAGTTTCTTCGCATGCTGCGGGACATCGAATCCGGCAAGGACGGCGTCTCCTTCGTGCTGGTGTTCAAGCTCTCCCGCTTCGGCCGCAACGCCGCGGACGTGCTGACCTCCCTGCAACGGATGCAGGACTTCGGCGTGAACCTCATCTGCGTGGAGGACGGCATCGACTCCTCCAAGGACAGCGGCAAGCTGATGATTTCCGTTCTCTCCGCTGTCGCCGAGATCGAGCGCGAGAATATCCTTGTCCAGACGATGGAGGGCCGCAGGCAGAAGGCTCGCGAGGGCAAGTGGAACGGTGGCTTTGCCCCCTACGGCTACAAGCTCGTGGACGGGCAGCTGCAGATTGCCGAGGAAGAGGCCGAGGTCATCCGCATCATCTATGACAAGTACATCCACACCACCATGGGCACCGCCAGAATCGCAAACTGGCTCAACGAGCACGGATACAGCAAGATCTGCCGTCACAACAACAAGCGGGAAGCCTTCACGGGGTCCTTCCTCATCGGCGTGCTTGACAATCCCGTGTACTGCGGCAAGCTGGCGTACGGACGCAGACATAACGAGAAGATCCCCGGCACCCGCAACCAGTACCACATCGTCAAGCAGAAGGACTACGCGCTCTACGACGGCACCCACGAGCCCATCATCTCCGAGGAGGACTGGCAGCTCGCGCAGAAGCAGCGCCAGCAGACCAACAAGCGCCAGATCAAGACGCACAGCCTTGACCACGAGCACGTCCTGTCCGGGCTGCTCAAGTGCCCCATCTGCGGCGGCGGCATGTACGGCAACGTGAACCGCAAGAAGAAGGGCGACGGAACCTATTACCGCGACTACTTCTACTACGCCTGCAAGCACCGCCTGCATGTGGACGGCAAGCGCTGTGACTACCACCACCAGTGGGGCGAGGAAATCATCGATGGCGTGGTGGAGGAGATCATCCACAAGCTGGTCAATACCCCCGCCTTTGAGCAGGGCATCCGGGAGAAGATCGGCGGGAAGCTGGATACCGCCGAGCTTGACGCGGAGATGGAGACCCTGCGCAAGCAGCTCCGTCAGCTCACGGGTACCAAGGACAGGCTGGGCGAGCAGATCGACGCGCTCGATTTCGACGACCCGCATTACACCCGCAAGGCGCAGGACCTGCAGGAGCGCCAAAACAGGGTCTACGACCAGATCGCCTCCATCGAGGTCAGCATCGCCGAGGTGCAGACCCGCATGGACAACATCCGCCAGCGCCGGATTTCCACCGACAACGTCTATCAGTTCCTGCTCTACTTTGACAAGCTCTACGACCAGTTCACCGACCTGGAGAAAAAGACCTTCATGAACAGCTTCATCGAGCGCGTGGAGATTTACCCGGAGCGCCAGAGCGACGGACGCATCATAAAGCGCATCGAGTTCCGTTTTCCCGTGTATTTTAACGGCTCGAAAATCACTGGACTTGGTTGGGACGAAATGGATATGTCGGAGACGGTATGCTTATTGTCCAACTTCAAAGCAAGGACCATATCGAGATTGAAGTGAAGATGGACGAGCTGGATTTGACTGCCGCGGAGAAAAAGGCAACCTACGAGGAAATCAAAGCGTATGTTCTGGAACATAATGGCTTGAAGGTCAGCTACCTCTATATCGCACAGGTGAAGCAGAAATGTGGCATTATTGAGCGTGAGAATTGCAACAAGCCGAAGTCTGAGGAGGCAAAGCAGCCACACTGTCCGCCAGACAAGGAAACTGCGATTGTCGAGGCGCTCAAATTCTATGAGCTGATTGCTCCTTAGCGTGTGTTTCTAAAATGAGACCGGTGCAATTTTGGCATCTTTTCTTGCACTTCTCGATTTACCGCCAGTAAACCTTCGGTTTTCATCCTTGAATTGCAAGAAAATCTGCTTGAAACTGCACCGGTCTCATTTTAGAAACGCACTATAGTTCTGCGAAATCCAACGGCACATATCAACATGGATGTGGATGTGGACGAAATGGTGCAAGATAAAAGAGGCTCTTCACGGAATCTTGCTGGTTGCCTCCAAGATTCCGCGAAGAACCAAGTGATGTGAGAATTACTCCGTAATGTAGGTGTACCGCATGTTGTAGCTCTTTGCGTACTGCTCAGCGGCGGAGTCCGGCAGGACTTCCAGGACAAGGTTCGGGCAGTTATAGAAAGGACTGTTAATGAAAGGCGAATAGCCAAAACTTGTTAGATTGCGAAGATTACCCAGAAATGCAAGCGACTCGCATCCGGAGAAGGCAAATTGATTGACGCTTTCCAAACTGCCCAGATTCGGAATTGAGGTCAGCTTTTTGCATTGGTTGAACCCGTATGATCCGATAGTGGTTACGTTGCTCAAATCGCCGATGCTCACCAAAGAGGTGCAGCCATCAAACGCCTCATATGGAATCTCCTTCAGGCTGCTTAAATTACCGACGGTTTCCAGTGCGGTGCAGCCCATGAAACAATCCGACTCCATTGATTCCAATTTGGGCATATTGCCGATTGATTTCAGCGCGATGCAGTCCCTAAAGACAGAACCTCCAATGCTTGCAACATTGCTTAAATCACCAATGCTGACAAGCGTTTTGCAGCCAAAGAATGCACTACTCCCAATGACGGTTAGTTTGTCAGACCAGTCAACGCTGATTAACGATACACAGTGTGAGAAAACATCGGATTCCAAGCGCGTCAAGCTGTACAAATCGTCAACATGCTCCAGTGCACTGCAGCCGTTAAAAGCACCTTGCCCGATAGTTTTCAAGTTGCGCAGGGAACCGATACTCTTCAGTGCAGTACAGCCCATAAATGCATACTGACCGATACTGGTGATCTTGTCCAGTTCATCAATGCGTTCCAAGGCGCTGCAATTTGCAAAACCGTTAGAATCAATGGATTCGACATTACTCATGTTGCCGACACGCACAAGCGAAGAGCAACCCTCAAATGCGGCATAACCAATTGAAGTTACGCTGCTCACATCGCCTACGCTCTCTAATGCGCTGCAGGAAGCGAATGTGGAGGAGTCGATGACTGTAACTTTGCTTAAATCACCAATGGTTTTTAGCGATTTGCAGCCGTAGAAGGTATGGCTTCCGAGTGTCGTTACATTTGCCAGAATTTCGACGTTGGTTAAGGTGGTGCAGTAAGCGAATGCACCGGTGTCAATGCTATCCAGCATGGGCATTCCATCAAGGCTCGTCAGTTTGCTGCAACTCTCAAATGCACTACTGCCAATGCTTTTTAGTATGGGCATTTCACCAAGACTTGCCAGCATACTGCAGCCCGAAAATGCACTACTGCCAATGCTATCCAGCATGGGCATCTCATCAAGGCTGGTCAATGTTTTGCAGCCAGAAAATGCATAGTTGCCAATGGTGCGAACATTGGGCAGGGAACCGATGCTTGTTAGCGCATTACAGGACGAAAATGCAGACTCGCCGATGGTACGAACATTGGACATGTCTCCGATGCTCGTCAGTTTGCGGCAGCCAGAGAATGCGCTCTCTCCAATGCTGGTGGCGCTGCTCAAATCGCCAACCGAAACCAGATTTGACGTATAGAAGAACAGCCTGTCAGGAACGACCTTCAAGCTGCTTAAATCGCCAACTGTGGTTAGCGCAGTGCAGCCATCAAACACTTTCTCGCTGATGCTTGTCACACTGCTTAAATCACCAACGGTTTTCAGCGATTTGCAATTGCGGAATGTCTCTCGATTCAAGACGGTCAGCTTTTCCAAGCCGCTAATGCTGGTCAGTGATTCACAGCCGTAGAAGGCGCCATACGCTATGCGTGTAACACTGCCGAGTTCCCCGATGCTTTGCAGGGAAGTACACTGCTTGAACGCATTTGCGCCGATGAAAGTAACGCTGCTGAGACTGCCGACGGTTTTCAGCGAAGTGCACTGATAGAAGGCGTTTTCGCCGATGGAAGTAACGCTGCTGAGATCTCCGATGCTTTCCAGTGACGCACAGGCATAGTCTTTTGACATGCCTTCGTCCGGAATCCAACGGCTGGAAACCCCAAAGGCAGAGTCGCCGATGCTTTCCAAATGGGGCATATCACCAACCCGAACCAAGGAGGTGCAGCCTACAAAAGCACTATCGCCAATACTTGTTACATTGCTCAAATGCTCCATGGATGTGAGCGATTCACAATCTCTGAAAGCGTAAGCACCAATGGTGGTCACATTATCGGTGTTATCAAGTGTTTCCAACGCATAGCATCTGGAGAATGCGTATGCGCCAATGCTCGTCACATTCTCCAAACCTTCTACGCTTTGCAGATTGGTACAGCTGGCAAATGCGCTATCCGGAATGGCAGAAATGTTCGTTAGACCGCTAATGGTGGTCATGGCGCAGGACTCGAAAGCACCGCTGCCGATGCTTGTTACGTTGCTTAAGCCCTCGATGCTTGCAAGAGAATTGCAACTGAAAAATGCTTCCGCCCCAATGTGGACGTCATTTCCTCCGATTTCAAGCGTATTCAACTGACAATCGTAGAAAGCCCATCTTCCAATCTTTTTAATATTGTCTAAGCTGCTGATTTCTTTGAGTGAAGTGCAATACCCAAAAGCCCAATCTCCAATTGTTGTGACATGCTGCAAACTTCCGATTTCTGCTAAAGACGCGCAGCTGAAAAAGGCTGAATCACCGATTTGTTCGACATTAGAAATGTCGCCAATACGCTTCAGTGAATCGCAGTAATAATGCTGCTCCGGTTCATCGTCCCAACTGATGGCGTATGAAAAAGCAGACGCGCCGATACTTTTCAGATGGGGCATATCACCGAGCTGCGTCAGTGATTTGCAGCCTGCAAAAGCAGATTCGCCAATGCTCGTCAAAGAAGTCAAATCTCCAACATCTTGCAGTGATGTGCAGTTGTAGAACGTGAAGTCACTGAGATTCGTTACATTCTCCAGCCCATCCACCTTCACCAGCGCCGTGCATCCATCGAATGCGTGCACACCAATCTCTGTCACGCTGCTGGGAATCGTGATCTCTTTCAGGCTCGTGCAGCCCGAGAAGGCGTAATCCCCGATGGCAGTTACAGAATCAGGAATTTTCACGCTGACAAGGCTCGTGCTGTTTGCAAACGCATATTCATCAATGCGTTTTACGTTTGCGGAAATTTCGTAAGTCGCGACATTTCCGCCGCTTGGAGCGTCCGCGCTGTCCGCCAGTGCGGGTAGGACCAGACAGCTTCCGATCAGCAGACTGGTCAGCGTAATCGTCAAAAGTTTCTTGGATTTCATGTGTATCAACCCCTTTCTCGATTTCCAGCATACAGCAATTTCAAGAAAAAGTCAATAGAAGAATCAAGAAAATTAAGGGAAAATACAGAAACTAAATCGAATGCTATGTCATGCACCGTCAAATCAATAAGATGCTAATGCTATATTCAGAAGAAATTGTCAAGAAACGATTACCAATCATGTTGACAAGCTGGGAAAACCTGCGTATAATAAATATGGAAAACTGGCAGTTTGCAACAGGGAAAAAGCGGATGGAGGAGAATTGCACATGAAACGTTGGAAGGTCACATTCGGACTGTTCTTGCTTCTTTTTGCGCTGGCAACGACAGTTGCTTGCGCAGAAACGCGCGAAGAGAAAGTGGATTTGGAAGGGAAGCGTGTCATTTTTGCCCAGCCGGGGGAAACAATCCACTTTAGCTATGACGTTCCGGAAGGCTTCATTGTGGATAAAGAGGGATGGTCATGGTGTTTTGCCTATACGGATGGTCATGGCTGTACTTACTATGATGACGAATATGGTGAAGGCCGCACGGAAAGCTATACCTATGAGCCAACGGGAACCTGTGTCGAATTTGATGGAAAAGGTAGCATTACTCTTTCCAACAATGAAATGGTTCGTGTAGAACTACGCATAAAAAAACCGAATGTCGATTATTGGATTTACATGCACGCATATGTGCTTGTTGCTGACCCGGCAGAGTACTATACCTATGAGATTCAGAATGGGGAAGCGACGATTACAGGATATAATAAAGACCTTCTGCGCCGCAAAGTGCTGATTCCAGAAGAAATTGAAGGGTGTCCGGTTACGACGATCGGCGACCGCGCGTTTTCTGATATGCCGTCGGGCATCGGCAAGGAATTTTACATTCCGGACAATGTAACCACCTTTGGTAAGGAAGCCTTTGCAGGCAGCGCCTATCTTGATGCGGTTCGGATGCCGCAGAAGCTGACGAAAATGGGCGAGGGCGTATTTGCGGCATGTTTGCAGATGCACTTCTTGGAAATCCCTGATTCGTTGACGGAAATTCCGGACGACGCCTTTGCAAACTGCTGGGGCTATGGATCTGCAAGAGATTACAGTGTTGAGCAGTGCATCGGCAAAAACGTGACCAAAATCGGTAAAGGCGCGTTCGGTGGATGCTGGAATATGGGGGGAACTTGGGGCGATGGTCGTCTGCCTGAAAAGCTCGAATCCATCGGGGAAGGCGCATTTCAGTATTGTTATAAAATAAAATCATTGGAAATTCCGGCTGGCGTGACGGTTATTCCTGATCGCGCATTTCAGGGCTGCGAAAGACTGGAATCAATCCAGATTGATGGCGATATTACGATGATTGGCGCGGAAGCCTTTGACGGCTGTGTTGCGCTGACTTCGATGCCGCTGTCGAAATCGCTGTCCCTGATTGGAGCGGATGCATTCCGTGACTGCACGGCGCTGACGGCTTTCCAGCTGGCAGAGGGAAACACGCATTTTCAGGTGCAGCAAGGTGCACTGATGACGGCAGATGCCACGCGGCTGCTGACTTATGCTGCCAGCGCACCGCAGCAAAGCTTTGTCATGCCGGAAACGCTGACACAGATTGATGATGGCGCACTCAAAAACCTGCGCTATCTGGAAACGCTGACTTTCTCGCCGATTTTCAGCGATTATCAGGTAGGCATGTTTGAAAATGCAACGGGCTTGAAGACGGTGAATTTCGGTGAAGGTACGCTGACGGCGATTCCTGACCGATTCTTCAAGGGCTGCACGTCGCTTGTTTCGCCCAATGCGTTCACGGGCGTGACGTCTGTTGGCGAATCGGCATTTGAAGGCTGCACGGCGGTGCAATCGCTGTCGTTTGATGATTCGCTGTCGAACATCGGCACAAAGGCGTTCCAGAACTGCACGGCACTGGAAAGCGTGCATATTCCGGACAGCGTAACGAGCCTGAGTGCAGCGGCGTTCCGGAATGACGTTTCCTTGACGGAATTCCAGATGCCGGAGCGCCTCCATACCGTCTCCGCGTCGGCGTTCAGCGGCTGCACGTCGCTGAAAACGGTGACATGGAGCAAGTATCTGCAAACCATAGAAGCAAATGCGTTTGAAAATACGGCCCTGACGGAAATCATCTTCCCGGAGAGCCTGACCAGAATCGGTGCGTATGCGTTTGCGGGCATTGGCACGCTGGAAAGCATCGTCCTGCCGGAAAATGTGAACACGATTGGTTCGTCTGCTTTTTCTGGCACTGGGATTCAGACGCTGAAGCTGCCCAAGAACGTCACGACGCTGGGCAACGGCGCGTGGATGAACTGTGCCGCCCTGCGGGAAGTTCAGTGGGACGCCGCGTTGACGAAAATCCCGGCGAGCACGTTTGAGCACTGCACTGCGCTGACCCAAATCGAACTGACGGACGGCATTGTGGAAATTGGCGCAAGGGCATTCAGCGGCAATGAAAGCCTAACCAATGTGACTTTGCCGCGCACGGTGCGGCGCATTGAAAGTGCCGCTTTTGAGGGATGCAGTGCGCTGACGGACATCCTGCTCTGGCCGGACGTGGAGGAAATCGCGGCGGATGCTTTTGCGAACTGCGAAAATCTGACCATCCGCGGCTGGAAGGGGTCTGCCGCTGAAAAAGCAGCCACGTCACAGGGCGTGAATTTTGCCGCGGCGGATCAGGAGATTTCCTACACGCTCAATGCCGCGCAGGATGGCTATCTTGTCAGCGGCTGCGATGAAAACGCAGTGCTGCTGGTGCTTCCGGCTGTGCATAACGGGCTGCCCGTGGTCGGTACTGCGGAAAACGCCTTTGCAAACTGCAAGTACCTGCAAGAAGTGCGCGTGGAAGCGGAAAGTGTGTATTTGCAGGTTTGTGACGGCATCCTGATGGACGCGGCGGGCAAAACGCTGCTGCTCTATCCGGCACGGCGCGCAGGAGCGGATTTGGTGATTGACGAAAACGTGACCGCCATTGCGGACTATGCGTTTGCCTACTGCCAGAATCTGCGCAGTATCACCATTGGCACGCAGGTGGAGACAATCGGCGACCATGCGTTTGAAGCAGTGAATGATGCCCTGTGCCTTGTGGTGCAGGATGGCAGCGCGGCGCAGCTGTGGGCGAGCGCACACGGGGTGCGCTATGCCAGTGAAAGCACATCGTTTACCTATCGCCTTGAAGGGGACAAAGCGTATATTACAGGCTACACGGGCACGCTGCCGGAGACGGTTGTTCCGGCAGTGATTGACGGATACCCTGTCTATGCGATTGAAAACCTCCGCAGCCCGATTCTGACGCACGTTGTTGTCAGCGAAGGGATTGAAGTGATTGGGGACTCGGCATTTAAAGCGTATTTTGATTATGAGAAAGGCTACATTCGCACGCTTGTGAGCGTAAGTCTGCCGCAGAGCTTGAAAATCATTTCGGATGACGGTTTCTGGGGACAGGAAAACTTGCAGGAGATTACACTTGGAAGTGTGGTGGAAATTGGGCAATCGGCCTTTGGCAGCTGCACCATGCTGAAGCAAATTACATTGCCAGACACACTGACGACGATTGGCTGGAGAGCGTTTGAATCTTCTGGCTTGACGTCGCTGACGATACCGGTCAATGTAACCAGCCTTGGAGGCTCTTTCATCACAGACTGTTCAGCGCTGACATCGCTGTATGTAGCCGAAGGAAACCCAAACTATGAGATAGTGGACGGTCTGCTTTACGACATTCCTGCGCAAACACTGCGCTATGCCCTGCCGGATGTGTCGGGGGATGTAGTGATTCGCGACGGCACGGTGCGCATTGCCGACGATGTGTTTAAGAATCATGCGATAACGTCTGTTCAACTGCCGGATTCTTTGCAGAAAATTGGGAACTACGCATTTGAGTTCTGTAATGAATTAAAGGAGGTAAACTTCCCCGAAGGCTTGATAACAATAGATGGTGCGGCATTTGCCTATTGTACACAACTGGAAAATGTGGTACTGCCGGAAGGCTTGAAGTACTTGGGCGACAGCGCATTCCGCTCCTGCGATAGCTTAACAGAAATAACCGTGCCTGAAGGCATCACATTTATGTCGGGAACATTTGCAACCTGCTACTCTTTACGCACCGTGAATTTGCCGAGTGGTTTAACCCACATGATGAACGGCGTTGTGGAAGGATGTCGTTCACTGGAAACTCTACACTTGCCTGCTAAGCTGGAGAGTATCCATGGCAGTTGGCCGAGCAGTTTGAAGACGATAACGACTGCGTTTGGCTCTGTGCGTTATGTGTCCGAAGATGGCATCTTATATGATACACAGGAAAACAGCATCGTATTTGTGAATGCGTCGATTACAGGGCATGTAACTGTTCGCGACGGCATCACAAAGATTGGTGAGGGGGCGTTCAGTGGTAGAACAGGATTGACAGGTATTACGCTTCCGGAAAGTTGCACTGTCATTGATTCTTATGCTTTTGAAAACTGCACAGCACTAACGGATATCAACTTCCCGGAAAAATTAGAGTTGATTGGACGAAATGCATTCTACAATTCCAGCATTACATCGCTGAAACTTTCGCAGCCGGGTCTTCACGTTGGGAGTTTTGCATTTACTGATTGCCATCAGCTGAAGTCTGTGGAAATCACATCGACGGACTTTGACTTGATGGAGTGGGCATTTGCAAGATGCGAAAATTTGGAGACAGTAATTCTGCCGCCGCAGGTTTTCCGCATGGAAGGCGGATGCTTCACGGAATGCACGTCCCTGACTACGGTCGTTTTGCCGAAGAACATCACGTTCGTGCATGGCTTTAAGGGCTGCACGTCCCTGAAAACTATTGAAATTCCGGACAGCGTGACGAGAATAGACTATAATGCATTTGCAGAATGCGAGTCGCTGGAGAGTATTCATCTGCCGGATGGGGTAACAAGTATTGATGGACTTGCGTTTGCGCATTGCTATGCGCTGAAGGAAATCAATCTTCCGGATTCGCTGACCACGATCGGAGAAGAAGCATTCCGAGGAGTTCCGATTGCTGAAGTTGTCATCCCGGCAAATGTGACCGAAATCGCGGACTGGACATTCTATTATAATGGAGAACTCCGTTCGCTGACGCTCCCCGATGGCTTGAAGAAAATTGGCGCGAATGCTTTCTGTGGAGCGTCCAAGCTCCAATCGGTGGAACTGCCGGAAAGTTTGGAGGAAATAGGGGATGCCGCGTTCCGCGAGAGCGGGTTGACCTCGATTACCATTCCCGGCAATGTGAAGCGCCTTGGCGGCGCATTCATTTACTGCAAGAATTTGGAGAAGGTCTCCATTGCCCCCGGCGTTGAAACGATTGGTGCTGACGCGTTCTTGGAATGCTCGAAGCTGACGGAAGCAACCCTCGCCAGCACTGTTACGACCATCGAGAGCAGTGCGTTCTGCGGCTGCAAGGCGCTTCAAACCATTAACGGCGGTGCGCTCATTCAGTCCATTGGCGAACATGCCTTCACGAGCTGCGAAAACATTGAGGAAATCAATATTTCGCCGAATTTGACGGAAATTTCAGACTATGCATTTGATGGCTGCAAGAAACTGAAGCGCGTTTCTCCGTCGGCAGCGCAGAAGGGCGTTTTGCTGCCGCATGTGAAGTACATCGGCAAGTGGGCATTCAACGGCTGCAAAGCGATTCCGTCCTTCTCTTTGGGCGATTCGCTGGAAACGGTCGGGGATTATGCGTTTGCTTCCACGTCCGTTACGTCCATGTATTTCCCGGATACCGTGAAGCAAATCGGCATCAATCCGATGTGGATGAATTATGCCATTCTGTCCGTGCATTTGCCGAAATCACTGACGGAAATCCCGCAGGGGATGTTTGCGCAGGCCGCGCGGATGCAGACGCTTACCATCCCGCAGGGTGTGCGCAGCATTGGCACACAGGCATTCCACGGCAATGTTGCGCTGGCGGCGCTGAAGCTGCCGGATGGCTTGGAGCGCATCGGAGCAAATGCATTTGGAAACGCGATGCTGCTGCTGGAAATTCCGGCATCGGTTACGGAAATTGCGGATGATGCGTTCAGCGAAGCGGTTGTGGAATTCTACACGCCGTCGGGCAGCGCGGCGCATCAATACGCGCTGGCGCATCAGATTCCCGTGCATTTGGATGAGTCGATTCCGGCAGAATACCTCGGCACGGCTGAACAGATGGCGGCAGGGATTGTCGCGCAGGTGATTACGGATGACATGACCGACTATCAGAAAGCAGAAGCGCTGGTAGACTGGATGCTCAGCGAAACAATGCTGTCAGACATGCTGCCGGACACATATAGCGGCAAAATGGTGCTTACTTTGCGTAAAGGTACGCGCTGGGGCTGGGCATTTGCATACAAAGCACTGCTGAACGCGGCAAATGTTACCAATGATATCTACTTCAACGCGAAGGGCATCGTTGAAGGCGCGGGAATTGGGAATCAAACCTCAGTCTTTGTTTCATATTTTGACGGCGACGCCGTGAATATGATTCAGATTGATGGGCAATGGTATTTCACGCATCCTGCCTTTGTGGAGCATTTCGGAAAGGCGAGATACTTCATGCTCAATCGAGAAACGTATCGCTTGTCGTTCGGGGATGATCCGAACGTGGAAGCCTGCGACAACTACGACCAGACCTTCCTCTATCAGGCGTACTCCAAGGATGTTGAGGCGGAGGTTGTGGCGCAGGCATCTGCGTCCTTTACAGAGGGCAAAAAGCTGGTGTATGCGGAAGTTCAGCCGATTGAGGAGCTGATGGATGCGAGTTATGCGTATGTGCTGGATTTCGCGGGGCGGCACATGGATACGCTGGACTGGCAGAACGCGCAGGGCAAATTTGAGCCGACTATCATTGGCACAAACAACGGCTACTGGCTCAGTGACGACCTGACGGGCGAGTATGCGCAAGTGACGGTGAATACGCAGACGCTCTATCCGTATGGCGCGGAAGTGCGGCTGGATGATCCGGAATACACGGCAGTGCTGTGCGACTGGAATGTGGATGGCACGCTGACGCTGACGGAAGGCACCGAAGAAGCAAACGTGGCGCTGTTCACCATAGAAAGGGGAGAAGATATAGAAAAGAAACAAACCATTACTGGCAAAAAGGTCTATCATGCGACCTTCACCCCGACCCTGAGCCAGTACATTGACACGCTGGCACCGACGGAATTTGACTTGGTGCTGGAATGTCAGCTGCCGCCCATTCGTGATGCTGCACAGCTGGTGGACAACAAGCTGACGCTGACGCTTTCGGATTCACATATTTTCCCGGAAAATGCGCAGCTGGATTTGATTTTCTGGCCGGAAGGCGGCACATCGAGTGCTCCTCTAACGCACTTCTATGTGGAGGATCGTGAAGAACTCTACCCGGATGGCAAGCGCGAAATTACGCTTGACCTTTCGGCGCTTCGCTGCGACCTGAGATACACGCTCTACATTGCGCAGACAGCGGACAACTATGTGGAATCGGAATACAGTTCCGTTACAAGCCGCATCGAATTGGAACATACGCCGTACATTGAGACGGTACGGCCTGCAACATCGACGGAAGACGGGCGGATAAGCGACACGGTCTGCAAGATTTGCGGCACATGGCTGGACAATGGGTATGCGATTGCGGGCCGGTCGGGTATTTGCCGTCGTTCATCGGCCACGGCATGCCGTCCTCGCCCTCGGAGAAGGCGCGGTCGTAGATCGTCGTGCTCGGAACGATGATTCCCGCATCCATCGCCGGGCCGTAGCTGGCCAGCGGCTTGAACGAAGAACCCGGCTGACGCCGCGCATCGGTCGCGAAGGAGAACGAGCGGCTGAGTGTTTTCTGGCCGCGTCCGCCCGCGATGGCAACGATGTCGCCCTGCTTGTCCGTGATGACCATGGCGCTTTCCGGCACTTCGCCGTACTTTTCGGTGTTCGGGAACACGGAGTCGTCGGTGTATACGCTGTCCAGCGTATCCTGGACCTTGGTGTTGATGGTTGCGTAGATCTTGAGGCCGCCGGAGTAAACCATGTTCTCCGCGACAAGCTCGGAATATCCCTTCTGCTCCTTCAGGTCGCCGATGACGTCCTTGATGACCTCGTCGGTGAAGTAGCTGTAAGTGGACTTGACTTCCTTCTGATATTCCTCGTAGGGACGGTAGTTCAGCTGCTCTGCGACAGCGGTGTTGTACTCGTCCTCGGTGATCATTTTCTGATCGAGCATCTGCGACAGAATGATCTCCTGACGCGATTTTACCTTGTCGGGATGGTTATAGACGTCGTAGATGGACGGATTGTTGGTCAGGCCGGCCAGGACGGCGCATTCCGCCAGGTCGAGCTGCGAAACATCCTTGCCGAAGTAGCGGTCCGCCGCCGTCTGCACACCGTAGCTGTTGTAGCCGAGGAAGATGGTGTTCAGATACATGACGAGGATGCGGTCCTTGTCGTCGATCTCCTTTTCGAGCGCAAAGGCACGGAAAATCTCGTTTACCTTGCGCTTGATGGAATAATCCTTTTCTTCGGTGATGTTCTTGATGAGCTGCTGCGTGATGGTCGAGCCGCCGTACTGGTCGCCGCCGAGCACCCAGCCCTTGACTGCGCCGAGCGTGCGCCACCAGTCTACACCGTGGTGCTTGTAGAAGCGTTCGTCCTCGATGGCAACAACGGCGTTCTTGAGATTGTCCGGAATTTTGTCGCTGTCGACCCATTCGCGGTTCTCTCGACCCTTGATGGTCTCATAAACAACCTGCTCACCCGTTTCCGCATCGGTAGCATAGATGAAGGAATTAAGGTTGAGGCCGAGACCCTTGCTGATTTCGGAAGCAGTTTCTTTCGCGGACGGGTTGATGTTCGTGTGAACATAGAACGCGAAGGCGATGCCGCAGAAGCAACCGCACAGCACGCCGACGAGCACAAGCGTCAGCAATACGCGCCCGAAAAACCGTCCGATGACCGATTCATTTTTTCTTTTTGACAATTCGGTATCCTCCTTGCCCGGCGGCGAAAAAACCGCAGGGTATGCCCGGCATGAAACGCACGGGCCGCTGTCATTCACCTGTACAGGTACGGACGTTTTCCTCGCCCGTTTTGTTCCCGCACGGCCGAAAAAACGCCCGCAGAATTGACCCTGCCCGGCGTTTCCATTCCAGAAACAGGAAAACACAGAGCGCAGTCTTATAGCGGTCTATGCTATTATACCACAAGCGCGCCGAAATGCCAAATTATTTTTGCAGAACTTCTCGGAATAGAGAAAAATTTTGTTGGGAATACTCAAATCAGAACCCTCTGCACAAAGGAGGTTTTGACCATGATGCAGGGTTTTTATCTTCTCGCGCGGCGAAGAGCGCGGCTGCGCGCCGCAGCGGCCGCCGTTTTTCTGCTGTGCGCGGCGGTGCTCGCCGGGGCTGCGGTGCACGCAAGCTACGCGCCCGAGGCCGTGCCCGCGGCAGCGAATGCGCTTGTTGCAGGCACGGACGGCGTGCATCTGACCA
>OKRY01001869.1_pt1 | contig 16966 bp, 14 predicted proteins | sample 1601121 | NCBI WGS metagenome assembly OKRY01 (sample SAMEA3541546, study PRJEB24748) | human gut metagenome | biome: human gut; feature: human-associated habitat; material: faeces | place: China | collected 2012
CAAAGTAGATGAAAGAATCTATGGTTCTTTCATCGAGCATCTCGGACGTGCCGTGTATGATGGATTATATCAGCCGGGCAATCCTCTGTCAGATGATGATGGATTCCGTAAAGATGTCATTGATCTGGTAAAAGAACTGGATGTACCGATCGTGCGTTATCCGGGTGGAAATGTTGTATCCAACTTTTACTGGGAAGACAGTGTGGGACCTGTTGAGGAAAGACCTCACAGACTGGAACTTGCATGGAGAAGCCTGGAAAAAAATGAGGTAGGACTCCATGAATTTAAGAAATGGGCAGATGCAGCCAACTCAGAGGTTATGATGGCAGTCAATCTGGGAACAAGAGGAATCACAGATGCATGCAATCTTCTGGAATACTGTAATCATCCATCAGGAACAAAATATAGTGACATGCGAATTAAGCACGGAGTAAAAGACCCACACAACATTAAAGTATGGTGCCTTGGAAATGAAATGGATGGTAGCTGGCAGATCGGACATAAGAGAGATGTGCTGGTGCATTATCTGGAGCCGCTTCAGAGAGATCTGACCCTGCGGGATGCGGCAGAGAGGAATAAATAGCATGGAATATACGTGGCATCAGTTCATCTGGCTTTTCTGGATCTATTCCTTTGGCGGGTGGTGTCTGGAAGTAGTCAATGCGGCAGTAAAGCGGAAGAAATTTGTGAATGTGGGATATTTAAATTCCCCATTTTGTGTGATTTACGGATTTTCTGCGGTGGCATTTGCGGTATTTTTGCCAGAGATCCAGAACAGCCTGTTTTTTCTGTTTTTAGGCGGTGTGATCATCGCCGGATTCATCGAGTATACCAGCGGTAAGCTATTGGAACGGATCTTTGGACGGAAATGGTGGGATTATTCCGATCACCGGTTCCATATCGGGGGCTATGTGTGCCTGGAGACAGCGATGCTTTGGGGTGTTTGCGCAGTGATCATGGTGCGGTTTTCCAATCCACTGCTTCTTCGCCTGATCGCACGGATCCCTGGGCTGATCGGGAAGATCTGCCTGTGGGGGATCGGCATTGTGATAGGATTGGATGCCATCGGTTCCAGCGCAGCGGTGTTCCAGATGCACCACAGGCTGCGGAAACTGGCGCTCCAGGTCAGCTATGACATGCAGCGGCTTTCCGGGTCTTTGGGAAATGTTCTGACCAGAAGAATCCAACGCCGTATGATCAACGCTTATCCAAACCTGTCCCTGGAGCAGATATTAAAGCAGCAGAAGGAAGCCCTGGAGCGGGAACGGAAGGAAAACGAGGCGTCTTTGGTATTTGCCAAAGGATGCAGTGTTTATAAGCTGATTTCTTTGTTTTTTATCGGAGCATTTCTTGGAGATATCATCGAGACCATCTTCTGTTATGTGACCGCTGGTGTATTGATGAGCCGCAGCAGCGTGGTCTACGGGCCTTTCAGTATTGTCTGGGGACTGGGATGTGTGCTGCTGACCGCATTTCTTTATCCGTACCGGCAGAAAAGCGACAGCTGTATCTTTATCGCAGGAACAGTGCTGGGCGGCGCCTATGAATACATATGCAGTGTGGTGACAGAACTGTTGTTTGGCACAGTGTTCTGGGATTACAGTAAGATTCCGTTTAACCTGGGAGGCAGAATTAACTTATTATACTGTTTCTTCTGGGGCATCGTGTCGGTTATCTGGCTGAAGCTGTGTTATCCGTTTCTGTCCAGGTTCATTGAGCAGATTCCGAAGAAAACCGGCGTGATCGTTTGCAGGGTGCTGGTGGTGTTCATGGTCTTTGACATTGGCATGTCGGGACTGGCGCTGGCCAGATATTCGGAAAGACAGGCGGGAAATGGAGCTGTCCAGAGCAGGCTTGAACGATATTTGGACCAGCATTTTCCAGATGAAAAAATGAAGGAGATCTATCCTAACGCAAAGTTTGTGTAAGTCAGGCGGCAAGATCGTGATTTTGCCGGAGAATGACAAGATCTATAGATAAATGGAGGCGTCTTGAACATATGAAAGCATTGGTGATTGCGGAAAAGCCATCGGTGGCACGGGATATCGCCAGAGTGTTAAAATGCCAGAAATCCTTAAATGGAGTCCTGGAGGGTGACAGATACATCGTTACCTGGGCATTGGGGCATCTGGTGACACTGGCAGACCCGGAGGACTATGATAAGAAATACAAAGAATGGAAGATGGAAGACCTTCCTATGCTTCCGGACACCTTCCGTCTGGAGGTGATCAAACAGTCGGCAAAGCAGTTTCAGGCAGTGAAAGCCCAGTTAAACCGTCAGGATGTGGATCAGGTAGTTATCGCCACGGACGCCGGGCGGGAAGGAGAACTGGTAGCGCGGCTGATCTTAAAAAAGACAGGATGCAAAAAGCCGCTGAAACGGCTGTGGATATCTTCAGTCACGGATAAGGCCATCCGGGACGGTTTTACACATTTGAAAGATGGAAAGGACTATGAACCTTTATATGACGCGGCCATGAGCCGGGCGGAGGCAGACTGGATGGTGGGGATCAACGCTACCAGAGCCCTGACCTGCAAGTACAACGCCCAGTTGTCCTGTGGACGAGTCCAGACCCCGACCCTGGCCATGATCGCCAGAAGAGAGGAACAGATCCGTCAGTTTGTGCCAAAGCCTTACTACGGGCTTTCCATGCGGGCAGAAGGGGTGAGATTCCAGTGGAAGGACGAAAAGAGCCATTCTGCCCAGTCCTTTGACAAAGAACGGATCCAGAAATTGTTCGATGGGTTAAAGGGAAAAGAGGCGGTGATCTCTTCTGTAAAAAAGGCTCCCAAACGGACAGAAGCCCCGTTATTATATGATCTGACCGAGCTTCAGCGGGAAGCCAGCAGGCGGTATGATTATTCTGCCAAGGAGACCCTGAATATCATGCAGCGGCTGTATGAGAATCATAAGGTACTGACTTATCCGAGAACTGATTCCCGGTATCTGACGGCAGATATTTTACCGACCATCAAGGAGCGGCTTCAGGCCTGCTCCATTGGTCCATACAAGCTGCTGGCGGGACGGCTGATCAACCAGCCGCTTCCGGCGAAGCCATCCTTCGTCAACGACAAGAAGGTATCCGACCATCACGCCATCATTCCGACAGAGCAGTTCGTCCAGTTCGATCACATGACCATTGACGAGCGGCGGATCTATGATCTGGTGGTGCGGAGATTCCTGGCAGTCTTATATCCGGCCTGTGAATATGAGCAGACGGCGGTGGAAGCAACGGCAGCAGGAGAACACTTCTATGCCAGTGGAAACCATATGGTGAAAATGGGCTGGAAGGCAGTTTACGAGGGGATGAATTCCTCTGATGAGGAAGAAGAGGAGGCTGCAGTTTCTTCCGAGCATTTTCCGGAGTTCCACGTGGGTCAGAAGCTGTCCGGCGCAGCGTTTGCCATCACCGAGGGAAAGACCAAGCCACCGGCGCCATTTAACGAAGCTACCTTGCTCTCTGCCATGGAAAATCCGATGGCGTATCTGGAAAGCAATGACAAGGCTATGGCGAAAACTCTGGGAGAGACAGGGGGACTGGGTACTGTTGCTACCAGGGCGGACATCATTGAGAAACTATTCTCCAGCTTCTTGTTAGAGAAAAAAGGCAAGGATATTTACCTGACCTCCAAGGCAAAACAGTTATTGAAGCTGGTTCCGGACGACCTAAGAAAGCCGGAGCTGACCGCCCAGTGGGAGATGAAGCTGTCAAAGATTGCAGACGGAAGCTTGAAACGGTCTGTCTTTATGAAAGACATCCGCAGCTATTCCCAGGAACTGATCCAGGAGATCCGGGAAGGCGAAGGCACGTTCCGCCACGATAACCTGACCAACCAGAAATGCCCGCAGTGCGGAAAACGGATGCTCTTAGTTAAGGGTAAAAACAGTGAGATGCTGGTGTGCCAGGACCGGGAGTGCGGCTACCGGGAGACCATTTCCCGTACCTCCAATGCCAGATGTCCGCAGTGCCATAAGAAAATGGAACTCAAGGGAAAGGGTGACGGACAGATCTTTGTCTGCCGCTGCGGTTATAAGGAAAAATTAAAAGCATTCCAGGAGCGGCGCAAAAAAGAGGGAGCAGGTGTTTCCAAACGGGATGTGGCGAAATACTTGAGCCAGCAGAAAAAAGAGGCAGAAGCGCCGTTAAACAACGCATTTGCCCAGGCACTTGCGGGACTGAACTTGAATGGAGGAGAGCAGACATGATGGAGAGACGAGATAAGGTCAATTATTATCTGGATCTGGCAGATGTGGTTTCGAAGCGTGGAACCTGTCTGAGACGTCTTTATGGTGCGGTGATCGTAAAGGATGATGAGGTGATTGCTACTGGATATGTGGGCGCACCGAGAGGACGGAAAAACTGTTCCGATCTTGGTGTCTGTATCCGCCAGAAGATGAATATCCCGAGAGGTGAGCGCTATGAGTTATGCCGCAGCGTTCATGCAGAGGCGAACGCCATCATCAGCGCCGAGCGTGGGAGAATGATCGGTTCCTCCATCTATTTATCCGGACGGGAGGTTTCTACCGGCGAATACATCCGTAATTCTAACAGTTGTTCCATGTGCAAGCGTATGATCATTAATGCCGGTATTGACCGGGTGTATATCCGGGATTCTAAGGATGAATACCGGATGATCCATGTGCAGCAGTGGATTGATGATGATGAATCTCTGGGAGGATCGAGGTAAAGGACTGGATTGAAAACGATGAGTCCTTAGATGGTGCGCTTGGCTATTAGGCAGGCGGTCCAGTGGATAAAAACAGATGACAGGAAAGGCAGAACATGAAAGCAGAAGAGAAGACAAATGTAATGCGTGTGCTGGAACAGAAAAAAGTTCCATATAAAGGCCATTGCTATGTGGATACCGATGCCGTCAGCGGTGTGGAAGTGGCGGAAGTGCTGGGGCAGGACCCGGCCCATGTATTCAAAACTCTGGTAACGATGGGAAAGACGAAGCAGAATTACGTGTTTGTGATTCCGGTAGCCAGGGAACTGGATCTGAAGAAGGCGGCAAAGGCGGTAGGAGAGAAGTCCATCGAGATGGTAAAATCGAAGGATCTTCTGCCGCTGACCGGCTATATCCATGGTGGCTGTTCCCCTGTCGGCATGAAGAAATTTTTCAAGACCACCATTGATTCCACGGCAGAAAATTGTGAGACATTCTGCATCAGCGCCGGAAAGATCGGCTATCAGGTGGAATTAAGCCCCAGGGATTTAGCGAAGGTGATCCGTTACCAGATGGCAGATCTGACCGTGGATCACGAAGATGCTTAAGGAGCAGGAATGAACTATTATTTAGCGCCTATGGAAGGAATCACCGGGCGGATTTTCCGCAATGCCTATCACCGGTGTTTTCCAGACTTTGACAAATATTTCACACCTTTTATCACACCAACGGATAATGGAAAATTAAGCCCGAAGGATTACAATGACATTGGTCCGGAATTCAATGAGGGACTCTATGTAGTGCCCCAGATCCTGACCAATCAGGCAGACGGATTTTTAAGAACGGCCAAGGCAATCCAGGCACTGGGCTACAAAGAAGTGAACTTTAACCTGGGATGTCCGTCTGGAACCGTGGTGGCAAAACGCCGGGGTTCTGGATTCTTAGCTTATCCTATGGAACTGGACGAGTTTCTGTATGAGATTTTTGCGAAAACCGATCTGAAGGTTTCCATCAAGACCAGAGTGGGAAAAGCAGATCCGGCGGAATTTGAAGAGATTTTAGGAATTTATAACCGTTATCCGCTGGAAGAACTGATCATCCATCCAAGAGTCCGGGAAGACTATTATAAGGGATCTGTGCGGATGGAGGCATTTGAGGAAGGCATCGCCATGAGCAAAAGCCCGGTATGCTACAACGGCGATATATTCACCGTTTCCCAGGAAAAAATATTAGAAGAGAAGTTCCCGCAGTTGAACCGGGTGATGATCGGAAGAGGCGTCTGTGCCAATCCTGGACTGGTCAGCGTTTTAAAAACGGGTAATCCAGTGACCTTGGAGCAGTTTATGTCCTTCCATGATTGTCTGTACAAGGGCTATCAGGATTTCTTTTTAGCCATGTCTGGACAGCGTGTGGTATTATTTAAGATGAAAGAGATCTGGTGCTACATGGCTTCCATGTTTGCAGACTGCAAAAAGCAGGAGAAGAAGATCAAAAAGGCTCAGTCTCTGGCGGATTATGAGGCGGCGGTGGCTGCCATGGTAAGGGAATGCCAGTTCCAGCCGGATCATGGCTTTCTGCCGCCAAGATGAAAAATGTAATGTAAATATATATTAGAAGGAGAAATGGTTATGGAAACATCAGTAGTAAAACGCTTTTTACGCTATATCGCAGTGGACACCCAGTCTGCGGCAGAAAAGGATGTGATCCCAAGCACTGCAAAGCAGTTTGACCTGGCAAAAATCCTGGTAGAAGAGTTAAAGGAGATGGGTGCGCAGGATGTAAAAATGGATGATCACGCTTATGTGTATGCCACAGTTCCTGCAACCTCTGAGAAAGAAATCCCAGTGTTAGGTCTGATCGCCCATATGGATACTTCACCAGCCTGCTCGGGCAAGAATGTGAATCCGCAGTTCATCAACAACTACGATGGAAAAGATATTCTCATGAACAAAGAGACTGGCCTTACCATGAAGGTAGAGGATTATCCAGAGCTGTTAAATTATAAAGGACAGGATCTGATCACCACCGATGGAACTACCCTGTTAGGCGCCGATGATAAGGCTGGCGTGGCAGAGATCATGGCTCTGGCAGATTATCTGTTATCCCACCCGGAGATCCCACACGGCAAGATCCGCATCGGATTTACCCCGGACGAGGAAGTTGGCTGTGGCGCAGATCTCTTTGATGTGGCCGGCTTTGGCGCTGATGTGGCTTATACCATTGATGGCGGTGCTTTGGGAGAATTGGAATACGAGAATTTTAACGCAGCATCTGCGAAGGTAAAAGTCCACGGTTTCAGCATTCATCCAGGTTCCGCAAAAAATAAAATGAAAAATGCGATCCTGATGGCCATGGAATTCCAGAACATGCTTCCGGTATTCGAGAATCCAATGTGTACGGAAGGTTATGAGGGCTTTTTCCATCTGGATGGCATCGCAGGTGATGTGGAAGAAACGGTCATGGATTACATCATCCGTGATCATGACAAGCAGAAATTTGAAGAGAAAAAGGCATATATCACAAGAGTTGCCGATTACCTGAACCAGAAATATGGTCAGGGAACCATTGAACTGATCTTAAAAGACAGCTATTACAACATGAAAGAGAAGATCGAGCCACATATGTATCTGATCGATCTGGCGAAAGAAGCGATGACCGATATGGGTATCACCCCGGTGGTATCTCCGGTCCGTGGCGGAACTGACGGCGCGCGGCTTTCCTATATGGGTCTTCCATGTCCAAACCTGTGTACCGGTGGTCATAACTATCATGGCAGATTTGAGTATGTGTGTGTGCAGTCTATGGAGAAGGTCGTGGAGCTGCTGTTGAAGATCACGGAGAAATTTGAAGAACGGTAAGCATAGAAAAGGGTAACAATTCAGCATATCCATGAAAAAATGTCCCGCTGGCAGGTTGATATCTGTGGCGGGACATTTTTATGGCATCATTTTCAAGGACGATTCGATCGTCATTTACCTGGTTGTTCTATTGGGTTTGATGGGCTGTTCTGGATGCTGTCAGCCATGATCGTTTCAATATTTTCGCTGACCTGTGCATATTTTTTCGGTGGGACCGGAATCACGGTACTGTCCTGCATCTGGATCTCATAGCGAGACAGGTTCTGGATCTTTAATACATTGACCAGATAGCTGCGATGCGGGCGGTAGAACTGTTCTGGAAGCATCTTCCGGATCTGCTCGATCAGCAGACGGACGCGGATGGTTCCATTTTGGGTATAAATATCGCAGAATTTGCCTTTGCCGCCGCAGACATACAGGAGATCTTCGTGGCGGATGTAGTAGGTGGAGGAATCCGTTCCCCGGACTACCAGCCGGTTGGCATCCATCTCTTTCTGCAGCGTTTCAAAATGATTCAATAGATGTTTCCGCTCGAATTCATCAAAATGGGTTGGATAAATCGTATCCCGGTTATCCACTTCCATTCCATTAGAAATATGGATCACGGCATACCGCCACTGTGGAAATCGTTCTGTTTTGTGTTTTTTCCAGAACAGAGTCACCCGCTGGTGATGCATGGAGATGTGACCGCTGGGATAATAGGTATACACGAGAAAGCGGACCAGAACTTCACAGGAGGAGCGGGACCCGGTGACCATACGGGAGGACATCTGGGCAGTACGAAACTGCAGGGAATGGTGTTCCTGTGCAAAAGCATCTAACAGATTCTGCTTGCCTTCCATATACTGCCGGATCGCAGGACCAATCCAGATAATGTCATCATCCATATATTCGAAGAATAGCCTGCGGTCATTGGCGTAGTATTTTTCAATCAGCTGTACCGTTAAGGCTTCAAGATTTAGATCCATAGGCACCTCCTTCGTAAAGAGATTCTCTGTGTCAATTTTAGTATAATTATGAGAGAAAAGCAAGGCTTATTCTGTCCCTCATTTCTGAGAAAAGTCATTCATTTCCGGACAATCACAGAAAATAAACCGATATGTTATAATATTTCCCAAAAGGAGGGTTCACGTATGGGTTTATTCAGCAATAACAAAAAATTATGTCCGATCTGTGGAAATCCGACACCGAGAATCTTTTCAACGAAGATCGAGGGAACGCCGATCTGTAAAGAGTGCGATAAGAAAGCGGATCAGCTTCCGCTTGGAACTACCGATACCATGACGCTGGATCAGTTTAAGGCTTATCTGGATTTTTATGAGGCGAACCAGCCCCTGCGCCAGTTGTTCCAGGAGACGGAACGTGTGGGATTTAATTCCTTCTCCGGAGATCTGATCTTAGACCAGGAGCATGGCTTATTCCGGCTGAAAAATGATGAAAATGCCCTGGTATTTGAGATGAAAGATCTGATCTCGTTCCAGGTATTAGAAGATTCCCGTCCATTATTTATCAGCGAAGGCAGGAATCTCCGCACCTTCCAGAGTGATGTTCCAGAGAAAGCCAATGCCATGGCTCCGCAGATTGGCCAGTTCGTACTGATGCGCCAGCAGTTTGAGAACATGGAAAATATGGCAAGAATGTTAGAAAAGCAGGGCGGCGATCAGAAGCAGGATCGTTATGACAGTTCCAACAGACCAGAACGTCCTTATTTTGACATCCCGGCTCCGTTTGAGAGTTTCTTCGTGGATCTGAAACTGAACCACCCATACTGGAGGAGTTTCCGCGGCGAGATCACTGCGCCAAGCTTTGACCGGGATTATCCAAGTCTGGATTCCTACTTAAAGAGCTATCAGAAAAAAGCCGATAACCTTCATGCCTTTGCCAGGGATTTCATCTACATGATGAATCCGGGCGCGCAGGAAATCTATGACGGTGTAGAGACAGCCAGACCCCAGGTCGCTCCAGCTCAGGCATCCGACCCCATCCAGGAGATTCAGAAGTACAAACAGCTGTTTGATGCCGGGGTGATCACGGAGGCGGAGTTTACGGCGAAGAAGAAGCAGCTGATGGGAATCTAAGGTTTTTTGTGGGGCAAAATATAGAAGTATAGTAACTATGAAAGTATTGAATATATGAAGCATGTGAAAATACCCGAAGAGGAATGATCTTCGGGTATTTTTCGTGAAGAAAATATCAATTGTTGCAATTTTTTCAAAACGTGCTACAATTCTACCTTGCACGTAAAAAAGTGCGATTCTCATAGATACATAGAAATCTGATTCATAGAGGAGGAAAGAGTCTTGAAAAAGTTTGTTTCGCTGTTGGAAGCCATTGCCTTTTTCTTCATGGCATTTCCAATGACAGCATTGGCGGCAGATGGGGCTGCGGAGAGTATTTCGCTGGCATATTGTATTCCTTTTGCCGGACTGCTTCTTTGTGTCGCTGTGCTGCCTTTGATAAAAGCAGAATGGTGGGAGAGCCATCAGCCTCATGCGGTGGTGTTCTGGTCTTTGCTGTTTGTGATTCCGTTTGCAATCTTTTTTGGCGCGGGAGAAGCGGCGGAGAAGGTGCTGGAATGTATTGTGGATGATTACCTGACCTTTATCGTGCTGCTGTTTGGACTGTTCTGCGTGGCAGGTAACATCACCCTGGAAGGAGATCTGGCGGGTTCCCCAAGGATCAATGTGGGGCTTCTGCTAATCGGAACACTGCTTTCCAGCTGGGTAGGAACTACTGGCGCCAGTATGCTGATGGTGCGTCCGGTGATCAAAATGAATGCCTGGAGAAAACACAGAAGTCACATTATGGTGTTCTTCATTTTCCTGATCTCCAACATCGGCGGCTGTCTGACTCCGATCGGTGATCCGCCATTGCTGATGGGATTTATGCGTGGGGTTCCGTTCTTTTGGAGCCTGCATCTGTTCCCTGTTTTGTTATTTAATGTGGCAGTACTTCTGACTGTATTTTATTTTCTGGACAGAAGGGCTTACCGGAAAGACATCGCAGAGGGAAGAAAACCAGACATCAGCAAGCCTGGTACGGAAGTACATATTCTGGGGCTTCACAACCTGATCTTTCTGGTGATGATCGTAGCCGCCGTGATTTTAAGCGGTACATTGCCAGGAATGGCTGCATTCCAGGATGCCAGTGGCGCGATAAAGGGAATCACCGTATTCCGCAATGTGAGACTGACATATCCGGCGCTGATCGAAGTGGCGATCATCCTCTTAGCAGCACTGTTATCCTTTAAGACGACCCATGTTGAGATCCGCCGAAAAAACCATTTTACCTGGGGTGCGATCCAGGAAGTGGCAGTGTTGTTTATCGGTATTTTCATCACCATGCAGCCAGCGCTGATGATCTTAAAGGCAAAAGGCGCGGAGCTTGGCATCACTCAGCCATTTCAGATGTTCTGGGCGACTGGTTTTCTTTCCAGTTTCCTGGACAATACGCCGACTTACCTGGTATTCCTTACCACAGCCGGTTCCCTGGGATTCACAGAAGGTATGCAGACGATTCTGGGAACGGTTCCGATCGCCATGCTGGAAGCTATTTCCTGTGGTGCGGTATTTATGGGAGCAAACACGTATATTGGAAATGCGCCAAACTTCATGGTGAAAGCCATTTCTGATGAAAACGGTATCAAGATGCCGTCATTTTTTGGATATCTGCTGTGGGCGGTTACATTTTTAGTCCCGGTCTTTATCCTGGACATGTTCGTATTCTTTTTGTAAGGAGGGGAAGGAACAATGGAGTATACGAAGGAATATCTCCGTGAACTGGCGGAGAGCATCTATGATCTGGACGCAGAGGTTTACGCCCAGCTTGGTTCTTCCCTGGGACGCGTGTTCAACCGTGACCGGGAAGGCTGCGTCAACGATATCATCCGTCTGATGCTGGGCAATGATTCCCATCAGCTCCGCAGTGAACTGGCGCTGATCAGCAACATGGCCCGTACGATCGAGGAAAAAGAGGTCAGATCTATGATCATGACCGAATACAACCGTATTTTAATGGAAGTGATCGCTCTTCCGGACAGCTTCGCCAGCAGCGATGTACTGGATGAGAAGATCGCGGATTTAAATACCCTGCAGTTCAAGACCCGCTTTGGTAATGACCATCACCGGATCATCTGCATCAGCCGTACTTATGGAAGCGGCGGCAATGAGATTGGTTTCATGCTGGCAGATAAGTTAAAGATCAATTATTATGACGCGGAGATCTTTTCTGCCGTGTTAAAACGTCTTCAGGCAGATCAGGATGAGCAGATCAGGGACAATGCGGCATATCCTGCGGATAAAGCCAACCAGGAGGTCGCATTTGCAGCACCGAGAAGAATGACCTTAAAAGAACGGATAAGGGAGTTCAGCCGCTATCATGGTCTGTCCAAGAGGGACGCAGTGTTCTTTAACCAGAGCGATCTGATCTGCGATATGGCAAAAAAAGAGGATTTTATCGTGATGGGGCGCTGCGCCGATGTGATCCTGACCAACAATCACATCCCACACATCAGTATTTTTATCACCGCCCCCTTTGAACGCCGTGTGCAGCACATCATGGAATTGCATAAAGATTACAATGAAAAGAAAGCCAAAAAGATGTTGAAGCAGTTAGACCGCCAGCATCAGGATTATTATAACTTTTATACCGGACGCAGATGGGGCAATGCGGATAATTATGATCTATGTATGAACAGTGCCGCTTATGGCATTACCGGATCCGTGGATCTTATTTTGCGGATGCTCACAAGGGCAGAAGAATAGGTTATGGAAAGGCCGTCAGATTTTTGTCTGGCGGCCTTTTTAAGATTACCTGAACATTTCTTTAATATTGGAGAAAACCTATTTACAAAATTACATTGTGTGATAATCTTGACAACGTATTCAAAGAATACGGATCATCTAAGAAAGAAGGATATTGATCATGAAGAAAAAAATAATTGCGATCGGAATCGGCATGATGCTTTGTGCCGGATTATTTACAGGCTGCGGAAAGACAGAAGTGAAGCAGGATACTGTCGCGGCAAGCAGCAGCGAGGAGGGAAAACAGGAAGGAACAGAGGAAGAAAAAGAACTGACAGGAACGATTGATGAGATAAAGGATTTCATGTTCGTTGTTACGGATGCGAATAATACCCCATACAGTTTTACCTTTGAAGAAAAGCCGGAAGGCCTGGAGAATGTCAGCAACGGAGATACGGTTACCGTAACCTATACGGGAACGATTTCGGAGGTAGATCCGTTTGAGGGAGAAGTTATTTCTGTTGAAAAGACAAAATAAAACCAGCAATGAAATTTTGTAATTGTTATGTCACTTATTTTCTTTTTGTATAATTCCTGGCACGACAGGAAGAAGAAGATATTAGAGACAGAGAAACGCGCAGGAACGGGAAAACGTATCTGCGCGTTTTTTGACCTACTTGCACAAACCAGAAAAATACCGTATAATAAGGCAGTCTATATTGTGTGCAAATAAAAAAGTCAGGTGAAAAGTAAGAAGAACATGAGAAAATTAGCATTAGATGATGAAATCCTTTTAAGCGTGCAGCAGCCTGCCCGCTATATCGGAGGCGAGGTGAACTCCGTCACAAAAGTCCTCACCCCGGAGACAATCCGCTTTTGTATGTGTTTCCCGGACGTATACGAGATCGGCATGTCCCATTTAGGCATCCAGATCCTTTATGATATGTTTAATAGGCGTGAGGATACCTACTGTGAGCGTGTATATTCCCCTTGGAATGATATGGACAAGATCATGCGGGAAAAGCATATCCCACTGTTTGCCCTGGAGTCCCAGGATCCGGTCAAGGACTTTGATTTCCTTGGAATCACCTTACAGTATGAGATGTCCTACACCAACGTACTGCAGATCCTGGATTTAAGCCAGATTCCTCTTCATGCAGATGAACGTGGGGAACATGACCCGATCGTGATCGGCGGTGGCCCGTGTGCGTATAACCCAGAGCCGTTAGCGCCATTTTTTGATCTGTTTTACATTGGTGAGGGTGAGACAGTCTATGGGCAGCTTTTAGATGCTTACAAAGAGAATAAGAAGCATGGCGGCAGCCGTCACGATTTCTTAGAGGCAGCGGCACGGATCTCCGGTATCTATGTTCCGGCATTTTATGATGTGGAGTATCACGAGGACGGAACCATTAAGTCCATGAAGCCCAACAATCCAAATGCCAAAGAGACGATCACCAAGGAGATCGTGGTGGATATGGATCAGTATGGTTATATTGAGAAACCGCTGGTTCCATTTATCAAAGCGACCCAGGACCGGGTGGTGTTGGAGATCCAGAGAGGCTGTATCCGTGGATGCCGTTTCTGCCAGGCGGGCAATGTATATCGTCCGTTACGAGAGAAGAGCCTGGAGAATCTGAAGGAATCTGCTTATAAATTATTGAAATCCACCGGACATGAGGAAATCTCCTTAAGTTCCTTAAGCTCCAGTGATTACACCAATCTGGAAGGCATTGTGAATTTCCTGATCGATGAATTCCACGGCAAGGGCGTCAATGTATCCCTGCCTTCTCTGCGTATCGATGCCTTCTCCTTAGATGTTATGAGCAAGGTCCAGGACGTGAAGAAGAGCAGCCTGACCTTTGCGCCGGAGGCCGGTTCCCAGAGACTTCGTGATGTCATCAACAAAGGTCTGACCGAAGAAGTGATCTTAAAGGGCGCTTCCGATGCGTTCCACGGAGGCTGGAACCGTGTCAAGCTGTATTTTATGCTGGGTCTGCCGACGGAGACAGAGGAAGATATGGAAGGAATCGCGCTTCTTTCTGAAAAAGTGGCAGAGACTTATTACGATGAGATCCCAAAAGCAGAGAGAAATGGACGCGTCCAGGTAGTTGCCAGCTCCTCCTTCTTTGTACCGAAGCCATTTACCCCATTCCAGTGGGCGACCATGTGCACCAAGGAAGAATTTTTAAGAAGAGCGTATCTGGTGAAGGATAAGTTCCGCCAGATGTTAAATTACAAGAGCCTGAAATATAACTATCATGAGGCAGATCTGACCGTGTTAGAGGGTGTGTTGGCCCGTGGTGACCGGAAGGTGGCTGCCGTGGTAGAGGAAGTTTATAAAAATGGCGCCCTTTTTGATTCCTGGGGTGAGAATTTTGATAATGATCTGTGGATGAAAGCATTTGAGGCCTGCGGTGTTGACCCTGATTTCTATACGGTTCGTGAGAGAAGCCTGGATGAAATATTCCCATGGGATTTCATTGACGCAGGCGTATCTAAGGAATTCCTGAAGAGAGAATGGAAACAGGCCATGAATGAAACAGTGACTCCGAACTGCCGTCAGAAATGTTCCGGCTGTGGAGCAAGAGTATTTGGAGGAGGAGTCTGCTTTGAAGGTAAGAATTAAGTTCCGGAAACAGGGAAATATGAAATTTATCGGTCATCTGGATATCATGCGGTATTTCCAGAAGGTTATGAGAAGGGCCGATGTGGATATCCGTTACAGCGAGGGCTTCAGTCCTCATCAGATCATGTCCTTTGCAGCGCCTCTTGGGGTGGGATTGACCAGCAACGGGGAATATATGGATATCGAGGTGTTAAGCACCGACGATTCCAAAACCATGGTGCGCCGGATGAATGAGACCATGGTGGAAGGTATGGAAGTGGTTTCTTACCGTCAGTTAGATGATTCCAGCAAAAATGCCATGTCCATCGTGGCAGCTGCAGATTATACCTTGACCTTCCGGCCGGGCAAAGAACCGGAAGATCTGGACGGATTTTTCCAGAAGCTGGAGGCATTCTATCATCAGGATCAGATCCTGATCACCAAACCAACGAAAAAAGGCGAGCGCCAGGTGGATCTAAAACCACTGATCTACCAGATGTACCGGACCGGGGATGCTGTTTTCATGCAGGTTTCCACAGGAAGCAGCAACAACATCAAGCCAGAACTGGTGATGGAGGCATTTTACCACAGTCTTGGCGAAGAATATCCGCCATTTGCCATGCAGATCCAGAGAGAAGAGGTTTATGCAGATCTTGGGGATGAAAACGAGCGCAAGCTGATGCCCTTGGAGGCTTTAGGAGAAGACATTGAATAAGTTGTTGATCACCCGTGTAGATGGCCGGATACTGACTGTTCTGACAGAGGATTCCAGAGCGATCCAGATGGAATATGAGGAGGAAGAAGCCTCCCTTCTTGGCAATATCTATATTGGAAAAGTAAAAAATATCGTAAAAAACATCAACTCTGCCTTTGTGGAGATTGGGAAAGGGCAGATGTCTTATTATAGTCTGTCAGACAATAAAGTACATCATTTTGCCGTTTCCCAGGAGCGCAGGGAACTTCGTGAGGGAGACGAGATCCTGGTGCAGGTCGCCAGGGATGCAGTTAAGACCAAGGATCCGGTGGTGACGGCGAATCTCAGCTTTACCGGTCACTTATGCGTTCTGACTGCGGGGAAAAACCAGATTTCCTTTTCTTCTAAGATCAGAAGCCAGGAATGGAAGGATCAGATGAAGGCTCTTTTAGAACCGGAGAAGGAGGACGAGTTTGGCATTATTGTCCGGACCAATGCTGCAGAGGCAGAGCCGGAGGCAGTCATTGGGGAGCTGCGGCAGTTAAAGGCCCAGTATCACCAGATCCTGGAGAATGGCGCCCACAGGACCTGTTATTCGAAGTTATATGAGGCATATCCTTCTTATATTAACCGGATCCGTGATACCTATATCACTTCTATGGAGGAGATCGTCACGGATGACAAAGAGATTTATGGGCAGTTGAAGCAGTATCTCCATGAGAATCAGCCGGAGGATGAAAACAGGCTCCGGCTTTATGAGGATGCCATGCTGCCGCTGGCGAAGCTTTATCAGATCGACAAGGCCATGGAAGAGGCGCTTTCCACCCATGTGTGGCTGAAGAGCGGCGGTTATCTGGTCATTGAGCCTACAGAGGCGATGACCGTGATCGACGTGAATACAGGCAAATACACGGGAAAGAAAAATAAGAGGGATACCATTTTAAAAATCAATCTGGAGGCTGCGGCAGAAATCAGCCATCAGATGCGCCTTCGTAATCTTTCCGGCATTATTCTGGTGGATTTTATTGATATGGAAGAAAAAGAGGATCAGGAGCTTCTGATGAAGACGCTTGCTGTCCAGTGCGCCAGAGATCCGGTGAAGACAACAGTAGTTGATATGACCAGACTGAATCTAGTAGAGATCACACGAAAGAAAATACGCAAACCATTGCATGAGCAGGTGCGGCTGTTTGGCAAGTAGGGAAAAGGAGACAGGGGTTCATGAAGATTATTATTGTGGGCTGTGGCAAGGTAGGAACAACGATTGCAGAGGAATTGTATCATGAGGGGCATGATATTACTGTGATCGATCAGAACGTGAAAGCGACGGGGATGATGATTTCAAGCGAGTAAACATCCGCATACAGACCGTTTTCAAGCTGAATGTAGCGGCATA
>OKRY01001874.1_pt1 | contig 16931 bp, 15 predicted proteins | sample 1601121 | NCBI WGS metagenome assembly OKRY01 (sample SAMEA3541546, study PRJEB24748) | human gut metagenome | biome: human gut; feature: human-associated habitat; material: faeces | place: China | collected 2012
CTGATGTATTTTATGATAGATATATTGCAGAGGATTTTGAAACAAAGTATCAAGCCCTCGCTGGCGGCCTCCACCAGCCGGTCGATCTTCCCTGCAATGGCCCGGCCCGTCTCCTGCCCCTTCTCCGTCAGCGTCAGGGGACTGCGGTATCGCTTGTCCGGCCGGGTGACGTAGCCGTTCTGCTCCAGATATTCCAACGACCGGGACACGGCGGCCTTATCCTCTTCGCACCGGTCGCACAGCTGTCCGGCGGTTAGCGGCCCCAGCTGCGTCAGATAATAAAGACACGAGACGTGAGGCCCCTTCAAATGAAATTCGGACATCTCCTCCGCCTTGATGCGGCGGATGCTGCGGCTGATTTTGGCAATCAGCACGGTAAAGGTCTCGAAGCGCTGCTGCATGGTGGCTCCTCCTCGAATGTTGATAAATCAACAAGTGTGACGTATCATACCACGCAAATGTTGATTTGTCAACAAAAACTTTTTCAGGCATGGCAGGGAGAATTTGCGTCAAAAGGTTGACATTTCTGCCGGATATGGTACACTAAAGCTTATACTGAGGGAGTAGATGGCTCGGCAGTGAGTGGCAAGTCAACAGACTGATGGGACTCCATCTGGCTTGTCTTAAACAACGAGACTCAAGTATGGCGAGGGTCGTGCTTGGGCGTTTTGGTCAGGCATACCGTGCCTGATTTTCTTTTTTGGAGGGAACCATCATAGGACTGTTAGAATTGTTTCTCATTGCGGTGGGGCTGTCTATGGACGCCTTCGCCGTCTCTGTCTGCAAGGGCCTGTCCACGCAGACGCTGCAAAGGCGGCACTATCTCATCGTGGGTGCGTGGTTCGGAGGCTTTCAGGCGCTGATGCCCACCCTGGGCTATCTGCTTGGCTCCACCTTCGAGCAGTATATCACCTCGGTGGATCACTGGGTGGCCTTCATCCTGCTGTCCGTCATTGGCGGCAATATGCTGAAGGAAGCCTTCTCCAAGGACGAGGAGACGACGGACGCCTCCTTTGCTCCCAGAGTCATGCTGCTGATGGCGGTGGCCACCAGCATCGATGCACTGGCGGTGGGTATCACCTTCGCCCTACTGCCGGGGGTGAATATCGCGGCGGCGGTGCTGTTCATCGGCTGCATCACCTTCATCCTCTCCGCCGTGGGCCTGAAGGTGGGCAACGTCTTTGGCCTGAAGTATAAGAACAAGGCGGAGATGGTGGGCGGTGCCATCCTGATCCTCATGGGCCTGAAAATTCTGCTGGAGCATTTGGGCGTCATCCAGTTCTGAACTCTGTAAGCGTAGAAAGCGACCCTGTCCAAAGCCGGACAGGGTCGCTTTTTACCAAAATCTCTGTGCAGTATTTTTCCTTTACAGCAGCATGATACCAGCGTTTTCGCAGGTCTGCACCGTCTCCGGATCCCAGAGACTGGCCTGCACCTCCCCGATGTGACAGGTGCCGATCATCATCATGCACAGGCGGCTCTGGCCGATGCCGCCGCCGATGGTCAGAGGCAACTCCCCCGCCAGCAGCATCCGGTGGAATGGGAGAGTGCGCCGATCGTCGCAGCCGCTGGCGGTGAGCTGGCGATCCAGCGCCGCCTCGTCCACTCGAATGCCCATGGAGGAGATCTCGAAGCTCCGCTCCAGCACCGGGTTCCACAGCAGGATGTCGCCGTTGAGCTGCCAGTCGTCGTAGTCCGGCGCACGGCCGTCGTGGGGCTGGCCGGAGCGCTTCAGGTTTCCGCCGATCTGCATGAGAAATACCGTGTGGTGCTCCCGGCAGATGGCGTCCTCCCGCTGCTTGGGGGTCAGGTCCGGGAACCGGTCCTCCAGCTCTTGGGTGGAGATGAAATACACGTCCCGGTCGATGCAGGTGTGCAGGCTGGGAAAGGCAATGTCCAGCGCATCATTGGTCTCGCAGACGGCTCCCATAATGGCCCGCACCGTCTGGCGCAGATAGCTCTCCGTCCGGTCCTCCCGCAGGATGACCTTTTCCCAGTCCCACTGATCCACATAGATGGAGTGGAGGTTGTCCACCACCTCATCCCGCCGGATGGCGTTCATGTCGGTAAAAAGGCCCTTACCGGGGTGGAACTGGTAGCGCTTCAGAGCCAGCCGCTTCCACTTGGCCAGCGAGTGGACCACCTGCCCGGTGGCGTGTACGTCGGGGATATCGAAGGAGACAGGGCGCTCCACGCCGTTGAGGTTGTCATTCAGACCCGAATTTTCTTCCACAAACAGCGGGGCGGAGACCCGCCGCAGATTCAGGGCATTACCGAGATTCACCTGAAAATTGCTCTTGATAAACTCGATGGCCCGCTGCATTTCATAGACAGACAACGGGGTTTTGTAGCCCTGTGGGATACAGACCTTGCTCATTGCGTAAGCACCTCTCTTTTTTGAAAAAATATACAGCTATTATAGGAGCATTTGCCGAAAAATACAAGAAAAAATTGAAATATCGGAGGAAAAAACTGAAAGCGCTTAGGATAAGAGCCTCCAGAAAAGCGTGCGGCACATACACAGAGCCATATAAAACAAGGCGCACCGCTGGGCAGCAAGCTGCACAGGGATGCGCCTTGTCACAGGAGTAAAGAAAACAGGTAAACGGAGCATACCGGTAGGTAACGGAGGGGAGTGACTGAACATGGAGAAAACGGCCGCTATCGGCGGAGTTTTTTGCCATATGGATGTACCTTCCGCTTACTGACGGGGTTCTCCTCCTTTTCCCTTCTGCTGACAGGGGACTTTACTTTCCTGATACCGTTTTTACTTGTCGGCAGGATTCGTGTCTTATTGGTACTTCTCCCGTATGGCCCGGAAGGCGGGGAGACTGCGCAGGATCATGTCGTGGGAGACGCAGTAGCTCAGCCGCAGGAAGCCTGGGCAGTGGAAGGCGGTGCTGGGGACCACCAACAGGTCATGCTCCAGCTTGGCCCGCTGGGAGAAGGCCACATCGTCGCCGTCAGGGACCCGGACGAAGAGATAGAAGGCGCCCTGCGGTGGGATGCACTCGTAGCCCATCTGGGTCAGCTCCCGATAGAGCAAGCGGCGGTTGGCATCATAGGCCGCCAAGTCCGGCCGGGCATCGGCGCACCGCTGGAGAGCCAGCTGCACCAGCGTCGGCGGGCAGACATGGCCGGAGCTGCGGGCGGCCCCGGCTACAGCGTGGAGCACGTCGGCCTGACCCTCTACGCAGGAGGGGACACAGACGTAGCCGATGCGCTCACCGGGCAGAGACAGGGATTTGGAGTAGGAGTAGCACACCAGCGTATTGGGATAGATGGTGGGCAGGAAGGGGACCTCCACGCCGTCGTAGACCAGCTCTCGGTAGGGCTCGTCGGCTATCAGGTAGATGGGGTGGCCGAACTGGGTACTCTTGCGGCGAAGAAGCTCCGCCAGCCCCTCCAGCGTCTGGCGGCTGTACACCACGCCGGTGGGATTGTTGGGGGAGTTGACCAAAACTGCCTGTGTATGGGACGTTAAATGGGCCTCTAAAATGTCCAGAGAGATCTGGAAGGTGTCCAGATCGGCGGGGACGGACACCAGCTTGCCGCCGTTGGATTCCACAAAGGGGAGGTACTCCGGAAAATAGGGGGCGATGGCCACAAATTCACTGTCCGGCGATACGGTCAGCGCCCGGATGACGGAGATCAGGGCGGCGGCAGCGCCGCAGGTAAAGAACAGCTCCTCCGGGCGGATGGTCATTCCGAAGCGGCGGGTCAGATCCTCCGCCACGGCCCGGCGGGTGCCGTCGAAGCCGCCGGCCATGGAGTAGCCGTGGACCTGAATGGGATCGGTGTCGTGCAGCACATCCAGCAGGGCCTGCTGCACCGGCTGCGGGGCGGGGATGCTGGGATTACCCAGGGTTACCGAATAATCGCATGCAAAGTGATAAGGGCTTGATAAATACTTCCAGAATATTAATAGGAAGTATTATAGGCATTGGTTCTGCAAAACTCTTAAGCCAGCCTTTAGTTCCTCTGGCTCTGATTCCTGCGACCTCAATAAGCACAATACTCATCAATGCCAGTGTTGCTGTAACATTCATATCCTTAGTTGGTGGCTTGAAACCAAGCAGTCCTATCAGGTTCGCAATTCCTATGTAAATAGCAATTGCTGACAGATATGGAATGTATGCCTTTCCTTTTTCTCCTACTGTCTCAGTGAAGAAATCATTGAGTCCCTTTATTGCTGTTTCTACAACTACCTGTCTGCGACTGGGGTTTTCCACACTTAGATTTCGGCTTAGCAGAATACACAACAGGAACACAACAGCCATGATAATCCATGTAACAACAACGGATTCATATACTGGGATTCCACCAAACAAAGGTATAGTGAACACTGTCTCGCAATTAAGTTCTTCCATAAGCCCTTCTACCAAAGCATCCATCTGCACGACCTCCTTTCTAAATATGAAACATATTTCTTTTCTGTTCACGGATTTTATTCCACAAAAAAAATAATGTCAAGCCTAGATTCTGCCTAGGTTTGACACTATTTCCCCCTTTAATAATCGTATATTTTTACCAAAAAATCATTTATGACCAGCGTTCATTTTTGTTATTTTTCACATTAAATTCTGGCAAACTTTATTTTTATTTAATATTTTCATTAAAATTTGTCAAAAATGTATCAATAAAACCTGTTAATTTTTCTACAAATTTGTCATTTAATTAAGATATAACCGGTTATTCATTAATTATATTAATCTCTATAAAGCCTTTAAACACTTGTATTCTCTATAACAAAGTTCCTGAATGCCTCTACAACAGGAGACATGTATGTACTATTATTATTAACCATATAAAAGCTTCTTTCATATTCCGGTGACTCGATTTCAAATATTTCTACAGACATTTTTTCCAATATATCCATATATGGAACTACCGCTATTCCAAATCCATTAGCAACCAGCCCGGCAATAACCTGATCCTCCTCAGTTTCATATGCAATCTTTACTGTTGTCTCCGATTTTTTCAACATTTCATCAAATATGCTTCTTATTCCAGAGTTCCTGTCAAAACATACATATGAATAGTCTGCTGTCTCTGCAAGATTAATGTTTCTTTCCTTTTTCTTAGCCAACGGATGTCCTTTGGGAGTAATAAGCACCAGCCTCTGCTTCATGACAGGCTCAGCCGAAAAGTGATATTCTTCTGATGGCTTGGAGCAGAACAACAGGTCATATTTCCCGAGCTGCATATCATCAAGCAGCCTGCCTGTAACATCTGTGTGAAACGTAAAATCTATATCGAGCTGCGGATTCTTCTTTATAAATGCTGCCGCCATCCGAGGGACATAGCTTATTCCCAATGGTCTTACAAGTCCTAATCTTATCGTTCCATTTCCCATTGCACTTCTTTTAATAGAAGCGATTCCATCATCTAACACATCAAGAGTCTTTTCTGCATAAGAAAGAAACTCCTCTCCGAATTGAGTCAGAGTTATCTTATGTCCGTTTTTTTCAAAGAGTTTAACACCAAGTTCCTTTTCCATCTGTGAAATTGCATGACTAAGACTCGGCTGTGTAATGCATAATTCCTCTGCCGCTTTCGTGTACTGACGGATTCTTGCAAGTATAACGAAATATCTAAGATTATATATATTCATAGACAGCCTCCTATGCACATTTATTATCTTAATTATAAACAGTTCTATAGACAAAATCTATAATTTCATTAAAATTATTCATTTGTTATTAATCAATAATGAAATTACACTTAGAGACTGTGATTATGTTCTTTATTAAAAAGGAAAGGGGATTCATTATGAGTTCAATTGATAGTGCAATAGATTTAAATGCCGGTTCTGTTTCTGAAAATGTTAAGACAACACTCAGAGGTGAGCTTATTCTTGCATTTGCTGTTATAATCAACAGCCTTGGAGTTGTGCTTATGCTTTATTCAGGTACCGGAATATCTGCAATTTCAAGCGTTCCATACGCTTTTTCCGAAGTCTTCCCTAAGATTACTCTCGGTACATTTACATATATGTTCCAGGGACTTCTTGTACTCAGCCTTATGATTCTGCGAAAGAAGTTCGTACCATCATATCTGTTTTCATTCGTTGTCGGATTCATATTCGGTGAGTGCATAGACCTTCACAACATGTGGGTTGCAATGCTTCCTACTGCAATCGGTTTCAGAATTATGTACTTTATTATAAGCTACTGCCTGATAAGTCTCGGCATAGCTCTTTCTAACAGGTGCAGACTTCCAATTATACCTACTGACCTGTTCCCTCGTGAACTTGCAGATATCACTGGCATTGCCTATTCACGCATCAAGATTTCTTTTGATGTTATATGCCTTGCCGTAACTGCATGTCTTACCGGTCTGATATTAGGTCATGTTAAGGGTCTTGGCATCGGTACTGTTGTTGCTGCATTTACAATGGGAAAAGCCATCGGCCTTGTCGGCAGATGGCTTGATAAGAAGTTTGATTTTGTTTCATTTATGAAGAAATAGCTTTTTCACATATTGTCTAATCTATCTTTAATTACATTAACATCGTAATCAGGGGCAGATGAAACTACAACATCATAGATGGGCTTGATATCTGCCTCTTCTTCCTCTAGTTCTGAGGCTATTGTCTCCAGAGTCTTTGATTTCTTTACTTTCTTTATAACCTGATTAATTACTATAGATTTAACTTCTTCTCTCATTTCTGACTTAACTTCTTCTCTGACTTCCGATTTAACTTCTTCTCTAACTTCTTCTCTGACTTCCGATTTAACTTCTTCCATGACCTCCGCTTTAACAACTTCTTTTAATTCTTCTTTAGCCATTTCCTTTGCTTCTTCAAATAATGTCCTTCTGACATCTTCCTCATCATAATCATATATACTCACTTCGACGACCTCCTCCCTGTGCTGTTCAAAGAAATCGACAAGTATATCCTCATCTATACATTCGTCCATCGCCTCTGTTACCGCAATCCTGACATCGTCCCCTTCAACACCCATCTTGAATCTGACCTTATTAACAAATGTCATGTAATCACGCAGCGTTTTGCACTTATTAAGGATATGTACATCTTTATTAATGTTGATAACACGCACCTTAAGCTCCAGCTCTGGATTGTCTGTCGATATCTCATACATATCTGACAGCCTGATTTCCTCCTCATCTTCAATCCATTTTTCCAAGCCATTGTAAAATGTCACAAAATGCGGAACAGGAATCTTAATCATACTTCTTCTGTGAAGCATGGAATTACTGAACAACTCTCTGAACACATCTGATACATAGTGCAAAAATCTTAACGGCATATTAGGATTCTTGCTAGACTGCTGCTCAAACATATACAGGCTCATACATAGTAAAAATGAAGCGTCGTTCTTATACTTCATGTACGAACCTCCATTTAATGTTGTAACCTGCAAATCGTCAACATTCGTGTAAGCTGAATTGTTAAGTGCATTATACAGTTCTAAAAGATTCTTCTTATCCCTGTACAGCATACAGAATACATTGTCCTTAAATTTAGATGGTACATTGTCTTTCTTCTCTGCCATAGATATCCTCCTCGTCTCTTTCACAGGCAGATATCAACGCACATATACTAATATTATCTTTATCTATATAAGTATATTAGCATTTACGGATATCTAAAACAAGCCTGCATTATTCAATTATGTGTTATGTGGGTTTTCGCTGAATGACTGTCTATGAAGAATCTTTCATAAACGAACTTTCATAGATATATGTTAATCTATGAATATCCAGCTTTGATAAGCAACTGGTGTTGATTATTGAAGCAATCAACACCAAGTTACTTTAGAAAAGATTTTATTCTTTAAATATATTAATATCATATATAATTGTATATGTCAATATATATTATCTAAACATTAGAAATACCTCATTTTTATTAATTATAGGTATAACATTCATCATGTGAATATTATACCTATAATTAATAAATATTATCTATACGCTCTCTCGTATATACCCGCAATCTCTTCATCAGTAGTTTCCTGAGGGTCTCTTACGAACAATCTCATCATTGTTGCCCTTGCGTTCTTAGCAAGTGTCATTGCTTCTTCCTTCTTTATTCCGTAATCAGACATCTTAAGGTCATCAACTCCACATGCCTTCTGTAATTCAAGAAGCGCTGTGATGAAATCTTCCGGTTTAGACGCATCTTTCATTCCAAGAAAATGTGCCATATCAACGAATCGTTCATCACATACATGCTTATTAATCCAGAATGTGAAGTACTCCTTAGACAGCATGATAAGTCCTGCTCCATGAGGAAGCTCCGGGTGATATGCACTCATTGCATGCTCCATAGAATGTTCAGATATACATGATGTTACAACCATTGAATAGCCTGACATTGTATTAGCGTATGCAACATGTTCTCTTGCCTCAATATCGTTACCATCCTTAACTGCTCTTGCAAGATATTGTCCGATATTTTCAATCGCGGCACGCTGAATCATATCTCCCATAATATTATGTTTGTTGCTTATATACCCTTCCAATGAATGAAAAAGCGCATCAAATCCCTGATATGCAGTGAATTTCGGTGGAACTGTTTTCATAAGCTCAGGGTCAACAATTGCATACTTTGCAAACATGCCCGCCATTCCACCAATACCAATCTTTTCATTAGTATCAGGATTAGAAATTACTCCAATAGTATCAACCTCTGAGCCTGTTCCTGCTGATGTAGTAATTGCAATCCATGGAAGCATTTCATTAGGAGGTGTCATCTTACCACCTGATGGACTGTTAGCATAATCCCACAGATTATCTGATGGCTGTGGAATGAACATTGCCATATTCTTAGCCGCATCCATAACTGAACCGCCACCTAAAGCAACAACAAAGTCAACTCCATTCTCGCGACCAATTCTTGCGCCTTCTTCAACTGCTGACTTCAGCGGATTAGCTCCTATTCCGTTATAAAGCACATATGAAACATCAGCTTGTTTAAGTTCATCTATTGTTCTGTCAAGTGAACCATTCATCCTTGCAGACTTACCATTGCTTATAACAAGAAGTGCTTTCTTTCCTGGCATCTTAAGAGTATGCAGCTTAGAAAGACTTCCGCATCCAAATACGACATCTACTGGTGAAAAAAACTGATATTCATTCATGATTACTCCTCTCTGAAATTAATACTGCCATCTGCAGCATTCATTCCATCAACAATAGCCAGAGATTCCAGCTGGTATCCAAGGTTACGGATAATCTGTCCACCCTGCTGGAAGCCCTTCTCAACTGCGATTCCAATACCTTCAACAGTTCCGCCTGCCTGATTGACAATAGATATAAGTCCCTGGAGTGCACAGCCATTGGCAAGAAAATCATCAATAATAAGTACATGATCCTCTGGACCTACAAACTTCTTAGATATAAGAACCTGATTCTTGCACTTATGTGTAAATGATTCAACTTCCGCAGAATACACATCACCATCAATATTGACACTCTGTGACTTCTTTGCAAATACAACCGGTACATCAAAACATTCTGCAACTATACATGCAATACCAATTCCTGAAGCCTCAATTGTTATAATCTTATTAATATTCTTTCCGGCAAATCTTCTCTTAAATTCTTCACCCATCTGCTTGAAAAGCCTGACATCCATCTGATGATTAAGAAAACTGTCTACTTTAAGAATGTTGCCTTCTTTGACAACTCCGTCCTTCATAATTCTTTCTTCAAGAAAATTCATAGTAATGATTCCTTTCGTAAGTAAATTATCTGTCATATTATAAGAAATTATTCTAACATTACAGGGCTCTATGGTCAATCAGTTTTAATTATCTTTTACACCTGCCATTGCAATCTGGTCAGGAGTTATAGGAAGCTCGTAAAATCTCTTTCCTGCCGCATGGCTTAATGCATCTGTAATTGCGGGAAGCGGTGTATTAATTACAACCTCTCCAATTGATTTCGCACCAAAAGGACCTGCATTCTCGTAACTGCTCTCAAACTCAACATTAATATGTCCAATATCCATTCTTGATGGAATCTTGTACTGTAAAAATGAGTTCTCATACAGCTTGCCTTTATCTGAATATGTGATATTCTCTGACATTGTCATTCCGATTCCCTGTAAGATACCGCCCTCTGCCTGTACTCTTGCAAGGTTAGGATTAACAGGTGTTCCACAATCAACACATGCGTCATATTCAACAACACGGCTCTCACCTGTGAGAAGGTCAACCTCGACCTCCGCTGCTCCAACCATGAATGGTGGTGGTGAAATAGGTGATGTATGTGTATTGGTAACTGAAAGTGCTATATCATTACCACACATGGATGCTGTTGATATATCGGCCAGGGTTACACATTTATCCTTGTTCTCACCTGATTCGCATATTACTTTCTTTCCGTCAAATGTGACATCACATTTCTCGCAGCCTAACATCTTAGCACCAAGCTTTTCGATTCTGTCTCTAAGTTCTAATGCACATTTTTCAACAGCCTTACCTGTTACATATGTTGTACTTGATGCGTAAGAACCTGAGTCATAAGGTGATATGTCAGTATCTGCACCAAATACACTTATATCGTCTGTGCTGCATTCAAGAACCTCTGCTGCAATCTGTGCAAGTATTGTATCACAGCCTGTTCCCATATCAGCAGCTCCGATGTTCATAGTATATACACCTTCATCATTAAGCTTTAGTGTCGCACTGCCGACATCAACTCCTGATATACCTGAGCCCTGCATTGCCATGCCCATTCCGACAAAACGTGCCTTAGTATCAGAAATCTTTCTCATAGGATATTTCTCATCCCATTTAATCATCTCTTTGACCTTTGCAAGACATCTGTCAAGTGCACAGCTTGTATTAACCTGTCCATAGTAAGCAGGCATTACATCGCCCTCTTTTACTATGTTCTTAAATCTGATTTCAAACGGGTCCATATGAAGTCTGTCTGCCAGTTCATTTACAGCCGACTCAACTGCAAAAAGGCCCTGTGTCGCACCATAACCTCTGTAAGCACCCGCTGACATTATATTAGTATATACAACATCACTTACAAAACGGAACGCCTCTGCCTTTCCATATAATGGAATTGACTTGTGTCCAGAAAGGCCTACTGTTGTAGGACCATGCTCGCCATATGCGCCTGTATTAGATAATGTGTATAAATCAATTCCTTTTACAATACCATCCTTAGTTGCACCAAGTCTTACATGCATCTGCATCTCATGTCTTGGTGATGAAGCAGATAGTGATTCCTCTCTTGAGAAGATAATCTTAGACGGTTTCTTAGTCTTCCATGTAACAAATGCAGGATATATCTCTGATACAGATGTCTGCTTTGCTCCAAATCCGCCTCCGATTCTTGGCTTGGTAACTCTTATCTTAGATGGCGATATTCCAAGTGCATGTGAGATAATTCTCCTGCAATGGAATACTATCTGTGTAGAACTAACGACATGAAGTCTTCCATAAGTATCTATTGTGCAGAAAGTTCTGAAAGTCTCCATCATGCTCTGCTGGCATGCCTTAGTATGATATGTCCTGTCAATCACAATATCACACTCATCCAGCACCTTATCGATATCTCCGTTGCTGCTCTCATCATGTGCACAAAGATTCCTTTTATTATCAGCTCCAACCGGACATAGTGCCTCCCAGTTATCCTCAGGGTGTACAAGAATCTCATTATCCTTTGCTTTAGTGAAATCAAGTAATGGTTCAAGTACTTCATATTCTGTCTTAATAAGCTTCATTGCCTTATCAACACAGCGTTCATCGGCACCTGCAACAATGGCAACAGGATCACCTATGAATCTTACATGCTTATCAAGAATAAGCCTGTCATAAGGACTTGGCTCAGGATAAGTCTGACCTGCACATGTGAATCTTTTCATATTCTGGTCAACATCTTTATATGTAAATATTGCTTCTATTCCCGGCACCTTCATCGCAATATCAGTATTAATATTCTTTACAAATGCGTTGGCATATGGTGAGCGCAGAAGCTTTACAACAAGGCAGTCCTTAGGTGCAATATCCTCTGTATACACCGGCTTTCCAAGAAGCAGTTCCATCGCATCTTTTTTTCTGACAGCTTTATTAACCGACTTCATCTATTCAGCCTCCTTCGCTTTCTTTGCTTCAAGGAAATTCATAATTCCCCTTAACTGTCCCTCATAACCTGAACATCTGCACAGATTTCCTGAAAGGAACTCCTTTATCTCCTCTTCTTCAGGATAAGGATTCTCTCTGAAAAGCGCCAATGCATTCATAACAAATCCCGGATTACAGAATCCGCACTGCTCTGCTCCCTGGTCTGCTATAAATGTGACAAATTCAGATGCCTCCTCCTGTAATCCTTCAAGTGTTGTTACACTGCATTTGTCTGCTCTTGCTGCAAGAACTGAACATGAAAGGACAGGCTTATCATTAAGAAATACTGTACATAAACCACAGTTAGATGTTTCACAGCCACATTTTACACTGTAACAGCCATGCTCTCTCACGAATTCATAGAGTGTCATATCTGCCGTAATATCTGCTTTGACAGATTTCCCATTCAACTTAATATCAACTAACATATATTCTCCAATCCGTAATCACCAATTAATCTCTGTTAATATTCTGAAGTGCCCTGCCTGCAAGAACGCCTGCAAGATGGCTTCTATACTCAGCACTTCCTCTCATATTGCCCGCTGTAGGCACATTTGTCTTAACAAATGTACTGAATTCTTCTACCGACTTCTCATTAATACCGCCTGCAAGTATTCCTTCTGTATCTTTAACAACAATTGCTCTTCCCGGTCTTGCACCTATGCAGATATTGCAGACTCCAGTATCTTTAAACCTTACTCCTGCACATGTAAGCACCGGCAGATCTGTTTCTGTTATTCTCACAGCTTCGTAAAACATATTCACTGGTCTTTTCTTAACAATAATATTAACAACAATGTCCCTGTCATAATTACGGTCAGCATACTCAGTTAATGGAACAATGCCTCCCTTGTATAATTCCACATAAGAATCCAGTCCGATTAAAAGCGTAAGCACATCAGAAAATCCATATCTTCCATATATACTTCCACCAACAGTTGCAAGATTTCTGAACTGCACACCTACAATATGCCTTAAAGCCTCCTTGGCACAGCCATCTGTATATTCATTAAAACCCTCATGAACTTCTAACTGTCTTAAAGTAGTCATACAGCCAATCTTAAATTCTTCATCTGATTCTTCAATCTTATCAAGTCCAAGCCCTGACATATCAATAGCCGTATTCATTCTGTTGTCGCCCATACGCATCCACATCATGCCGCCGACAATGCGGTTAGCTTTCTTCTGATTAAGCTCATAGGCTTCTTCAAGGCTTTCTACTTTCTTATAATTCTGTATAGTAAGCATAAAAACTCCAATCTGTTTATTAGTGAGAGAAAGACGGACGGTTGTGGCGGGCGCAGACCCGTTACCTGCAGGTGATGGCTCTCATGGCAGCTTAGCTTAGTGGGAGTAGATGCCGCCATCTGCAAAGCCTATTAGTGTGCAGAAAATCAAACGCGCTACGCTTGGACGAGATTTTCTGCACACACCTTTAAGCACATGGCGGCATATCTCCCACACAGCACGCTGCAAATCGAGCCCTCGCCTGCAGGCATCGGGCCTGTGCCCGCCACAACCTGTCTGTCATCCTTCGCTACTAAATTCTTTACTCACCAAGAAATCGATAAATAATCTCATTCTCTTTCCTTATATAAATATAACGGCTTGTAAAACCCTTGTCAATCTGATAAAATTCATTCGCTACTATTTATGTAAATTAATTTGTTGGATAATTGTTAGGAAGTCAGCCACGAAAAATTGTTGAGTCCAACGCAGGATGCTTTGGACTCAACAATTTTCGTGGCGTCCGTTCTAACAAACCTCCACAAACCAATTCACAGAAAGGATTTTAACATGAATAATTTTAAAAGATTTACCGCCCTCTTTTTAGCAATGCTCATGCTTTTTTCATTATCAGCATGCGGCAATTCTACAACTTCAGATAAGGGCACAGAAGAAACTACTACTTCAGCATTTGATGTAATGTCACAGTTTAATGAGATTGGCGTAAGCTATCCTCTTACTGTTACTGACCAGGCTGGAAGAACCGTAACATTTGAAAAGGCTCCGGAAAAGATTGCATCATCTTACTACATTTCAACAAGCCTTCTTCTTGCACTTGGATTACAAGATAAACTCGTTGGAATCGAAGCCAAGGCTAACACAAGAAATATTTACAAGCTTGCAGCTCCAGCAATCGTGAGCCTTCCTAACATGGGAACAGCCAAGGAATTCAACACAGAAGCATGTGTAGCTGCTGCACCTGATGTTGTATTTCTTCCAATGAAATTAAAGAAAACAGCTGATACTCTTGAAAGTCTTGGAATCAAGGCTGTTGTTGTGAATCCAGAAGACCAGTCACTTTTAGAGGAATGTATAACTCTTGTTGGAAAGATTACTAACAATGTCGGTCGTGCTGAAGCACTTAATAATTCAATTAAGACATTTTTAGCTGATAACAAGACTAATGTTTCTGGCGAAAATACACCATCTGTATACCTTGCAGGTAACAGCTCTGTTCTCTCAACTGCCGGAAGCAAGATGTATCAGAATACTCTGCTTACTAACGCAGGTGGTAAAAATGTTGCTTCTGAACTTACAGATACTTACTGGGCAAATGTTTCTTACGAGCAGATTCTTGCATGGAACCCTGATTACATCGTTATCGCTGCTGATGCAACATATACAGTCGATGATATCTTAAACGATGCTAATCTTGCCGGCTGCAATGCTGTTAAGAACAAAAATGTAGTAAAGCTTCCTAACAATATTGAAGCATGGGATTCTCCAGTTCCTGGAAGCTTCCTTGGAAGTATATACATTGCTTCTGTTCTTCACCCGGAAAAGGTAACTAAAGATTTCTATGAGACTTGTGTAACTAAATTCTATGAAAGCTTTTATGGATTTACACCTGCAAAATAATTAAGGATGATTTATGTTCAAGAATATTAATAATTACCGGAACAAAATTATACTATTATCTGTCATGTGGGCACTGCTTCTTATAGCAGTGTTTACATGGTCAGTTCTTACCGGACAGTATCCACTCACATTAAAAGGACTGCTGTCAGGGGACACTATGTCAATTATGGTCTTTAAAAGACTAAGACTTCCACGCGCCATTATGGGTATTATCGGAGGCTTTGGCCTTTCAATATCTGGTTATGTATATCAGATGATATTTAAAAATCCACTGGCATCACCTGATGTTGTCGGTGTTTCTTCCGGTGCAAGTGCCGGCGCAGCTTTTGCTATAGTTGCGGTTTCGTCTTTAACCCCTGTTGTATCAATATCCGCATTTGCCGGAGGAATAATTGCCCTTATAATCACATTACTTGTGGCTTATCTTGTTCCCGGCAGAAACAGTTACACAATTGTACTTGCTGGTATTGCCATTCATTCTGTAGCACAGACAATTCTTATGTTTCTCAAACTTGCTGCAGATCCTGAAAAACAGCTTGCTTCTATTGAATACTGGATCATGGGAAGCCTTAACGGTGTTTCAAAGGACAGCCTTGCTATTCCTTTCTTTGTAACATGTGCAGGCTTTATAATCATGACTTTATTATACAGACAGATTCTCATTCTCTCGATAAATGAGGATGAAGCTGCCGCTCTCGGTGTCAACGTCACAGTTCTGCGTTTTATCATATTAATGATTGCAACATTAATCGTATCATCAATTATATGTGTAACAGGACTTATCAGCTTTATTGGACTTATTGCACCACACATTGCCAGATTACTTACAAGACGCAATGACAGATTCACATACTTATCAAGCGGACTGGCTGGTGCCATCATCATGACACTTGCTGATATATTTGCAAGAAGTGTATCCTCATCAGAACTTCCTGTAAGCATATTTACATCACTCCTTGGTGCACCGCTGCTTATAATCCTGCTTATCAAAGCTAATAAAAAGGAGGTTGTATAATGTCCGATTTATTCAATCCTGAATTATATGTTTCAGATGTATCAGTATATTATGGAAGCAAATGTGCTGTCCAGAATGTAAGCTTTAACATTCAGCCTGGACAGCTTACAGCAATTATCGGTAATAACGGCTGCGGAAAAACCTCTCTTATAAGAGCTGTTATGAATTTTGTTAAGCATAGCGGAAAATGCATGCTCGGTGAGCTTCAGCTTGAAAGTATGTCTGTCAGGAAAAGAGCCGGCATGATAAGCTACATTCCACAAAGAACCGGAATAAGCATAAGTATGACTGTAAGAGAAGTGTGTCTGCTTGGCTTTAATCCACAGCTTCGCATGCTTGAATCGTATAACTCAGACATGAGATACCGTGCTGATAAAGCTATTGATTCCGTGGGACTTGCCGGATTATATGATACAGATTTTCTCACATTAAGCGAAGGCCAGAAGCAGTTATGCATACTTGCACGCACACTTATAGAAGATTCAGCACTTTTGCTTCTTGATGAGCCAGACAGTGCACTTGATTTCTCTAACCGCCATATGCTTATGAAACATATCCGGAATATTATTTCCGATAACAAATGTGCCCTCATGTGCATACACAGTCCTGAACTGGCACTTGAGTACTGCGACAGGATTCTTCTTATGAAAAACGGGAAAATTGTTTCAGATATTGATGTACATACAGCCAGTCTTTCAGAAATCAATGAGAAAATGTCTCTTATATATGATAATATCAATGTTACGGAATGTACTGATGCAAGGGGAAATGTACACAGAATAGTTCTTGCTTTGTAATAGGAGGAGGTTTATGAATAATTGTTATTTGGACGCAGAAGCCGTAATTACATTTTTCAGGATGACCGGCAGAAAACACATTTTTATAACAGGCAGCCGCGGCAGTGGTAAATCGCATCTTGTTAATAATATGTTAAAATG
>OKRY01001879.1_pt1 | contig 16903 bp, 27 predicted proteins | sample 1601121 | NCBI WGS metagenome assembly OKRY01 (sample SAMEA3541546, study PRJEB24748) | human gut metagenome | biome: human gut; feature: human-associated habitat; material: faeces | place: China | collected 2012
TAAGTGGTATTTCTTTCTCTTCTTTTAGTGTTATTTCTTCTCCTTCTGTTACTATATCATTGTGATATTTTATTCCTGTTTCGACATATACTTCATTGTAATTCTCTGGTAAATCTCTTTTATCTATTTCAAATTCAATATCTTTTTCAGGAGTACAACCTAAACAAAGTTCATTATTGTTAAATAATTCAGATTTAGAACTAAAATCTATAATATGATTAGGTTCAATTTTATTTCCATCTATGTATATATTTAATTCATGTTGTGTTGAATCTTCTAATATTTTTTCTTTATAACCTTTACTTGTATTATACATTTATAGCCTCCTATGAATTTGCTTTTTTTGAAGCTTGTTTTTGAGTTTCTGTTAGTTCTTTTTGCATTAAATTAAAAGAACACTTCCATCTTGTTTTGGAAGTGTTCGTATTTAATTCTGTATCTATCATTTCTACTTTTCTTTTTGAAACTCTAAACTTTGCTCCTTCTAAAAATCCACCATTAACAACTGGTACTTTTACATCTAGAATAAATGGGTTCTTATATGTTTTTTGTATTAGTTTCTCTGCCTCATCTTCTGAATTTAAATCCCATGACATAGAAAGTTTTAACATTCCTACTGCTATAGGATTATCTATCAATGCTCCTGTTTTTTTACTTGTATAACTATCATTGTCTGTATCTTCTATGTCTGCACTATATGATGAAGGTGTTGGTAAATTTTCTGTTTTTCCATGTTCTCTCCATATCATCTTAATCACCTACCATTACTATTGTATTTTTTCCAGTTCTTCTGGTTTTTGAATTTATATAATCTATTGTATCATCAAATATTTCTTTTCCTAAGTACTGTATTGTTATATGTACTGGTTGTCCATTGCCACTATTAAAGTCTGACAATACATCTTCAAATGTATCTCTCATTATGTTTTGTGGTGTTACAATTTCTGGGTTTGTTTTAGCTCCAGAATATTCACCTGCTAATACTGTTGTTGCTTCGGTTAAGACACCACCTTTGGCTAATCTTGGTATTTGTGGTACTTGTATTGTTGAAATCCAATTAAATGGTTTTACACCTAATATTTCAGAATTTTTTATTTTTCTTAATGCAGAATTTAATCCATTAAATGGAATGCTTATTACTTTATTTATTCCACTTATTATCGCATTTACTATTGATTTTAGTCCACTTAATATTCCTTCTTTTATTCCATCAAATATTTTTCCTCCTGTACTAAACACATTTTTAACAGCTTGCCATGCTTGACTGAATTTGTCTCTAAACCAATTTGGAATATTTCCAAATATAGATGTAATTCCATTCCAAGCTCCTTGTGCTCCTTCTTTTACTTTGTTTTTTATATTTTGCCAAGTTTCAGAAGTTTTGTTTGTTACCTGTTGCCAAATACTACTTATTGAATTTTTTATATCTGTAAATTTTTGAACTGCTGTATTTTTTATATTCTCCCATATCTGTTTTACATTATCCACTAAATTAGTTATTCCATTTAGCAAACCTTGCATTATAAAGTTTCCTTGTTCAGCCATAACTGTTGAAGGAGAATGTATTCCAAATGCTTTTTTAAATCCATTAATAAAAGGTGTAAAAATATGGTCTATTATCCATTGTCCCAAATTACCAAGTGCTTCTATAATTCCTTTAAATATTCCCTCAACAACATTTCCTCCACATTCTTGTATTTTTTCTTGAAAAAAATCCTTTGCTTTATCTAAAGCTTCGTTTATTTTTTCGCCTATAACCACACCAAGATTTACCAAGCTAGCACATGCTGAACCCAGTGCCTTAAATATTGCATCTGACACACCATTCCAATCAAAACCTTTAACAAAATCTAATAATCCATTAACAACAACACTCCAATCAAAAGTTTCAAAGAAACCTGTTATTGTATCAAATATTCCTTTTATTCCAGATGATAATGTATCACCCAAAGCTTTCCAGTCTATATTTTTAATAAAAGAAGTTAATCCATCACCAATAGCTTTTCCAAAATTTTCCCAGTTAAATGTTTTTACAAAACTTTGTCCTAAATAAATAACCGTATTTATACCTTGTGCAAATGTATTTCCTACTTGTTTCCAGTTTGTTGTTCCTATGAAACCATTTAAAAATTGTGCTATATTCGTTCCTATACTTTTTGCTGTGCTTTGTATCTTATTCCAAGGTATATTGTTCATAGCTTCATTTAGTTTTTCTCCAATTGTTGCTCCAACCTCATACCAATTTCCATTTTTAATAGCATCTATAATACTATTAGGTGTATTATCTATTCCAGATAAGTCAAAACTTGGTGCTGTACTTCCACTACTACTTCCATTGTCCGAATTATTATCAGAAATATTATTTATTTCATTATGTACTCCTGCCAATTGCTTTGTTTCATTTTTTGCTTTTTTTGCACTTCCTGCCATACTTGCATATGAACTTGCACTTGCCTTTGCAAATATATTAACACCTGTTAATGCATAAGCTACACTTTGAATAGCTTTCATTAATTGGTATACTAAATTAGTCACAAATTGAATTACTGGCGCTAACGCACTACCCATAGCATATTTCATATAATCTATATTTGCACTTAATTGTTTTGCTCCTGCATTTTGGCTTGATAGCCATGTACTTGCACAGCTACTTAAAACAGAATAAATACCTCTTAATGAAAACAAAGCCATAGCATATTTCATAACATGTCCTAGTCCTTGTTTTAAACCTGTACCTATTCCTTTTATGTTATTCGTTATGTTCTGTGTTATTTTAGGTAATTTACTAAATGAACTTTGTAATCCTTTTGAACTAGATTTTGCTTGTTCTATTTTTTGTTTAAAAGAACTAAAAAAACTACCCAATTTACTTTGAGTAGTTGCTGTTTGTGATGTTTGTTTTCCTAATTCTGCCATTTTTGATTTTGCTTCACTTAGTTGTTTATTATACATTTCTATTTCTGTGTATAGCTTTTGTGCTTGACTATTTAATGAAGTAAAATCTTTATTTGATGATAATGCATTATTTACTACTGTATCCATTGATTTATCATTTTTTGATATTCCATCTGGTACAACACTATTTCTTGTATCATCTACAATTTTATCTATTTGTGGGTTTATTATATTTAATTTCATTTGTCGAGCATTTATTTTTTCTTGTAGACTATCTATTTGTTTTTGTATCTGAGTTATTTGTTTTTGTGCATCTTTGTTATTTACTTTTATTGCTATTTCATTATTTGCTGAACTTTTCTTTAACTCTTGTATTTTGTTTTTTATTAATTGTACTGCTTTTGATACTTTATTTGACATTGTATCTGTATTTATTTTTGACATTGCTTCTTGAGTTTGTTTCATAGCTTGTTTTATTGCTGGTACAAGTTTTTGAAATTCTTTTAATGCACTTTCTATTTTAGCAGTTACAATTATCTCAATTTCTTCTGCTGTCATACTTTTCCTCCTTTCAACGCAAAATAAAAACACCTACATCTCTGTAAGTGTTATTAAATATTCTAATACATTGATACTTCTACTATTTTAAATGTAGCATTTTTCATTGAGTCTAATTTTTCACTTTCAACAAATTCAAATATTTTAAATTCTTGATTTTGTCCTGCTCCTAAACTATTAGCATATATATAATCCGTTGCTAATCTTGTTCCGTTGCTATTAACTGCCTCAACTTGAATACTAAAAGATTTTGTTTCTGATGTTTTATTCTTAACATTAACCTTTAATTGAGTTTCTGTTAATCCATATTCTCCTTTTTTGACTTCAAAATTACCTAATGTTACATCAACATCATTTTTTAGTACTTCTTCTGTACTACTTCCTGTTGCTTTATCTAAATCTTTACTTACTGCATCTAATGAATCTGATAAAGCTTGTTGAGAATTAATAGTTATAACTATTGCTAAGACACAAACAATAATTCCTGCAATTGCTTGTCCTTTACTAGCTTTTTTCACTAATGATACAATTCCAAATAATATTCCTATTAAAGCCAATATAATAGATAAATTGTTTACTATTGGAATAAATGAAGTACATACTCCTATAATTCCTAATACTAATCCAGCAGTAGCAAAACCACTTTTATTTGTTTCTGAATGATTTGACATATCTATTCCTCCTTTTATTTTTTATATAAAAAGAGTATAGCACTTTAAAACACAAAAGTATGTCGAATTTTGTCGAAAGAAAAATATTTTTTTATTTTCTTGTAACAGTTTATCCTTTTAATAATCTTCTTTGTTCCTCTAATGTTTGCTCCTGTTCATTTTTTTTAAATAATTCTTCATAACTTTCTCTAATTAGAACTATTTTAGGATTTTTACTCATACTATCTGCCTTTATTAACTTATTTGTAACCGCTTCTTGTAAATTTATTTCTCGCTTTAAATCATCAATAATTTTTATTAAATGAGCTTGGCAATATGTATTTATTTCAATATACCTACTATTCCAAAATTCTTGTGGTTTCAAGTCGAAATAATATGCAAGTGGTTCGATAGCATAAATTAAATCCACTAAATTATTTGCAATTTTTATATTGTCTACAATATCATTTAAACCTTTTAAATTTGAGATATTGCCTCTTGTTCTACTATTTTGCTGACTGCATTCTCTACTGATTTTTCTAACAATTTGTCCATATTCATTGTTAATAAAGGATTTGATGTCATTTCTTTTAAGTCTTTCTTGCTCATTTTCTTTTTGAAAAAACCCTCTTCATTCAATGCCTCCGAAATCTTTGCATAAATATCATTTGCTGTTATATTTTCTTTTCTACAATCATCTATAAAATCATATACTTCATCAGAAGATGTAAATGCGCTTTTTCCATCATCTGTTTCAGCTAATTTAAAGATAATTTTTGATAATGCTTCTAAATCACATATTGAATATGCTTTTGTAAAAGCTTCTTCAAAGTTTTTATTTTTTAATATATTAGATATATCTACTATTTTTCTTGTTTTTAGTACTAAATTAATTGTTTTATTTTTTGTTTCTATAATCATTTATTTTCTCTCCTTTGCAAAAGAGAGAAGGCTTATACCTTCTCTTATTAAAATTTACTTGAATCTTCTTCTGTTGGATATCCATCTGTTTCAACTGTATCTGATTCTTTATATACTCTCATAGTATCTTTTATGAAATCTCCATCACTTAATTCTTGACCTGCTATGTCAACAGTACATTTAACTGTTTGAACTAATGGTTTTCCAGATACTGATGCTGTTGTTTCTGGATATTTTACAAATAAATATATTTGTGTATCTGCATCAGCTATTGCTTTTATTGCTTTATGAGTTTCTTGTATAAACATCATTTCAATGTCTACTGTTTCTGCTTTTCTTTTTCCTTTTGCCATTCTTTCTTCATCTAAATCTAATGCACTATATGTTTGTCCCTCTTTTAATGTCTTTAATTGTCCTACTTTTTGAACATAACCTATTTTTGTTTTTTCACCTGTTAAAGTTGTAGCAAATGATACCTCTGCTTTCATTGCTACTTGTGGTGTTGTTTCATTCTCTGCCATTTAAAATTCCTCCTTTTTATCTTATAAATTGAAAAGAGCCTGTTATTCCATTATAACGGACTTCAAATGTAATTGTAATACCATATTTTTGTAATATGCTATCATATATTGCTGGACTTGTATTAGTCCTTATAAAATTAAATTCTTGAAGTTTTGTATCAACTTCACTTGTCATTTCCATACATTTTCGTTGTTTTTCATTCCAACAGGTTATAGATATTTGAAATGTAGATAAAATTGGAAATGCATTTTCTGTTTTATTTACAGATTTTAAAGGTGTATGTAATTCTATTAATTCTTTTGCCTTATCCTCTGTTGTTGGATTTGTTAATATTTGTTTATATTTTAAATCTACTAATTTATCATATATTAAATCGCTAAAATCTTTTATACTTAAATCTTTCATTTACATACCTCCTTTAACATCTCATCTAATTTTTTCTTAACTATGTCTACATTTTCATTCCTACTTTTAAAACCTGCATCGGCTATAAAATGGTTGGCTTTGCTTCCATGAGCAATATAAAAATCCATACCTTGAATATTTACAATTGGATATGGTAGTGCTTTTTCAACTTTACTTACTGGAATAAACCATTCTGTGTAACCACTTTCTATAAAATGTTTTGATTTTCCAATATGTTCCATTTCTGCATTAGCACCTGTTCCAAAATATTCAAAAAACAAATAAGAAACTCCATTACTCATAAATTTAGAAGGGTCAGCATAAACTTTTCCCTTCACTTCTTTAGTAGACATATCAATCATTTCAACTAATATGCCTTCTTCATTATGTCCTTTTTCCAACCTTATAGCATAACCTCTAATGTTTTTTAATACATCTTCTGTTATTATCTTTGCAGTTTGTGGTAGTTTTTTAACTATAGCATCTATATTTTTAAAATTATGTTTTACTTTTATATTACAATTGAAATTTATCATTGTATTTTCTCCATTCTATACACATAAGTACTTCCAATTTTATTTTTATCTAGTACTTTATACTCAGGAATAAACTCCTTTAATTTTGAGATATCTTTAAATGATATTCCATTGCCTTTTTGTATATCATAATCTCTAGTTGTTCGACCTTTATATGTACTATAATCCACTTCACCTGTTGATTTTCTGTCAAGTTCGTTGACATCTTGTTGCATATTTAACCAAGCTTGTCCTTTATATTTCCATACTTTATCTATTTCGCCATGGTCTTCTATTTCTTCGTATTCTGATATATATACTTTTGTTAAATCTCGTAATAACATTACTTAATCCTCCTATTTTAAAATCCTTATAGAAATTAAATCTGTTCGTAATTTCTTTTCTATATCATTAAAGGAGCTTGAAACACTACCTTCATTTCGTGAAAGTAATCCTTCTGCTCCTCTTGAATTGTATTCAGAAATAACTGCTTTTTTTATGTATGGAATTAACTTTTTATCATCTTGTTTTCGATTAGAAGCATCTACGGCAATAGATGTCATATCTTCTATTATGTCATTTATTATATTATCTGTATTTTCTATATAATTAGCCCCTAATCTGTTTTTTATTTGTTCTAACATTCTATTGCCTCCTTAATTATTTGTCTTTTTTTGGTTCTTGTGGTTTTTGACCTTTTTTATTACCTTTTCTAATTTTACCTATTACTGTTGCCATTTATATTTCCTCCTATTCTGCTGGAGCATATGAGCAATAAACACCAGCTAATTTATTTTCATAAACATGTCCATATAAGTTGTTGTTTCTATATTTGAATACATTATCATCAGCTATTTGGTCTTCATCTGGTGTAAAGTATTTTATGAATTGATCCATTGCTGTTACTGCTGCTGATTTTTCAACACATAAGAAGTTTATATCATTAGCTCCTTCTGCTTTTTTATATCCATAATTTTCTTTTCCATCATTTAATGTTACTGCTGTATACATTCTTGTTTGTGGAACTTCGATTACAGTTGAAAATCTTTCTAATACTTTTTTAGATTTATTTGTATCTAAATCATCTATCATTCCTTTTAATGTTGGTGTAATGAATAAAATTCTGTTTTCTGTTGAAACTTCATCTTCATCCATTTTATTTGTGCAAGCTCTTAAAGCTGTTACAACACTAGCACCATCATTTAATGTTTCTTCTTTTTCTGAAATCCCTTCAACACTAGCTATTTTTGCAATTCTTGCAGCATCTGTTTCTGGAATAACTTTTGTTCTAACAAATTCACTAGATAATTTAGCAAATGGTAATCCTAATGCTTCTTGATTATCTAATCTGTCAATTCTTAAATCTTGACTTCTTTCTTTATCGTATTTAACTGTTTCCCATACAAATTTTGTACTTCCTTTTGTATATCCTGAACTTCTGTCGAAATCTCCTAAACCATCCATATCTAGTTTAGCTACTTTAATTTCTCCATTTGATCCTTTTTGTACTGTTGTTTCATCTCCATCTAATATAGATGTTTTTGCCTCGTTTTTATAAACTTGGTCTAATTTTGGTAAATAAATTGTTGATATTTCAATATTATTCATTTTTCATTCTTCCTTTCTCATTTTAATCCCATTGCTTTGTTGATTGCTTCATCATTACTTGGCTTATTACCTGATGGGTCAGGATTGTATGGTGGTTTTTCTTTTGACCACTCATTCACTGCTTTTTCAACTATTCTGTCTTGTATAGACTTGATTAGTTTTGTTTTTTCTTGCAATTGCTCTGCTGTCATATTTTCATAATCAAAAAGATTTAAAAATTCTGGGTCAAATGCTGTGTCTTGTGTTGTTGCTATTTTAAAAGCTTCATCTTTTAAATCTCTTGCATTTAACTTTTTTTGAATTTCTTCGATACTTTTATCTTTTTGTTCTAATTGATACTGTAATTTTTCAGTTTCGTTCATTTGTGCTAATCTTTCAGCCTCTGATTTTTCTTTGTCGTTTTTTGCTTTCCATTTTTCTTGTGCTGTATTGATAGCTTGTTGAACTCTTCTGTCAAATTCGGCTTGATTCTTTCCATCTTTTAAGAAATCATCAAATGTTACAGGGTTATTATTTGCTCCTGTATTTGTGTTTTGATTTGCTCCCGCTGGTTCATTATTTGCCCCAGTATTAGCATTATTTTGATTTGTATTGTTATCTTGTCCTTCCATTTTTACCTCTTTCTAGCCCCAGCCATTGTATTTCTACCCCAGCCATTGCTTTTTGTTATTTTGTTTATTCTATAAAGCCTAACTACAAGAAAAACGGCATAAAAATAAGAGCCTGTCGACTTGGCTCTTGATTTATAATTATAAAATGTTAATAACTTATTTATCACAACAACAACCAACAATTACTAGAATAATTGCTAATAGTGTGATTATTACTTCTATTGCTATTACTACTAAAAATGGTAAAAAACACATTAACCAACTTAATGATATTAAACCAAATATTTTAGCTATTATTAATATTAAAGATACTAATGTAAGAAATTTCATCTTTCCACCTTCTTTCCATAATAAAAGCACCTACTTTTTAGTAGATGCTAAAATTTAATTTTCATTATTTTATTATAATATTTTTCCCATTCTTCATATTGTTCTATTATTTCTTTGGGGGTATTTTCTTTCCATTTCCAGCCTTTTTCTGAATCTAGTACATCTTCTTGCCAATCAGTCCAAGGGTGTATCATAGGCATCATATTAAATCATTCCTTTCATTACTTCAATTATAGTTTTGCTTAATAATGTTGAATTATTTTTATTTACATAATAATCTGCGAAAGCTTCAGCAATTATTTCTTGTCCTTTTTTCTTATAAGCATATCCTGAAATATTCTTTATTAATATATTTTTTTCTATTATATCATTAACACTTAATTTATTAAATGCTTTATTTAATATTTTATTTACTGTAATGTTGTTGTCATTATCAAAAGCTATCGCATTATTATTGTTATGATTTAATTTTTTCATTATTTCTATTACTGCCATATGTCCAGCTTCATGTACTGTCATATCTTTATATGTTGTACCTCTTGGATGAAAATGTGATTTAACATCTTTTTCATATAATTGTTTTGGAACTTTATCATTATAAAATGTATTTTTATTTATATACATTATATATGTTCCATCTTTTTGTGGTTCTACTGCTATACCACCATTAGGATGTTCTATTTCTTTTATTTGTTTTATTTTATTTTTTATTTGTGGAAAATCTTTATATACTTCTTCCATATTTTTTAACATATCTTTTAAAACTTTTTCATCAATATGTTTTATATTTAATTTTTTAATCTTGTATTTTTCTTTTAATTCTTTTTCATATTTACTATCAAATATATTGAACTTTTTATCTTGTTCTAATTCTATCGATTTATTATTTTGTAATTGATATGTAATTGTACTTCTGCACCAATGAAATCCATCATTTATAGGTGGAAGATTTAAACCTGTGACTAATCCATAGCATCTATATTTTTTTATACAATCGTTACTTTTACTATATCTTTCAAATTCATTCCAATCGTGTATGTAAAATTCTTGTCCATTTAAACTATGGCACATTTTTGTTGTTACTTCATCTTCTAATGATATAAATTTACATTTTGCTTTTTTATCAAAACTATAAATACCTTCTACTTTAGCTTGGTTATTTATTCCTATTAATGTTAAATCTATATCTCCAGATATCTTGTCTCCATTTATATTAAGCTTAGAATTTTGTTGTCGTTTAATTAAATTTTGATATATATCATTTGTTATATCTAATTCTTTTTGTTGCTGTAAATCGATTGTTGCTTGTCTGTATATTTGGTCTGCATTATATTTAATTATTGCTTCTATATATTCATTCCAAACATATCCGTTTTGCATTTGGTATGTTCATTAAAGCAAGAAAAATAGCATCAGGGATTACTGATACTACTTTCTTTTTGTTTAATGTTTTATTGACTTCTTCCTGTCCCTGTTTATAATAATAATTTGCTACATCTTTAAATGTATTTAACTCTTTTTCTTCTACTTTGCTTTGTTCTTCTATATATGCACCATATATCAACAACTCTAGTATTTCACTATTTTTTACTCTAGTTCTTTTATATATATTCTTTGCTAACATTCCAAAATAGCCTTTTAATAATTCTTTATCGTTCCATTCTTCTATATATGTTTTTACTCTTTTTTTAGTTTTAGTATCTGCTATACTGTATAAATTATTAAAATCAAAATCTATACTGTCAAATATCTCTTGAAGTCTATTTTGAGTTTGTTTACTAACTTTATTATATATCTTTTTTAATTCTATCATTTTGTTGTCGTGGTATTGCCAATTATCCATTTACAACACCTCTATTCAATAGTTATTTTTACTTCATTTAATTTGCAAGATATATTATTAGATACACTGTCGTTTTCCTTATTTTCAAAGTGTACTTCATTATCAGATATACTACAGTAGATAATTTTATCATATATTTTATTTGCATATTCTATTTTAAGTCCTTTATTTATTTTTGGATTATAAGCCTCTATCATTGCTATTTTCTCCCTTCTTTATTGAAGTTTCTTGTTTTATATTATCTTGTTTTACTTCAAATTTAGTATTTTTATCATTTTTGTTATTTAATTGTGAATCAGCTATATCTTGTCCCATTTTAGACATATTTTGTAAATTCTTTTCGATATTTTCTTGATTTTGTTTGTCTATTTTTTCTAACTCTGAAACACTATCTAAATCATCTGGCAACATATCTATTACACTTTCATCACTTAATAATCCTCTTAATTTTAATGCTCTTGTTGTTTCTGTATCTTTATCAGTTGGTAGATTTCTTTGCAAATCAATTTTTATACTTCTAAAATCATATTGCTTATGTTTTCTTTTATTTATTCTGTCTATAATTGTTTCCCATCTTCTTAATAATGCTTTTTTAAATTGTTTATCTGCTGATGTAATCATTTGTTCCAATGCAAAAAACTTTCTATCTAACGCACTTGCATTGTCTGCATTTGTAAATCCTAAGTCTGTTATATTTGGAACTCCTGAAATCATAGATATTAAATCAATTAATGTCTTCTTATGGTTTTGTAATGCTGTATCTTGTACTGTTTTTTCTACCCAAGCAATATCTCCTGTATTATCAGGTGTATAAAATACTTGCATTTTTAATAAAGCTTTATCTTCCTCTTCCCTTGCTTTATTTATTACTTGCTTTTCTTGTCCATTTTCATCAAGTTCTGGATTTCCTTCTTTATCAAGTTTTGTTACCATTAAATTATTTTGTGGTTCAAATCCTGTTATCTTTAATTTTGCATCATCATTATATTGAAATGTATTTCTACTGTTTTGTATTACTCTTTCATAAGCACAAATTAATGAGATTACCAATTCAAAACATGATAATCCCATTTCGTTTTCTATTGCTATACAAGGAAGCATATTCCATTTACGTTTTTCTTTTCTTTCTTCTAGTTCTTTTAATTTTTTTACATCTTCTGGTGTTGGTGTGTAATATCTTTTTCCGTTTATTGTTGTTAGTTCTACAATTGTTATATCTACATTGTTTTTATTCTTTTCAGTCCATTTTCTTAATTGTCCTATTTGATTAACTGGTGTTGAATAATCAAATATTCCTATTGTATTTAATGCACTTTGATTTGTATAAACTATTTCATTTTCATCATTCTCATATAAGGTTTCATAACAAGCTCTCATTCCAAAATAGTCAAATGCTAAATTAAAAAATTCTGTTGCATCATCATTGTATTTACTTATATAATCAATTAATACTTTTAATTCTTCATCTTTATTATTATCTGAGCTAAATACCTTATTAAGTAATTTTTTTATTATATTCAATTTAGTTGGGTCAGATACTTTTTCTACATCATATACTGGTGCTTTTCCTGCAAAATATCCTGTTACCATTGAATTTATATAATTTTCAAATCCTACTTTTATATTATTATCATCTTCGCTTACCATTTCTGAGTATGTAGCTTTTCTTCTTATTCTTTCATATAAATTTTTTCTATTATTCCATTCCGTTTCTGCTATTGGTAATATCTGTGCTACACTATCTGGATTTTCTAATGTTTCTTTATTCCATTGTATCATTTTATTCCTCCTATATTGGTTTTGTATAACCAAATTGTATTGTATTTGGCTTTGGATGTTCATATACTCCAGTTAAACAATCTTCTGCATCATCATGGTCGTTTTTACCTGTTCTAGTATAATGTTTTATATGTTTTGCAAACTCTGGCCATCTATCTTCCCAATTTAATGGGAAATATATATTATTCATTACTGCTGTTGAATTACTTAATATTCTTGCCTGCTTATTTTCTCCTTGATGAAAAGGATTTATTTTTGTATGTGTATTTTTTAGTTTTTTTAGTTCTTCTTTTACATTTCTAGCAAAGCCTCTACCGCCATTATTACTTTCTATATTAGCAAACCCTACATGGTCTTTAGTCAACATTTTTGCTACCGCTGGTTCTGTTATTTCCATAGATTCTTGTGTATAAATAACATCTAATATATAATAATCATTATTATACATTTGATAATCTATTGAGCATAAATAATCATTACCTTCATCTGCTGTATCTGTATAATTCATAATATAATGTGCTGGTGGTAATTTTTCATAGGTTTTAAAATTACTATATAATCTATTTTTAATATCTATTGGTTCTTGTTGATAGTTAGCATATACAATGTCTTTATTCATATTTTTAGTTTTTAGTTCATAGTCTTCTTTGCTTAATACTTCTTTACAAAGCATTGAGCCATCATCTTGTATTGCTTTATAGTTAATATGTCTTACATTATCAAAGTTTTCTAATACATATCCTGCTAAATCATTACTAGACCATCTTGTCATTATTATTATTAATTTAAATCCATTTTCTGTTCTGGATAACATTGTATTATTAAACCAATCTATTTGCTTTTGTAAAACATTATCGTTATATGCTTCTTGTACATTTTTTATTAAGTCATCTATTATCATTAATGTACAACCAAATCCTGTTGCAGTTCCTGTTGGTGATGTTGCTAAATAATTTGCTTGTCCACTTCCTTCTAATGCCCATTTACTGCTACTAGCTTCTCCATATTTTATTTTTGTATTTGGAAATATATCGTTATATACTATAACTCCTTCTGTTTTTTCTGATGCTATTGTATCTCTTACAGATTTTGCAAATGTCCCTGACAACGTTTCATTATATGAACCTGTCATTATCTTTTCTTTTGGATTTATTCCCAATATCCATTCAACAAACTTTCCTGCTGTTCTTGACTTTCCATGTCTAGGTGGCATATTAATTACACATATCTTTTCATTGCTTAGATAAAAGTCTTGTAGTTGTTTGCATACATCTTTCAAAAAACTTCTATCTTCTTTATAAAAATCTGATGCCGTTAATTCACAATACGAAAAAAAATCACGTCTAGCTAATTCTAAACGTGCTTGTTTTATTAATTCTTCTTTTATTTTACTATTTGTCATTCTTAATCAACTGCCTTAATTCTTCTGTTGACAGTTCAGAAAATGGATTATTTACATTTCCACTATGTTCTATTTGTTGTTTGTCTGACCAACCAAAATTATTTTTTAAATTAAATATAATTCCTGTTGTGCTGCTATCTGTTATTAAATGTTTTTCTAAATAATTTTCTACTTTTAATTTTGCTTTTTTTATAGTGTCGGAAAATTCATCTTTTTTAGCATACTCACATAATGTATCTCTGCATATATCTAATGCCATACATAGACCTGTTATGGTATATGGTTCTTTATTTTTTTCACATTCTTCAAAATAGTTATTAATCTTATTTTGTAGTTCTTCTTTTTCTGATATTTTTCTTGGTCTTCCTCCTGGCATTTGCTTTTCACATCCTTTCGCTGTTGTTTATTTTCATTTCAACATACACCTATCCTTTACCATATATGGGCATCTAACAATTTGATTATCTAAATCTATAACCTCTAAAAAAGAACAGTTTTTACACTGTTCTGGTAATTGAGCATTTATTAAATTTCTTTTCCATTTGTCTTCTCTTTCTTCTTGTGTTTCTATCGTTTCTACTGTTCTCCTGCAATCATCTAATTTACAATACTTACATTTCTGTCCTTGTACTGAACATACTTTATTATCTATTAAACATTGCTCCATAGTCTATTCCTCTTCTATACATACTAACTTTCCATCTACTTGTCTTACTATTTTACAATCTACGTTCTTTGTGCATGTGCTACAGTTTTCTTTTTTATACTTTTCTATTCTTTCTTGATTAGTCATATGTACATCTCCTTTTTTATTTATAAACTCTATGCAATGATATATCGGTTTGTATAAGTAGCTATCTTACACTTTGGATTCTGGTCTATATCACAGCTCAACCTTTAGCTTACGAGCCGAATCTCTTGGAAAACTACACACTTTTCTTCCCTGTGACGGAATTAGTGTTTCAACCTTATGCTCCCATTATTAAGTTTTATATATCACTGCATACAATTTATAAATATTAATTAGAACTCGCTAGGAAAGTTCTATAAAAGTTTATATAAAAAAATTAAACATTCGAAAGGAGGTTTATTACATTCAACCAAACATAACAAACTTTATTTATATTATCAGTTACCTAGCACCTGGTAATAACTAATCTACTAATTTCCAGTCTTCTGCTAACATATCAGCTTGACTAGCTAACCAACCTAATTGAACTCCTGATGTTCCTACAAATGCTATTGCTTTATTTCCTATTGCATCATGTTCAGCATTTATTGTTTCATTGTTAGTGTTTTTATAACTTATACAAGTTGCAAGTTCTATATATTGTCCTTTTCCATTCCAACCTTGTCTTTGTACTCTTTTTCCTTCTTTTAATAATTGTATTGCTTTTCCAAAATCCATTTCTAATTTTCCTCCCTTGTTATTCCTTTTATTGCCCAAAATTGTGCTTCTTCTAATTTTGTTATTGCTAAACTCTTTTCTCTTGAGTTTTTTGCAATTTCTTCAATAAAATCATACATTTTTGAGAAATTTCCTCTTATTTGTTGTATTTTTTCGTTTTTTTCTGCACTTACTTCTAAATAGTTTGCTTTATCATTCATTTTTTTATTCTTCCTTTCATAACATAATAAAAGAGCTGATATTTAAAACATCAACTCTTAAATGTGGGATTGTTTATTAAGGTTTACTTTTGTCGCTTGGTCTTATGAGATATTTTTCATATCTGCGACTTTTTATAATTTTTCTATTATAATTATATAACATTAGAAACGAAATTTTAAATACAATTTATGCGAAATTTTAGCGAAATTTTTATGAACTTTATGCATTTAATACTTCTAGCATATCTTTTAAAGCTACATCTCTTATATTTTGTAATTGTTTTATTGATAAATACTTTGGAAATTGATTCTCGTATTCTTTTGCTACTCTTTTCCAATCTCCTTTTTCACTATTTATATAAAATTCATTAATTACAAATCGTTGTTTTTCACTAAGTATTGTTAATAAATTTTTTACTCTTACTATTTTTTTATTTAGTATATTCTCTTCTGCTTCACATTCTATAATTCTTGAATTTATATGTTGTCTATCAAATTTATTTATATAATTTAATTCTTTTTGATAATTGGCAACTGTATTTGATACCTTATCTGATATCTTGTTTGTATTACTATGTATACTATCATATGCTTGTCCAGCTACTTGCATATTTTCTATTACTTCATTTTCTGTATCTTCATATACTGTTCCTGCATAGCATAATTGTTCTTGATATTCTTCCTTTTTTAATTGTATTTCTGTTAATTTTGCCTCATTCTTTTTATGATTTCTTAATATTTTTTCAACATCTTCTTTTATGTATTTACTCATTTGTACCCTCCTTGTTTACTCTTAATATTTTCTCTTATTAATTCATCTTTTAAGTCATCTAAAATCTTATATGCTCTATTTAATTGTGCTTGATTTTGCTTTCTTTTTGTTATGTCTAATAAATTTATATTCTCTAATTCTTTCATTGTGTTTATTACTATGTTGTATATATGATTTATTGTCATTTGTTTTTCCTTTCTTTCAAATATTTATATATTACTCTTTCAACATAAGCTAATGCTTCATAACTTGTTATAAATCTTCCATCATTTCTATGTCTTACTGTACTTCTTATTATTCTTATTTCTTGATTATATTGTCTTTTATATATTAATGCTAATTTGTTTTTACTTAAGCCTGCTTTCCATTTGTCTATTATTTCTTTGTCTTGCATACTACCACCTAAGTATAGTATGTTCTTTAATAGATTTTAAATTCATTTATGTATTTGCAAAACGGCTTAATCCTTGATATTACTGTATTT
>OKRY01001883.1_pt1 | contig 16874 bp, 8 predicted proteins | sample 1601121 | NCBI WGS metagenome assembly OKRY01 (sample SAMEA3541546, study PRJEB24748) | human gut metagenome | biome: human gut; feature: human-associated habitat; material: faeces | place: China | collected 2012
ACCTACATGAGCGTGAGCACCAAGACGCATGCCGGCCCCATCCATTACACAGATCCCACCACGGGTACTGCGCATGTGATCGATGACCTGACCGAGTATGCCCGGGAATTCGGCTTCACGACCGCTATGCTCAAGACGGTCGCGGGTGACTTCATCAAGTCCTTCTTCGGCAAATACCTGCCGAACGACACGTGGCCGGTCACAAAGACCGTCGCGAACATCGACCAGATCATTGACGACGTGGCGGCCATCCCGATCGCCGAGGGCAACAACCTGCTCGACTTCGCCAACTGGATCTATCGCTGCAACCTCGCCGGTGAGGATGACGGCAACTACCCCGCATGGGTGCAGTCCGGCATCGACCAGCTCAAGAGCGGCGCGCTGCTCGATCAGGTGCTCAACATCGTTGCCAAAGATGCGTTCGGCCGCGGCAGCGTGCTGTTCACGAGCGCCATCGAATACCTCACCGGCTGGGCGCTCGAAAAAGTGTTCCACGACAAGTGGTGGGACTACTCCAAGCGCCCGCTGAACATCAAGGGCTACGTGTGCCTTGAGTTCTCGGTGCTGTGGGGGCTGGCGTGCGTGTTCGTGGTCGATGTGTTCCAGCCGCTCGTGGCCAAGGTCGTCGACCTCATCCCGAAAAAGCTCGGCTGGGCGCTGCTCGGTACGTTCAGCGTCCTGTGGATCACGGACAACATCATCACCGCTATGGAGATCCGCAAGCTGCCGAAGAAGCTGCGCGCCCTGCAGGCCATCGAGGATTCGCTCACGGCCATCTCCGACGAGATCGGCGAGGAGATCTATATTCGCACCTCAGACGCGAAGGACCGCGGCATGGAGGTTTACACCGGTATGAAGGAAAAGAGCACGGAGCTTGCGCAAAAGCGCGCCGAGGCCTCGATCGAGCGCCGCAGCGAGCTGCTGGCGCGCCGCAGTGAACTGCTGCAGCGCCGCGAGGAGATCCTCAGCCACCGCAACATCGTGCACGAGCGTATCGCGCAGGCGTTCCCGGCGGGTTTTGCGAATCTGACGATCGACCTGATCTTCGGCGTTCCGGGTTTCGGCGGGAAAGTGTTGCAACGTAACCTCGAACAGGCTCTGGCGCTCGGCGTGCAGCATATTTCGGCATACCATTTGACAGTAGAGAAAAATACGGCCTTCGGGCGTCGCCTGGAGCGCGGGCGGTTCTCCGAGGTGGACGAACAGGTGAGCGAACGCGAATACCTGGAGGTGCACCGAACGCTGACCGGGGCTGGATTCGAGCATTACGAAGTGTCGAATTATGCGCTGCCCGGTTGCCGGGCCCGTCACAATGCCGCCTATTGGTCGGGCGACGAGTATTTGGGCATCGGGCCTGCAGCCCACTCCTTCAACGGGAAGTCGCGCCGCTGGGCCGCTGCGTCGATCGACGGCTACCTGGCCGGTGCCGGAACGGAGGCGATTTACGAACAGGAGCGGCTTACGGAGCGGGATCGCTACAACGAGTATCTGATGACCCGCCTGCGCACGGCCGAGGGACTCGAGTTGGCGACGGTCGAAACCTGTTTCGGAAAAGAGCGGGCGGAGCGGCTGCTGCGGCAGGCGGAGCCTTTCATGCGGGTCGGAGAGTTGTGTCTCGCGGCCGGTCGGCTGGCGATTCCGGCGGAGAAGTTTCTGGTGTCGGATGCCGTGATCGGCGCGTTGTTCGAGGCGGACGACTGATTGTTGAATAATCAAACCTTTGAAATATGAACGATATGAAACTGAAACCCGACTGTCTCTTCGAGATCAGTTGGGAGGTATGCAATAAAGTGGGCGGTATCAACACCGTGATAGCGACCAAGGCCCGGACCGTATGCGGAAAGTACGGCGATCGCTATTTTACGATCGGTCCCGATCTGGGGCAGGGGGCTGACCGGGAGTTCGAGGAGGACCCGGCGCTGCTCAAGGGGTGGCGGCAGACCCTGTATGAAAAGGGGATCCGTGTCCGAGTGGGCCGTTGGCGCATCGTCGGGCGGCCGCAGGTGATCCTGGTCGATTTCTCCTCGCTGATTCCCCGCAAGGACGACATCTTGAAGTTCCTTTGGGAGAGCTACCGCGTGGATTCGATTTCGGGCCAGTGGGATTACATCGAGCCGGTGCTGTTCGGCTATGCCGCCGGACTGGTCGTAGCCTCCTACGTCGAAACTTTCTGTAAGTCCGCCGACCGGGTCGCGGCTCATTTCCACGAGTGGATGACCGCCGCCGGAGGACTTTATCTGCGCCGGGAGTCGCCTTACGTAGCCACGTTGTTCACCACGCACGCTACCGTGCTGGGACGCAGCATCGCCGGAAACGGAATGGCGCTTTACAAGGATTTGACTACGTTCAATGCGGACGACCTGGCCCGTCGTTTCGGCGTGACGGCCAAGCATTCGATCGAAAAGAAGGCGGCGGCCAACAGCGACGTTTTCCTGACCGTCAGTGGAATTACGGCCGTCGAATGTCGGTATTTGCTCGGTCACGAAGCGGATGCCGTTACGCCTAACGGCTTCGAGGACGATTTCGTCTGGCAGGGCGACGACTATCGGGTCAAGCGCGAGGAGGCCCGCACGGCCTTGATCGCCGTGGCGGAAGCCTGTCTGGGACGCAAGTTGCAGGACGATCCGCTGATCGTCGGCACGAGCGGCCGGTACGAATTCCGCAACAAGGGGCTGGATGTGCTGCTGGAGGGTATGAAGCGGCTGGCCGGTTTGGAGCGTCTGGAGCGTGAAGTCGTGTTGTACGTCATGGTGCCGGCCGCCAACCGGGGGGCCCGCGCCGACTTGCAGAAACACCTGCAGGATCCCTCGCAGCCGATCGACGGCTCGCAATGGCCCTGGGCGACCCATTATCTGGAGAATATGCAGTGGGACCCGATCGTGCGGGCGATCGACGGCAGCCCTTTGGCCGATCCCGCGTCCAAAGTGCATGTGATTTTCGTACCTTCGTATTTGGATGACCGGGACGGTATTTTCGACAAGAGCTATTACGAGTTGCTCGTGGGCATGGATTTGACGCTGTTTCCCTCCTATTACGAGCCGTGGGGCTATACTCCGCTCGAGTCGATCGCCTTTTCCGTGCCGACCGTCACCACGACGCTGGCCGGGTTCGGTCTTTGGATTGACCGGCGGGAGGAGCATCCCGGCGTAGCGGTGCTCTGCCGCGAGGACGGCAACGACGACGAGGTGGCCTCTGCGCTGGCCGACGCCGTGCTGCGGTTTTCGCAGTTGGAAGCCGCTCGTGTGGAGGAGATGCGTCGTGCTGCGGGCGAGTTGTCGAAAGAGGCGCTTTGGAGCCGGCTGTTCAAGGCGTATGAGGAGGCCTATGCCCAGGCGATCGACAATGCCGATGTGCGGATGAACCATGCGGCTGCGGATACGGCGCAGTTGCCAGAGCAGCAGGTTAAATTGGTGTATCAGGTGCTCCGTCCCGAACGTCCCGACTGGAGCCGGACGATGGTGGAGAAGAATCTGCCCGATCGGCTCCGCCCTCTCGAGGAATTGGCTCATAACCTTTGGTGGTGCTGGAATCCCGGAGCCAGAGATCTGTTCGAAGAGATAGATCCCGACCTTTGGAACCGGAGCGAGCGTAATCCGATCGCTTTTCTCGACTTGCTCAGTGTGAATCGTCTGAAGGAGTTGGAGCGGGACGAACGGTTTCTGGTGCTGCTCGATGCGGTATATGCGCAGTTCAGGAGCTACATGTCCGAGAAACCCGATCCGGCGACGCCGAAAATCGCCTATTTCTCGATGGAGTACGGCCTGCACGCTTCGCTGAAAATCTACTCGGGCGGGTTGGGAATTCTGGCCGGCGATTACCTCAAGGAGGCGTCGGACAAGAACGTGCCGATGGTCGCGGTCGGACTGCTTTACCGGTACGGTTATTTTACCCAGAAGCTTTCCGCTCAAGGAGCGCAGGAGGCGACTTACGAGGCCCAGAATTTTTCGAAGCTGCCGATCGAGCCTGTACGCGATGCGGTGGGTAACTGGGCGACTGTGACGATTCCGTTGCCGGGGCGTACGCTGACGGCCCGCATTTGGCTCTGCCGGGTGGGACGTACCGATTTGTATCTGCTCGACGCCGACTACGAGGCCAACCTCGAGGAGGATCGTCGGGTGACTCACTACCTGTACGGCGGAGACTGGGAAAACCGTCTCAAACAGGAAATTCTGCTGGGTATCGGCGGGGTGCGGGCGCTTCAGTCGCTGCATATTGCGCAGGATATTTCCCATTGCAACGAAGGACATGCGGCGTTCCTCGGCCTGGAACGTATCCGCAATTTGGTGCTGCGCCGCCGCCTGACTTTCTCCGAAGCGCTGGAGATTGTCCGCTCTTCGTCGCTGTTTACGACCCATACACCCGTTCCTGCGGGACACGATGCCTTTCCCGAGGCGATGATCCGGCAGTATCTGTCTCATTATCCCGAGGAACTGGGGATCGGCTGGGCGCAGTTCATCGGTCTGGGACGTGTCGATCCGGAGGATCCGAACGAGAAATTCTCGATGTCGGTGCTCGCCTGCAACCTTTCGCAGGAGGTCAATGGGGTGTCGTGGCTGCACGGCGAGGTTTCCAAAGAGATTTTGGGGAATTTATGGCCGGGCTACTTCAAAAACGAGCTGCATATCGGTTACGTGACCAACGGTGTGCACTTCCCGACCTGGACGGCGACGCGCCTGCGTCGTCTGTATGCCCGCTATTTTCCCGAAGGGTTCGAGGGGCACGAATATCGTATTTCCGAGTGGAAGAAGGTGTACGACATCCCGGACGAAGACCTGTGGCGGGAACGTCTGGTGCTCAAGGAGAAACTCGTCCGCATGATCCGCCGTCGCTATTGCGATCCCAGCCATGTGCGCATGGATTCGCCCCATCAGGTCATGCAGGTACTCGAAGGGATCAAGCCCGACGTGCTGAAGATCGGTTTCGCACGCCGGTTCGCCACTTACAAACGAGCGTTGCTGCTCTTCACCGATTTGGATCGCCTGGCGGCCATTGTCAATAACAAGGAGCGTCCCGTGCAGTTTATCTTCGCGGGCAAGGCGCATCCCAATGACAAGCCGGGGCAGGATCTGATCAAGCGAATCATCGAAGTCGCAGCCATGCCGCAGTTCTCCGGCAAGATCATCTTCCTGCAGAATTACGATATGGAGCTGGCGCGTCGTCTGGTGCAGGGGGTGGACGTGTGGCTCAATACCCCGACTCGTCCGCTCGAGGCGTCGGGTACGTCGGGTGAAAAGTGCGTGATGAACGGCGTGCTGCAGTTTTCGGTGCTCGACGGCTGGTGGGTCGAAGGATACAAGGAGGGTGCCGGTTGGGCACTGCCGATGGAGACGGTCTTTTCCGATCCGCAGTATCAGAACGAACTCGACGCCGAGATGATTTACAATACGATCGAAGAGGAGATCGTGCCGAAATACTACGACCGGGATGCCGACGGTATTCCCCGTGCGTGGATGGCTTCGGTGAAAAAATGTATTGCCGAAATCGCTTCGAACTTCACGACCAACCGGATGCTGCGCGACTATGAGGTGCGTTTCTACAACCGGCTGGCGGCCCGCAAGCGGGAACTGTCGGAGAACGACTTCGCCGTTGCGCGCGAGATCGTCGCCTGGAAGCACAAGGTGCTGGCTGCGTGGCCTGCCGTGAAGATCGTGGACGTGCAGCGTGCCCGGGTCGGCGACAAGCCGATCTTCATAGGACGCAGTTACCATTTCGAGCTTACGCTCGACCTGGCCGGACTCGCTCCGGAGGACGTGGGGGCCGAACTGGTCGTGGCCCGTCCCGTGGAGCCGGACCGGGTCGTGGAGGTCATCCGTACCGTGCCGCTCAGCCAGGTGCAGGTTTCGGGCAGCCAGGTGACTTTCGCCTTGGACTATGTTCCCGAACAGGCCGGGATGTTCGATATGGCGCTGCGCATTTTCCCGCAGAATCCGATGTTGCCGCATCGTATGGATTTCGCATTGGTGAAGTGGGCATGAAATGATTGTTGAAAAAAAGGTCGTTTTCTGATAATTTTTGATTTTTCGCACGGTTTGGACTTGATGGTCTGCGAAAAAAAGAGTATCTTTCAGAAAAGATCGTTCAAGCGGACCGGAACTTTTTCTGATCCGGTCGGCGGAGAAAACGAAATAAACGATTCGACGGGTCCGGCAGGAGTACGGGCTGATTTTGCCGTTCCGCTCTGTCGGAAATGAACATAAAGAACAAACAGTTATGTCGGTACTTACATTTGATAAGAAGGAACTGGGAAATCTGGAGTATTCGTTGCAGCGCGAAATGCTGGCTACGGATCGCAGAGGCGGCTATATGAGCACGACCATCGTTTGCTGCAACACGCGCAAGTATCATGGCCTGATGGTGGCACCCATCGACGACAGCGACCGCGCTTACGTGCTGCTCTCGTCGGTGGATGAAACCGTCGTGCACGACGGGCAATCCTTCAACCTGGCGCTGCACCGTTTCCCGGGAACCTATGAACCTCGGGGGCATAAGTACATCACCGATTTCGAATATACGCCGACACCGACGATCACCTACCGCGTGGGAAGCATCGTGTTGCGGAAAGAGCTGCTCTGGATACACAACCGCACGCAGTTGATGATCCGCTATACGCTGCTGGAGGCGCCGTCCGATGTCCGGCTTAGGCTCCGGCCTTTCTTCGCCTTCCGGGACAAACATGCGCTCACGCATGCCAATATGGAGGCCGACGGACGTTCCCGGCCGATTCCGGGCGGGGTGAAGTGTCGGTTGTATTCCGATTTTCCCTGGCTGTACCTGCAAACCGATTGTCGGGATGCGGAGTTCGTGCCGGCTCCCGACTGGTACTATAATTTCGAATACGCCAGAGAGATCGAGCGAGGATACGAGGGAGATGAGGATCTGCTTACGACGGGTTATTTCGAACTCAGTCTCGGTCGGCGGCAAAGCGTGATTTTCTCTGCGTCCGTCGAAGCCATTCCCGATCCTGCGGCCATCGGCGGAATGTTTGCGGAGGCTCTGAGCGCCCGCAGCCGCAAGGTCGATTTTCTGAGCTGCCTGCGCCACTCTGCCCGGCAGTTCGTCGTCCGCCGCCGGGACGGGCGGGCCGAGGTGCTGGCCGGGTATCCCTGGTATGGGCAGATCGGACGTCAGACGCTCGTAGCGCTGCCCGGCATCGCGCTGGAGCAGGGACGCACGGAGGATTGCCTGGATGTGCTCGATACGGTCGTGCGCGGACGCCGGGACGGTATGTTTACGGGTTCTTTCTCGGCTGCCGAGGCTGCGGATGCTCCGCTTTGGTTTTTCTGGGTGCTTCAGCAGTTGCAGCGGACGCTGGGTGAGGAGGAGATATGGAAGCGCTACGGTATCGTGATGAAAGAGCTGCTGGCGGCTTATCGCCGGGGCGTCGGCGGCGTGGCCGTGCACGATAACGGTTTGGTGTGGGCCTCGGCGCCCGACAAAGCCCTCACCTGGATGAATGCGCTGGCGGGTGGTGTCCCCGTCGTGTCGCGGGACGGGTATCCGGTCGAAATCAACGCACTTTGGTACAACGCCGTGTGTTATGCCCTTGAGCTGGCTTCCCGTTTCGGCGAGGAGGAGTTCGTCGGCGAGTGGAAAGCGTGGCCCGAGCGGATTCGGAACGCTTTTCGGGAGATGTTCTGGAGCGGCGACGACGGGTATCTGGCCGATTTCGTAGGTCCTGAAGGGCCGAATCGGTGGATTCGTCCGAATATGGTGGTGGCGTGCGGTTTGGATTACAAGATGCTCGATGAGGAGCAGCAGGCTTCGGTGCTTCGGATCGTGGGGCAGCATTTGTTGACACCCAAAGGGCTGCGTTCGCTTTCGCCCCGCAATCCTCGCTATAAGAACCGCTGCGAGGGCGATGAAGCCGTTCGTGCGGAGGCTTCGATGAACGGCTCCGTATGGGTTTGGCCGCTTTGGTTTTATGTCAAGGCTTCGTTCGACCTCGGTGGCCGTGAGTTTCTGCCTCGGGCGGAGGAGCTGCTCGCCCGTTTCGGCGAGGAGATTCAGAGTTACGGTATCGGATCGATCAACGAGCTATTCGACGGCGATCCTCCGCATGCGCCTTGGGGCGCCGTGTCGCAGGCGTGGAGTGTCGGGGCGGTGTTGATGATCCGTGAAACGACCGAACGCTGGCGTCGTCGCCGGGGACACGGGTTGTTGCCGGGTCTTCGGAAAAAGCGCTAAAGGATGCGAAGGAAAAGAACTTGCCGCCGCGTAAGGTGTCCGAAATTTTTTCTGTCGGCCCGGGCAGGCCGGGATGGAGGTTGCCGGGAGGGGCGACCGGTGTTTCGCGAAGTCGAATAAGTTACGAAATGAAACGTGATTATATACTTTGAGTGTACCTTTTCGGGGGCGCAGTGTCCCAAATTCCCTCCGAGAAGCGGATTTAGGGGAAGGGTGCATGGCGGACACGGTTTCGGGCCGCGAATAAGCACTCCTCGGATTCGATGCTGCGACCGTCGGATAAGGGTACATGGAAAGATATAATTGTTAGAATAAAAAAATAGAATACAAATGAGAGTGTTGATGTTCGGTTGGGAGTTTCCTCCCCATATCGCCGGCGGGCTGGGTACGGCCTGCTACGGTATGACGCGCGGTCTTGCACGCAACGGTGTGGAGGTCGTTTTCGTCATGCCGCGTGCCTATGGCGACGAGGACCAGCGCTTCGTCCGCGTGGTGAATGCGAGCGACGTGGAAACGATCGGTACGCGCGATCATGAGTTTTCCGAAGAGCTGCTCGAGAAGGTTTCGTTCATCCACATCGATTCGAACATGTTGCCCTACATCTCTCCGGAGGAGTATGCCGCCTACCACGACGAGTTCGTTCGCAGCGGCCGGACACACGAGTGGACCGACGTATGGAAACAGCGCTACACCTTCTCCGGAAAATACGGCGCCAACCTGATGGAGGAGGTCGCCCGGTATGCAATGGTGGCGGCGCAGGTGGCCAAAGACCTCGAAGGGCAGTTCGACGTGATCCATGCCCACGACTGGCTGACCTATTTCGCCGGAATTGCGGCCAAGCGGGTTTCGGGTAAGCCGCTGGTGGTGCACATGCACGCCACGGAGTTCGACCGCAGCGGCGAGAATATCAACCGTCGGGTCTATGCCATCGAAAAGGCGGGTATGCAGGCTGCCGACCGGGTGATCGCGGTGTCGGAGCTGACGCGTCGCATCGTCATCGGCAAGTACGGCATTCTGGCCGATAAGGTCGTGACGGTGCATAACGCCGTGCGTTTCGGCGAGTCGGAGGAGGCTGCGCCGGAGCGGGCGGTCAAGGATAAGGTCGTCACCTTCCTGGGACGCATCACCTACCAGAAAGGTCCCGATTATTTCGTCGAGGCTGCGGCCAAGGTGCTGCAACGGGTTTCGGATGTGCGTTTCGTCATGGCCGGCTCGGGCGATCTGATGAACCATGTGGTGCGGCGCGTGGCCCAGTTGGGGATCGCCGACCGCTTCCATTTCACGGGGTTCCTCAAGGGCGGGGAGGTGCAGCGGATGTTCCGTCTGTCGGATGTCTATGTCATGCCTTCGGTGTCGGAGCCGTTCGGTATTTCGCCGCTCGAGGCCATGCGTTCGGGCGTTCCCGTGATTATCTCGCGGCAAAGCGGTGTGGCGGAGGTGCTGGATTACGCCATTAAAGTGAATTACTGGGACGTGGATGCTCTGGCCGATGCCATTTACGGGCTTCTTACTTATCCGGCTCTGGGTAGGATGTTCGCTTCGAAAGGGCTGGAAGAGGTGACCGGACTCAAATGGACCAATGCCGCAGCGAAGATCAAGACGGTTTACGAAACTGTCGTCGCGGAGGCGAACAATTAAAATATTTGCGGAGTATGAAAACGATTTGTTTCTATTTTCAGGTACACCAGCCCTGGCGGCTGAAGCGTTACCGTTTCTTCGATATGGGCCGTGACCACAACTACCTGGACGACCTGACCAATCGCTCGATCATGCAGAAGGTCGCGCGTGAGTGCTATCTGCCGATGAATGCCTTGCTGTTCAATCTGATCCGGCAGAGCGAGGGGCGTTTCCGCTGTACCTTTTCGCTGACGGGGCTGGCCGTCGAACAGATGCGGGCGTATGCGCCCGAGGTGCTCGATTCGTTCCGCCGCCTGGCCCGGACGGGCTGCGTGGAGTTCCTGGCCGAAACTTACTCCCATTCGCTGGCTTCGCTTTCGTCGAAGGAGGATTTCATGCAGCAGGTTGCGCTCCATACCGAACTGATGAAAAAGGAGTTCGGCGTTGCGCCGACCGCCTTTCGCAATACCGAACTGATCTATTCCGACCGGATCGGCTCCGATGTGGCCGAGATGGGTTTCAAGACCATGTTGGCCGAGGGAGCCCGACACGTACTGGGATGGAAGTCGCCCGGCTATGTTTATGCCAATGCGCTCGACCAGCGCTTGAGGCTGTTGCTGCGCAATTACAAGCTCTCGGACGACATCGCGTTCCGTTTCTCCAACCGAGGGTGGGACCAATGGCCTCTCACGGCGGAAAAATACACGGGGTGGCTCGCTTCGGACGAGCTGGAGGGGGATGTGGTCAATCTCTTCATGGATTACGAAACCTTCGGCGAGCACCAGCGTGCCGATACGGGTATTTTCGACTTTATGAAGGCGCTCGTTCCGGCTGTTCTGAAGCGGGAGGGGTTGGAGTTCGCTACGGTGAGCGAAGCCGCTGCGAAATACCAGCCCGTCGCCGTACTCCATTGTCCGCACGTGATGTCTTGGGCGGACGAGGAACGTGACATCACGGCGTGGCTGGGCAACGAATTGCAGAACGAAGCTTTCGGAAAACTGTATGCCCTGCGGGATAAGATCGCCCGGCTGAAGGATCCCGATTTCGACCACGTGTGGAACTTCATGCAGGCTTCGGATCATTTCTATTATATGGCGACCAAGTGGTTGTCGGACGGGGACGTACATGCCTATTTCAATCCTTACGAATCGTCCTACGATGCCTTTATCAACTATATGAACGTGCTTTCGGATTTCGAGATCGAAGTGGAGAAGGCGTTCGACCGGAAGCCGCCGGTCCGCAAGACCAAACCGTCGCCGAGGAAAAAGGGTTCCGATCGGGAGAAAGCCGGGGTGCGATAATCTTTCGGTCGAAAAAGGCGGTGCGTCATAACAGGCAAACTGCTTCGTTATTATCGGTGTCACGGCTCGATCATGTGCGTCGGTACACACTCTTCGCCGTGAACCTCGATGCCTTGTATTTTACCTGTTTTTACATACCTGAAAAGGGATGCGCCGAATTTCTCGATTTGACACGTCCCTTTTTTATTCCGGGATGCCTCGGTCCGTCAGCTGCCCTTGCGCTTGAACCGCGACGGGCTGTAGCCCGTGTGTTGTTTGAAATATTTGCCGAAGAACGACTGGGTCGAGAAGTTGAGGTGATAGGCGATCTCCTGGATGCTCATGCCCGAATAGCGCAGCAGGCTTTTTGCCTCGAGGATCACCGCTTCGTCGATCCACCGGGCGGCGGTTTTGCCGCTCACGTCCTTGGAAACGGTCGAAAGGTATTTGGGGGTGATGTTGAGGCGGCGGGCATAGAACCGGACGTTCCTCTCCTGTTTGCTGTATTGCCGGACTAATTCCATGAACTCTTCGAAGATCACCTCGCCGCGCCCCAACTTGACCGTGTTTTTCTGCTCGCGCATGTTCAGCTCGGTGATGATGTAGAAGACTGCGGTGAACAGGCAGCGGATGATCTCCTGTCTGTAATGTTCCTTGTCGCTGGCAAGAATCGTCTTGATGAGTTGGAACACCTGTCGGATCTCGTGCGTGTCCTGGGGTGTCACCCGCAGGCAGGGCTGTTTGCCGAAACGCATATAGACGGGCAGCGAGGCCGAAAGGTCTATCTGGATCTCGTTGATGAACGATTTGGAACAGGCGACGAAATAGGCCGCCGCATCGCTGGTGCTGGCCACCGTGCGGATCACGCGGTCGGGGCTGAAGAAGACGATCGTGTCGGGCACGACTTCGTACTCTTCCGTATCGATCGCTACGACGGCCGAACCGCTGGCCATGATGATCGCCGAGAAGCCGTCGATCAGGGCGGGGTAGTTGCCCAGCGTATCGCGGTGGATGTCGAACGAAGCGATCACCAGGTCGTCCGACAGGTAATAAACGTCCCGCATCTCCTGCTTGATGCGGGAGATCGAAACTTTTTGCAGGGTTATCTCGTCCGCCACCATGCCAGTTTGCTGATCAGATTCTTGAAATAGGCGAACCGGCCCCGGCGGGGTGCCTCCGACAGCGGGCAGACGACGCGGAGCTCGTTGTGCAGACATTCGATGTGCAGCGGGAAATCGGCCCCCTTCTGTCCGTCCACGTCGGTAGGTTCGTTGATCGGCGAGGTGATGTCGAGCGTGCGGGCTCGGAAATGTTTTACCTGCGAGGGCCGACCGCCCAGCAGGTGACGGAGCATCGATACGACCGAGAAGAGCATGTTGCGCCTTTGCAGCAACAGACAGTCGAACATACCGTCCTTAATGCTCGAGCGGGGGGCAAGGTGGAATCCTCCGGCCGTTTCTCCGTTGAATATCAAGGCCATGAGCGATTCGAGGTCGAAGGCTTTGCCGTCGGCGAGAATTTGCAGCGGAATGCCGTGTACCGAGCGGAACTCCTTCACGCCCTCGATCAGGTAGGCCAGCTTGCCGATCTGGTGCTTGCGTTTGTCCGGCGTGCGCTGGGACGTGGTGGTGAAGATGCCGAAACTGAAGATATTAACGAAATAGTGGTCGTTCACGCGTCCGCAATCGACCCGCTCTTCCGTGCCGCCGAGGAGTTGCGCCGCCGCCTTGACCGGGTTTTTCTCCATGCCGAGCGCTCCGGCGAAGTCGTTGGCCGTACCTGCCGGGATGATGCCCAGCAGCAGGTCGAGGTGCTTCTCCTTCATCCGATTGACCACGTAATTGACCGTGCCGTCGCCGCCCGCCACGACCACCAGATCGACCGTTTCGTGTCCATTGAAAGGGTTGCGGCTGAAATCGATCGGGCCGTCTACGATCGAGTAGCCGGCCTGCCGGAACATTTCGCCGATGGCTTGGGAATCTTTTTCGATTTTTCCTTTTCCCGACTGGGGGTTATAGAGAAATAGAACTTGTTTCATTCGTACGCAATGGGATTATTCTGGAATCATCATTTCTTGCATCGCCGGCGAGCAGTAAATTTCGTAGCCGTCTTTCCCGTCGTCGAGGATAAAATAGACCTTCGCGTCGGGAATTTTCCGGGAGAGGGCGATGGCCTTGTTCGCGCCCAGGCTCAAATACATGGTCGCCATGGCGTCGGCTTCGGCGCAGTTGTCCGCGACCACGGTGGCGGAAAGCAATCGTGACGTGACGCTGCGGCCCGTTGTCGGGTCGATCGTGTGGGATATCTTATTGCCTGCGGCGTCGCGGTAGAAGCGGCGGTAGTTGCCCGAAGTGGCCAGGCCTCCTTCGCTCATGCGGATACGTCCGGTGAGATAGGCGCCGTCGGACATATTGCCGTCGAAGGGAGTTTCTATGCCGATCCGCCAGGGAATGCCTTTGCTGCTGACACCCTGGCAGCGGCATTCGCCGCCGATCTCCACCAGATAGTTCTTCGCGCCGCAGCGCTCCATGAGGGCCGCGACCAGATCGACCGTATAGCCCTTGGCGATCGAGTTGAAATCGAGCTGTACGCGGGGATCGTCCTTCACGAGCCTGCCGTCCCGGATATGGACGCGCCGGTAACCTACGAATTGCAGGAGCGAATCGAGGTTCGGGGTGCGTTCCGCCTCGTGCCCGGCGAATCCCCAGGCATCGACCAGCGGCTTGACCGTCACGTCGTAGTGACCTTCGCTCAAGCGGCTGAACCGTTCGGCCAGACGGAGGTTGTAGATGATATGTTCGTCGAGCGAGTCGGTCTCTCCCCGGTTGATGCGGCTCAGCAGGGAGGTGGAGTCGAAAATCGACATCGAAGCCTTGGCTTCGGCGTCGATTTGCATAATGGCCCGGTAGAGTTCCTGTGCGGTGCAGTCCGTGATGTCGCCCGTTGCCTGGAAAGTCGTACCCAGCATCGCGCCGCTTGCCGTAAGGTACTCTGCGCGGCGGTCGCAGTTCGCTGCAAGGACCAGAACGATAACGGTGTAGAGCAGCAGGGCGATCTTTTTCATGTTCTATGTGTCTTCTTTTTTGGCAAAAATAGTGTTTTTCGCTCCGGTTTGCAAAAAAAGAGGGCTCTTCAGCTAAAAAATTGTATTCGTTTAAGTTGGTTATTGTGAATTAAGTTCGTACCTTTGCGCCACGCTCTGGCGTTATTCACGGTAAGGGGAATGCGTCGTAGAGTGGAACTAAATAAACTTTTGAAAATGGGTTATTTATCAGCTGAAAAAAAGCAGGAGCTTTTCGGTAAGTACGGAAAGTCCAACACCGACACGGGTTCTCCCGAGAGCCAGATCGCGCTGTTCTCGTTCCGTATCAACCACCTTACGGAACACCTTCGTAGCAACAAACACGACTTCGGTACACAGCGTGCGTTGCTGCGTCTGGTCGGCAAGCGCCGCCAGTTGCTGGAGTATTTGAAAGAGGTCGATATCGAGCGCTACCGAGCAATCATCAAGACGCTCAATCTCCGTAAATAGTCCCGGAGGCAGAAAAATGGGGTTGGCCAAAGTTTCTTTTGGCAGCCCCATTTGTAATTTGGAACATACATTTTGACGTAAAAATATCTATGGAAGAAAAGAAGTTGTACAATGCAGTCCGGAAGACGATCACACTGGCAGACGGCCGCGAAATCATGATCGAAACGGGCAAACTGGCCAAGCAGGCCGACGGCTCCGTCGTGGTGAAGATGGGAGATACGATGCTCCTGGGAACGGTGGTAGCCGCCAAGGACGCGAAACCCGACACTGATTTTATGCCGCTCCAGGTGGAGTATAAGGAGAAATATGCCGCTTGCGGTCGCTATCCCGGCGGTTTCATGAAGCGTGAGGGCAAGGCTAACGACAGCGAGATCCTCGTAGCCCGTCTGATCGACCGTGCGCTGCGTCCCCTGTTTCCGTCGGACTATCACGCCGAGGTATATGTGACCGTAAACCTGATTTCGGCGGACAAAGATATTCAGCCCGATGCTCTGGCCGGACTGGCCGCATCGGCTGCACTGGCCGTTTCGGACATCCCGTTCGGCGGTCCGATTTCGGAGGTGCGTGTGGCCCGTATCGGCGGTCAGTACGTCATCAACCCGGCCTTCTCGCAGATGCAGGACGCCGATCTGGACATCATGGTCGGCGGTACCATCGACAATATCCTGATGGTCGAGGGCGAGATGAAGGAGGTGTCCGAGGAGGTGATGCTCGGAGCTATCAAGTTCGCTCACGAAGAGATCAAGAAACATTGTGCCGTACAGATCGAGCTTTCGAAGGAGCTGGGCAAGGACGTGAAACGGACCTATTGCCACGAGGTGAATGACGAAGAGCTGCGTCAGACCATCATTCGGGAGCTTTACGACAAGGCTTACGCCATCGCCACCAGCGGTACGATGAAGCATGAGCGCGAAGATGCCTTCAATGCGCTGGAGGCCGAGTTCGCCGCCCGTTTCTCGGAAGAGGAGCTGGTCGAGAAGGCACCGCTGATTCACAAATATTTCCACGACGACGTACAGAAGAAGGCCATGCGCAACATGATCCTCGACGAAGGCGTCCGTCTCGACGGCCGCAAGACCGACGAGATCCGCCCGATCTGGTGCGAGGTGGGCTACCTGCCCGCAGCCCACGGCTCGGCGATCTTCACCCGCGGCGAAACGCAGTCGCTGACGACCGTTACGCTCGGCACGAAACTCGACGAAAAGGTCAAGGACGAGGTGCTCGTGCAGGGCACCGAGCAGTTCGTGCTCCACTATAACTTCCCGCCCTTCTCGACGGGCGAAGCCAAGGCCGCCCGCGGCCTCTCGCGCCGCGAAATCGGCCACGGCCACCTGGCATGGCGCGCCCTGAAGCCGATGATTCCGCTGGGCGAGGACAACCCCTACGCCGTGCGCGTCGTGTCGGACATCCTCGAATCGAACGGTTCGTCGTCGATGGCTACCGTCTGCGCCGGTACGCTGGCCCTGATGGACGCCGGCGTGAAGCTCAAAAAACCCGTGTCGGGTATCGCCATGGGGCTGATTTCCGACTCCCAGAGCGGCAAATGGGCCGTACTGTCGGACATTCTGGGCGATGAGGACCACCTCGGAGACATGGACTTCAAGGTGACGGGCACCAAGGACGGCATCACCGCCACCCAGATGGACATCAAGGTGGACGGCCTTTCGTACGAAGTGCTGGCCGCCGCGCTGGAGCAGGCCCGCAAGGGACGCCTGCACATCCTCGGCAAACTCACCGAGTGCATCGCCGAGCCGCGCGAGGACTACAAGCCCTGCGTGCCGCGCATCGTGCAGATCGTCATTCCGCAGGATATGATCGGTCCGGTTATCGGCCCGGGCGGAAAGGTGATCCAGGACATCCAGAAGACCACCAACACCACCATCACCATCACGGAGAAGGTGAAACAGAAGAATATGGTATCGGTTCATTTGTATACTATAGAAGAAGACCTTTTGCCAAAGAGAAATTCGAAGATTGGCTTGATGAAATGCCAAAGGGGATTATCAGAAGTAAAGGTATTATCTGGGCTGCTGAAAATAACAATGATGCATATATGTTTGAACAGGCAGGAAAACAGATTAACATTAGCAATGCGGGACAGTGGGTTGCAACAGCTCCTCGTAGAGTTAGAGCTAAAATGATGAAAGAAGATCCTACATTAGTTGAGGATTGGGATGAAAAAGTAGGCGACAGAATGATTAAATTAGTATTTATTGGCCATGATATGGACAAGGAAGCTATTATTAAATCATTAGATGATT
>OKRY01001895.1_pt1 | contig 16829 bp, 13 predicted proteins | sample 1601121 | NCBI WGS metagenome assembly OKRY01 (sample SAMEA3541546, study PRJEB24748) | human gut metagenome | biome: human gut; feature: human-associated habitat; material: faeces | place: China | collected 2012
AAATGCAATTTACTTAGTCAATATAGAAGGTCTATCATATAAGGAAACGGCTCGAATTTTAGATGAATCAGTTTCTAATATAAAAACAATTATTCATAGAGGAAAGAAAGAACTAAGAAAAATTCTAATAGAAAGAGGATATGTTGAAATGAATAAAGTTATAAAGACATTAGCAGCAGTAATTTGTAGTGTTGTAATATTGTCAGGAATAGTATATGCAGCTAAAAATAAAATTGATTTTTCAAAATTTGGATTTTTAAAAGTTGATGAAAATTATTCTGATAGTGCAACAATTGTAAATAAAAGTATAGAAAATGAATATATGAATATAACATTAGAAAGTGTTGGAGGAGATAATTCTTATATAATTGTAGAATACACAATTAATTTTAAAGATAAAGCGATTCAAGAATTTGAACCAATAATATATAATCAAAATACAGGATATAATATTGGAATAGCAAGTAAAGTTAATATTAATGATGAAGAACAAAATACCAATATTATGAAAGTGTTTAATAAAATATCAGACTCTGAATATCAATATGTACAGATAATTAACATTATGGATAATGAAGAAAAAGAATTTAATTTAGATATTTATTTAGATACTTTTTATGTTGGAACTTCATATAATACCGCTTCTAATAAAGTCTATATTGATAAAAAAATAAGTACTAAAATATCAAGACAAGAAGACAAGAATTTTGAAGAAAAAGAGCAAGTATTAGATGATAACAAAAAAGTTGTAATAGAAGATGTTGAAAATACTAAATTTGAAACATTTATAAAAGGAAAATATGTAAAAGAAGGTATAACTTGGAAAGAATATCAAAATGTTAATATGGAATATAGCAGTTTTTTAGTTTCAACAGATAATGGAGAGAAAATACAAAGCATTATATATCAAGGCGATGCTAGTGGAATAGATAGATATGTTAAGAATTCAGATAATGAATATGAAAAAATTGAAGATTATAGTACTATAAAAAATAGTGATATTGTAAAGGTAGAAGAGCATTTCGTAATTCTTTTAGGAAGACAAGAAAATATTAACAATTTATTGGTTACTCCAACAGAAACTAAACTTTATAATGATAGAACAGATGAAGAAGAAAAAATGTATAAAAAAGCAACATGGTATCAGGTAAAAACAGGAACAACTCATTATACAGCTAAAAGCACATTAGGAGGAACTTTAACTATTAATAATATAACTGTTGATAATGATTATATAACCTTTTACTATGACATAAATGGCTATATTGGAGATGAAACATTAGTACTAGTAAGAGATAAAAGTGTTGATGATATTAATTATTTTTATGCAACAAATGAATATAAGAAGGATGTAAATGGAGAAGAAAACAAAATTGAATTTTCACTTAAAGATGAACCTAGAAGCGGATTAAATACGTATAAGATTTCTTTAAAAAACATAGATAATTTAGAATTTACATTGTTATTTGGCTCTAATACTAAAATTATAGGAGAACCTTTTAAAATTTCTATTCCAGATAGAGATAATGATGATTTGAAGTTTAAAAATATAGAGATTAGTGATTGTAATTTTGATAGAGAAGATGCAATTATGTATTTGAATGATGATATATCTGGTGTAATATTTGATAATATTGTAATTACAGATTCAAACATGCAGGTTAAAGGTAAAACTAGTACAATTGTTGAAAATATAACTGATATGAATAAAGAAACTGTTTTTATAACTGATGATAGTGGCAAAAAATATTATAATTTTAGTTCTTCCGTTAATAGTAATGAATTTACAATGTATTTTAAAATCAATAAGAAAATATTGAAAAAAGATAAATTATATATTAATGTTTTAAAAGATGGAATACCGCTGTTTGCAGCGTTTACTATGCCTTTCTCATCATTTACCTGTGTCAGGTATTCATCCTGTATCAATAGAACGGCTCAAGCACATATCTGCTGTCATCCGGGTACACACTGTTCATAGATGGATTCTCCGCAAATATCCTGTCGATCCACAGCTTCTGATCATCCAGCCTGCGCGCCTTTCCTCTCAGCCTTATCATCTGATATTCTCTGTTCATGCCCGTCACCGCAACATTTCCATCTCGCATGAGCTGCGCGTAAAAATCCTTGTCCCTTGCCGTGCAGAAATAAATTTTCTCACCTTCAAACAGCACTGAGAAAAAAACATATACTTCCGGCAATATATCTGCCAGATGCAAAGTTACAGTAAAATAAAAAATAAAGTGGACGGGGGATTCAATCCTCCGTCCACTTATATATTTTATATTTAGTTGTTAGATACCGTTCCGTCGGACTGCTGTGCCTCCAACGACACAGTCTCTCCGGACATATACTTCACATAATCCAGATAGTCATTATTCCAGTCCGCATACTTTTCTGAATGTCTCTTATCCTTAAAAGAATAATTCTCTGAAATATATTTTCCAAGATAGGCGCTTACCTTCTCTGCGCCCTTGCAGTTGAGATGTCTTCCGCCATCCCTCGTGTCGGTGCTCCAGTCAATCGCATAATCACCCTTGAGCGTATTCATATCGACAAATTCAATATTCTTGGCTTTAGCATACTTAACCATGGCATTGTGTCTTGCATAATTCCATGACTTCGCCGTCGGAGTCTCCATGAACATGATCTTGATTCCATTCTTCTCACACTTGTCTATCAGCTTATCGAGCAGTATCTTTGATACCTCCGGTATGTCCTCAACAGCCTTGGTTTCCACCATCTTGCTCTGGCCTGAAAACGGCTTGACCTCCATGCTGAGATACTGTCCTCTTGAGGCTGATCTGTATGTGTAGTCCCTGGCACCGAACATGTCCGAAACACTCATGCTCTTCCACCTGTTGTGGTACTGTGCAAGAGGCAGATACTTATATGCCAGATTCTTCAGGTTGTTCTCAACCTTTTTCAATGTCGTCTTGCCTGTCCAAAGCATATTCACATCAAACACCACCAGCTTTGGCTTCTGACATGTGAGCACTTCATCCAGAAGGTTGGATGCCCCGGTCACATTCTGGAATCCCTCAGCCGCCACATATGTTGGAATTCCATATTTGTTCCATATATACATCGGAGAACATGCACTGTAGGCATTGCTGTCCCCAAGCACCAGTACGTCTATCGAATTCTTCGGTTCTCCATAGAAGCCCCTTGCATTCGAGTTGGTTATTCCGCTTCCCGGATCGCTCCGCTTCGGAGTAAACGCAGCTCCCAGCACTCCCATGATCATCACTGCCACCAGGGCAAATGCTATGGATTTTATTATATTACGTCCACTTTTCTTCATAGATAAATCACCTCTAAAACTGTGCATATATAAATCCAGCCACCTCATAGCCCTTGCCATATGCTCCGAGTATGATCACTCCAAACAGCAGCACATAGTAAACTGCCCATCTGAGGGCTATATTCTTCGTGGCAAGCTCTGCTCTTATCTGGTGTCCCTTCTCCTTGTAAAGTCCAACCAGAAACAGAATGAGCGCGCCCACTGCCAGCACTGCAAAATCTGCCATGTCAAGCTTCATTCCAAGCAAAGTTCCATTTGTCAGATCCGCAAATGTAAATTCCCTGAACATGGACACAAACATGTGTCCAAATGCTGTCAGATCATCAGCCCTGAACATGAGCATTCCCACATTCACAAAAATGAAGGTCCTGACAACCTGAAGCAGTCTGTATACCTTTCCCTGGCGGTCAACATTCATTTTCTCATACAGCTTCTTGAAAAGAGGCTCCATGAGAAGTCCGATTACCATGATAGCCCAGTAATAAAGACCATACATGACGTACTTCCAGCTTGCGCCGTGCCAAATACCCGTTCCAAACCACACTATGAACATCGCTATAGACATAGGAACAAATGTCGCGAAGAAAGTATTCATATGTTCCCTGGTCTTCTTACTCAGCTTCACAAATGGCTTGGACAGTGAAACTGAATAGAACACATAGTCCTTGAACCATGCACCGAGAGTCATATGCCACCTTCTCCAGAACTCACTGACCGTCTTTGATATAAACGGCTGATTGAAGTTCTCTGAGAGTCCTATTCCGAACATCTGGGCACTTCCCCTTACTATATCCATACAGCCTGAGAATTCCGCATAGAGCTGTAATGTGTAGAGCAGCATTCCCACTACTACCGGAAGTCCTGTGTAGCTTGCGTAATTGTCAAATATCTGATTCACATACATATTTGCGCGATCTGCAATAACTATCTTCTTGAAGAAGCCCCACAGTATAAGCTGGAGTCCCATGGTCATGTTCTCATAACTGAACCTGTGCCCCTCATACATCTGCTCTCCAACAAGATCGAACCTGGCTATAGGTCCCTCAACAATGTGCGGGAAAAATGCAAGGAAAAGTGCAACCTTGCCAAACTTGTCCGATGCCCTGTATTTGCCTCTGTACACGTCCACTATGTAACTCACCGCAGACAGTGTGTAGAACGAGATTCCAAGCGGCATCATCCTCTGATACATCGGATTCTCTACATTTATGTGTATGAGTCCAAGCACATCTGTAAATACCTGTCCAAGGAATACCGAATATTTCAGGAATACCAGAATTCCTACATTCACAAGCACCACGCATACGCACACGCACTTTTTCTGCCATCCGATAAGTGCCTTGTACTCTTTTTTGTTTTCCTTTGGCAGAGCTTTCCTTGCCATGCTGCAGCCATCATCTATCTTGTTTATCAGCAGGCCACCCACATATATGGTCAACGACCCGAACAGGATAAATATGATATATCTGCCTGAATTGATAAAATAAAACAGATAGCTGAATGCCAGCAGCACCTTCCATCTGTGCTTCAGTGGCACTATATTGTACACTATAAACGCTCCGAGCAATATAAATACCAGATACGATATCGACGTATATGACATATTTCTCACTCCTCCAGTATTTTTTGACGGCAGTCAGTCCCCGCCATCTTCCAATATCTATATCTGCTCTTACTCGTCTTCAAGTCTCTGGATCATATCGTATATGGTCTGGACTGTCTTGAAGTTCTCCGGTGTGATATCAACAGGGGAAATGTCTACGTCAAACTCGTCGCTGAGCTGGAGCACCAGCGTAACCATCGTGATGGAATCCAGCACGCCATGTCCAATAAGATCTGTCTCGTTCTCATAATCAACTCCAGGTTTTACCTCATTCAAAATCTTTAATAATTCTTCCATAATCTCTTATCTCCTTATCAATAAAATTGTCACACATGCTGCGCGTATTCCGCCTTCAGTCTCTTCCTGTCTATCTTGCCATTTGCATTGTGGGGCATGCTTGTCACCCTGACAAAACGGTTCGGCTCCATGTAATGTGGAACCCTCTCCTGAAACGCCTTAAGCAGCTCCGTCTCGTCCTTCTTCCTGCCCTCGTAGATGAACACGATCTTGTCCGCCGCATCATCGTATATGCAGGCATAGCTTCTGATACCGTCTATGGCTCCCGCTGCCGCCTCGATCTCGCCGAGCTCTATGCGGTAACCCATGTGTTTTATCTGATAGTCCTTACGGCACACATAGACCAGCTCGCCGTATCTGTTGTATTTCACCAGATCACCGGTCTTGTAGACCAGCTCTGGATAGTACGGATTCAGCGGATTCTGGACAAATGCCTCTCTCGTCTTCTCCGCATTTCCGAAGTAGCCCAGCGCCACAAATGAACCTCTGGCATAGAGCTCCCCCTCACGGCTGAAGCCCGTCTCAGGATTGATCTCCGGTGACACCTCCCTGCCGTTCTCATCAAGAACAAACACATCACAGTTGTTGCACGCATGTCCCATCGGCAGCGGCTCGTCATCGGCAAATACTCTGTCCACCACGTAATACGTACATATGTCGGTCGTCTCTGTTGGGCCGAACAGATTTGCATACATGGCATCCGGAAGATTCTGTATCCAGTAATTCAGCGGCTTTGTCGGCATCACCTCTCCGGCAAACAGCACCTTCTTCAGCTCGGGAAGCTGGGCGTACTGGAACAGCTTGTAATTTGCAACGATCTGCAGTGCCGATGGCACCCAGTATATCGTGTTGATCCTGTATGTATTCATAAATTCCATCAGCTTCATAGGGAAGGTGAAATACGCCTTCGGTATGATGTACAGCGTGGCACCATTTTTAAGAGTGCTGTAGAGATCTGACACCGACATGCTGAAGTAGAACGGTGTCTGGCTTCCGAATATCGTACTCTCGTCTATACCAAATGCCTCCGTGTACCAATAGGTATAGGATATCACATTCCTGTGTGATACCACAGCGCCCTTTGGAACTCCGGTCGAGCCCGATGTGAAAAGCGCATACACGGGATCCGTGTCTATCGCCCTGCTTCTGACCGCATCCAACACCGACTGATCTGCACTTGTGTCCAGCTCGTCAAGATTTAATATCCTGAATACCTCTTTGTTCTCGCCTTCCTGTCCATGGCATCCATCTTCATCCACGCCATTTCTGGAAAGCTCCAGTGCCTTCTCCATATGCCCGATGTCAGTCACGACTGCAACCGGATTCAGCGTTCCGAGTATCGACTCGGCTCTGGACGCCGGCATCTCCGCATCAAGTACAACATAGAAATTGCCACTGTAGACAACTCCCATATAGGCAGCCACACTCCCAGGCTTTTTGTCCAGCAACACGGCAACAGGCTTATTCCTCACGCCATCTGTCTTCTCATATATCCATGCACCGATCTGTCTGGAAAGCCTCTCCATCTGACCATATGTGAGTCCGCCTTCCTCATCTGCAACTGCCAGCTTGTCTGGATATTTTAAAGCCGAATTCTCTATAAATTCCAATATATTTTTCAATATTTACCACCTCGTTTAACCACCTTTTTCTTTCTTCCAAAATCGAATAGATTATATGCCATGCCTTTCTGCCAGTTCAACTTAATATACATTCAACAGACTTAATTATATGTAAGAGTTATTACAATATGGTTACACTTCCTCAATCCATCAGCGTAATCCGCACTGCAGCTTCTCACTACACCTGCTATTATAGCCGCCATCCCTTTAAGGTTCAATGAGGCGAATCTTTAAGATATCTTTAAGTAAAACAAAAAACAGCGGCAGACATGTCCATCCACGGACATATCTGTCGCTGACAAATGTATAAATATTTGTTTTCCCGGCACGGCTTACACGCCATACCTGATCCTTAGTCTCTTGACAAATCCCACAGATTTTCTCGCATTGTATAGCTTATCGGCAAATATATACAGGGTTCTGAGCTCTGCCCGCAACACGTGCATCAAACTCCAGATTCTCCTGTCTGTCCCAGCCCTCATATTTCTTTCTGAACTGTCTGTATACCTTCTGATCCATAAGCTGGCTTACCGCACTTATGTCCTCCCGCCGCACCAGCATATGCGCCTCATCCGTTCCGGCACATACCGCACGATCATAAAGTCCTGCTCCATCTTCTCTATTCTTCTGCCTTCTTTCCCTTCTTCTTATATTAATATAAAGATTAAGTATTGCGACAAGAGCTATAAGTTCCAGTATAACTCCTGCCACAAGGCATATATTCATATATTTCATTTCAAACAATCCAAACATTACAACCATTCTTTTCGTTATAACAACATATTATCCTAAAGTATATGGCAAAAAGTAATTCCAGACGCACAAAAACCGCCAATATCGCTTATGATATGGCGGTTTTGTCGATATTCTTATTATTTTCACTCTTATTCCAGCTCCTCCAGAGCATCCAGATAACTCTCCATCCACTGCACCTGCTTTGCGCTTTTCGCATCTTCTTCATCCGGTTCGTCCGGATCATCCGGCCACTCATCGCCCTCGTCAAGCTCCTGCATGGTCAGCCAGTTGTCAGCCACCTCAAGCTGAAGCATCCTTCCATCGTCACACTCCAGACTCACCAGCACCATAAGCGGCTCCCCCGGAAGCCTCTCCTCACAGCCGAAGTCGGCCTCATCTATTCTCTTTATTGTCCACATATTATCACCTCATGTTCTGTAGATGTCATAAATCACTCTACCCGTATCTTCAAAAAGTCTATTAGTGCTTCCAGCGTCAATTCCTCCTTGCGCCATATCCACTCTGTCTCTATCGTATAGAACAGCCCGCCGCCTATGTCACATGCCGCTGCAAACTTCTGTCTCTTCTTTCTGGACTTCTTATACTTGAATATATAATAGTAATAAAGTCTTCCCTCTATCACTTCATGTTTCAGATATGCCCTTGTCCGCAGTTCCTCCGGGCAGGCTTCATCCTCCACCAGCTCATCCAGCACGTAATCCTCAGCCGTCTCATCATCGATAGCCTCCTGAAGTGAACAATAGACAAGTTCCGGCTTAAGCTCCTCATTAAACCCCGCAAATGCCGGATCACTGTCATCGCCATCTATCAGTCTATACCTCTGAGGCAGGTCAAAGCTTATCTTTCTGGCACCTAACTGCAATGAATATGTATTGGTTAATTGTGCATCTCCAGTCATCCCATAGATGTCCGCATATGGCATACCGTTTTTTCCATATACATTCCTATCATTTTCCATACCTGAACCTTCATCTAACTTTATAGATGTGTCCATTGAATCATATGTATATCCGCCACCAGCATTTATCGTGCCAGAATAATCAGCATCACCATATCCTACACCATCATACTCGTTCCCACCGTTAGCTGCTCTATCCGCCTCGCTGGCCTTCTTCGCCTGAAATCCGGATACTAGGAACGACACAAAAGCCAGCAATCCGATCAGAAACATCAATCCCTGTTCCGAAATATACGACCACAGCTCTGACAGATCCGATATATTTCCATGTGACTCATGATATATATTGTATATTCCTGCTCCCCAGAACAGCACCAGCAAGGCCCCGGCCACGACAAAGCAGGCAATCGCACTCTGTAAAACATACTTTAATCTTCTCATCTACCCTTCCCCCCTGTCATTTCGCTTTTAATACACACATGCTTGCATCAACATACCGCAAGCATCTACCCCAAAGATACCGCATATTATACCCTCCAGTTCGCAGAATATCAATTACATTTGATATTTGATTACTCTTCTCATACAGCCGTTTCATATAGTCTCTTATGCCATATCTGTTATAAAGTCCTGTGAGTGCATCGACCTTGGCGATCTTCGCGCGCTGCCTTGCAAATATGACGATCACTGCAATTATTAGCGCAAAAAGTATTTTCAATGCCACAAGGAACGGTATAGTGTTCGCCTCCACTAATCGCTTGAAGGACACTCTCTGGTTCTCACTCTTCATATACTCGTCCAGCATGATCGTATTTGTCTCTTTGACATCCGAGGCATCCGCCTGCAGATCGGTGTAGTCCTCACCTTTTATCTGCGCCATCGTGCCCTTGAGTGCATCGTTGGAGCTCTTGGAATCACTCTTCACCATGACCTTCATTACGTCCATGGACTTAACAGAAAACTTGAGCTCAGCGCCATACTTACCGGACTTGTTCATGCCTGCGATCATGGATTTTGATCCGTCTCTCACACCAAAAGAGAACCCCAAATCTGAAGTGTGTACTTCTAATCTGGGGTCCTTTTTCATATATACTAGATATATCCTATTTTAGTACAGCTTCGCACCTGCAGGAATATGGTTATCAACCATCAGAAGGTGAAGCTTCTCCTCGCCCTCTTCCTCATGGATAGCTGAAAGAAGCATACCGCATGAATCGATTCCCATCATCTTTCTAGGTGGAAGGTTTGTTATTGCAATAAGTGTCTTGCCGACTAACTCCTCTGGCTCATAGAATGCATGGATTCCTGAGAGGATGGTTCTGTCTGTGCCTGTGCCGTCATCCAGTGTGAACTGAAGGAGCTTCTTGCTCTTTGGCACTGCTGAACATTCCTTAACCTTTACCGCTCTGAAGTCTGATCTTGAAAATGTCTCAAAATCAACCTCATCAGCAAAAAGTGGCTCTATATCTACCTTGGAGAAATCGATCTTCTCGTTTGGTGTGAAGAATCCGTTGTTGTCACCGGCTGTCTCAGATACTGAATCAGAATCTGAACCACCCTCACTCTTCATAGTCGGGAACAGAAGAACATCTCTGATCGCCTGTGAATCTGTAAGGAGCATAACCAGTCTGTCTATACCATAACCGATACCGCCTGTTGGAGGCATACCAATCTCAAGCGCATTGAGGAAATCCTCATCTGTGTGCTCAGCCTCGTCATCTCCGGCTGCGGCATTCGCATCCTGAGCGGCAAATCTCTCACGCTGATCGATAGGATCGTTCAGCTCTGAGTATGCGTTACACATCTCCCATGTGTTGATGAAGAGCTCGAAACGCTCAACCTTTGTAGGGTCTGAAGGCTTCTTCTTCGTAAGTGGTGAGATCTCGATCGGATGATCCATGATGAATGTAGGCTGGATCAGCTTCTCCTCACAGAACTCCTCGAAGAACAGGTTCACGATGTCGCCCTTCTTGTGGCGCTCCTCGTACTCTACGTGATGCTCGTCAGCGATCTTCTTCGCCTCAGCGTCATCAGCAACCTGGTCAAAATCAACACCTGTATATTTCTTGATAGCGTCAACCATAGTCAGACGCTCAAATGGCTTGCCAAAGTCGATCTCGATTCCGTTGTATGAGATCTTGGTGCTTCCACATACCTTCTCTGCGAGGTAACGGAACATGGACTCTGTGAGCTCCATCATACCATAGTAATCTGTGTATGCCTGGTACAGCTCCATCAGAGTGAACTCAGGGTTGTGACGTGTGTCAACACCCTCGTTACGGAATACTCGTCCGATCTCGTATACTCTCTCAAGACCGCCGACGATAAGTCTCTTCAGATAGAGCTCAAGTGATATACGGAGCTTTACATCCTCATTGAGTGCATTGTAATGTGTCTCAAATGGTCTGGCTGCGGCACCACCGGCATTGCTGACCAGCATAGGTGTCTCAACCTCCATGAAGTCACGTCCTGCCAGGAAGTTACGGATCTCCTTTAATATCTGTGATCTCTTGATAAATACTTCCTTGCTGTCCTGGTTCATGATGAGATCCACATATCTCTGACGATATCTCATATCTGTATCTGTCAGTCCGTGGAACTTCTCAGGAAGGATCTGGAGTGACTTAGAGAGAAGTGTGATCTCCTCTGCATGTATGGATATCTCACCAGTCTTTGTTCTGAATGCATATCCCTTAACTCCATATATATCACCGATATCTGACTTCTTGAAGTCAGCGTATGACTCCTCACCGATCTGATCTCTTGCAACATACACCTGAATGTTGCCCTTAAGATCCTGAATGTTACAGAAAGAAGCCTTACCCATGACACGCTTGAACATCATACGTCCTGCGATGCTCACATTGATAGGTGAAGCATCCATGATGGCTCTTCTCTCATTGTAATCGTTGTTTAAAACTTCTCTCTTCTCTGCCTCTTCAAGGTCCTCAACTGAAGGTGTCTGTCTACCAGCCAGAAGCTCTGCCTCATGTGCTGTGTACATCTCCTTCACATCTGCGCTGTGCTGCTGCACATCATACTTTGTTATGACAAATGGATCCTTGCCTGCCGCCTGAAGGTCTGCCAGCTTCTCGCGGCGCACCATCTGCAGCTTATTAAGATCCTGATCTTTTCCCTTGTTATTCTGCTCTGCCATCTTCTCTTACAGCTCCTGTCTCTTAATATCAAGTACTCTGTACTTAAATTCTCCGTCCGGTGCCTCCACCAGAACTTCCTCACCAACCTTTGCACCCTTGAGTGCCATTCCAACTGGTGACTCATCAGAGATCTTGTTGTTCATGATATCAGCCTGTGATGATCCCACGATATCATACTCGATCTCCTCGGCAAACTCGTAGTCATATACAATTACCTTGCATCCGATACCCACAACTCCTGTATCGACCTCATCCTCATCAACTACTTCTATATTCTTAAGCATTGCCTCGAGCTGCTCGATTCTTGCCCAAATACAACATTAGCAATATTTATGGGATAACTAAAGGACATACTGAATTTATTTCTGATACATTTTGGCCAATGATTATTGGGCAATTTGGTGTGATTGGTACAATTTGCTATATTGTTTGTTTAATTATGATTTTTAAAAAAATTCAACGTGAGTTTACAACTGAAAGTATAAATATTTATTTGTCAAAAGTAATTTGTTTTGTATATTTATTAATTGCGAGTACATCAGAATCAGCATTTGTTCATCCAATGGCAATACCACTTGCTATAGTTTTAGCACTATAATAATATAATTTAAAAGGAGTGTGTATTTTTTAGTATGAAAACCTTAAATCAAAAAGCTACAAGAGCAGGAATATATTATTGTCAATGTTTTTATATACAAGCCGCCTATATAAGAAATAAAGAAAACTAAAAAATGGCAAGAAAGGAAATAAAATGAAAAGAAAAATTACGTTATTAAATATCATTTCAAGTATTATTTTACAAATAGCAAATATATTAAGTGCATTTATTATACCAAAAATAATTTTAACTTATTTTGGTTCAAATATAAATGGTTTAGTATCTTCTTTATCTCAATTTTTAAACTATATTACTTTAGTGGAAGGCGGAATAACTGGGGTTATAACTGCAAGTTTATATAAACCGTTAATAGAAAAGGATAAAGATAAAATAAGTTCAATTGTTGTAACTGCTAACTCCTTTTTTAAGAAGATTGGAATAGTATATATTATATATTCAATTTTATTAGCAATTATTTATCCAATTGTTATAAATAAATCATTTGATTTCTTTTATGTATTTTCTTTAACATTAATTATGTCTATTAACTTATTAATTCAGTATATGTTTTCATTGACTTATAGAACTTTATTAAATGCTGATAAAAAAGTATATATAGTATCATTGACCCAAACAGCAATTATAATAAGTAATATTGTTTTATCATTTATATCTGTAAAAATTATGCCAAGCATTCATATACTAAAATTAATAAATGGTTTGCTTTTTATTATTCAACCGTTGGTATTTAATTCTTTGGTGAAAAGATATTATACGATAAATACAAATGCAGAGAAAGATGACAAATTGATAAAAAATAGATGGGATGGTTTTGCAATTAATGTGGCAGCATTTATACATTTTAGTACAGATGTTACTATTTTGACATTATTTACAAATTTATCAACTGTGTCTATATATAGTGTTTATACACTTGTAACAAATGGATTAAGGTCAATAATTAATTCTATTTCATCCGCGATAACACCAACAGTAGGTCATGCGTATGCAAAAGGAAATTTAAATGAATTAAATACGAAATTTGATTTAAATGAATTTATTATATTTATTCTTGTTTTTTATCTATTTACAATAGCTGGATTGTTGATAACACCTTTTGTTATGATTTATACCAAAAATGTACATGATGCAAATTATAATCAATTTATATTTGGAATATTATTAGTTTTATCTGAAGCAATTTATTTAATAAAATTTCCACATTTAAATCTAGCATATAGTGCTAATAAATTTAAGGATATTACAATGCCTGCATTTATTGAAGCTATAATAAATATATCAGTGTCAATTATTTTAGTAAAAAAATTAGGAATAAATGGAGTTGCTATAGGAACAATTATTTCTATGATTTATAGAATGATATTTCATATAAATTATACAAAAAAATTGATAAAAAATAGATCAAGAATTATTTTTTACAAGAAATTTATTATATTTACTTTAACTACTTTGATTGGACTGATTGTATGTTATTACACAATCCCTTTGGCACAATTTAATATTGCTAGTTGGCTTATTCATGCCATTATATATATGGTATTATTTGGATTATTATATTTTGTTATGTGTATATTATTTTTTAAAAAAGAACTAAAATTTCTTAAAGAATACTTAATGCATTGATAAATAAAACGATTATTTTTAGGAGGGTATATGATAGAATTAAATATAAGTGAAAGGAAAAAAATTCAAATTAATTTATTAAATGAAATTAAAAAAATATGTGAAAAAAATAAAATAAAGTATTTTCTTGCTTATGGAACATTATTAGGAGCTGTAAGACACAAAGGATTTATTCCATGGGATGATGATGTAGATATATTTTTATTTAGAGAAGAATATGATAAATTAATTGAAATACTAAAGAAAAACAAAAGTAATAATTATAAGTTTATATCAAATCAAATAGATAATTATTATTTTCCATATGTAAAAATTTCAGATTTAAATACTATAGCTGTGGAACAAAATTGTATATTTAAAGATGGATTATGGATTGATATTTTTCCACTAGATTATGTTCCATTAGACAAAAAAAATCAAAAAAGATTTTTAAAAAAGTGTAATTTTATAAGGAATTGTACAATTGCTATGAATACTGATTTTTCAAAAGAAAATAATATTTCTCGAAAATATTTAAGATATTTTTTAAATATCATATGTCGAATATATGGAAGAAATAAAATAAAAATTAAATATGATAAACTAATAAAAAAATATAAAAATAAATACGTGAAAGAAAAAAATGCATTAATATGTAATTTATGCTCTCCATATATATATAAAGATGTTTTTGAAAAAAAAGATTTAATAGAGCAATTAGATTTTGAATTTGAGGGTGAAAAATATACTAGTGTGAAAAATTATGATTTTTATTTAAATAAAATATATGGAGATTATATGAAATTACCCCCAATAGATAAAAGAGTATCACATGGAGTTACTGTGTATAGAAAGGAAAAAAATGAAAAATAAAAATGCAATTATTTTAGCAGCAGGTAAATCAAACAGATTTGCACCATTTACATATGAAAAACCTAAAGGACTTTTTATAGTAAAAGGTGAAGTTTTGATAGAAAGACAAATAAAACAATTAATTGAAGCAGGTATAAAGGAAATTATTGTAGTAATAGGATATATGAAAGAAAAATTCTTTTATCTTGAACAGAAATATCCTGAGGTAAAACTTATAGTAAATAATACCTTTGGAAAATATGGAAATATATACTCAATATATGTTGCTAGAAATTACTTAAAAAATACATATATTTGTTGCGCTGATCACTATTTTGTTAATAATCCATTCTTGGATAATAATATAAGTAATATATCATATAGAGCAGGGACTTATTATTCAAGAAAATTTAGAGAATTTTCAATAGATTACACAGACGCAAATGTAATTTCAGGCTGTTATATTGGTGGATCAGATAAAATGGCTATGGTAGGTCATGCATATTTTAATGAAAGATTTTCAAATAAATTTGTTGAACTAATGGAAGATGAAATAAATAATTTTGGAATTGCAAATATGTTTTGGGAAGAGTTTTATCAAAGACATATTAAAGATTTAACTTTATATGTTAAAGAATTTGCACCAAATGAAGTATTAGAGTTTGATGATATAGATGAATTAAGAAAATTCGATTCTGATTTCCTTTTAAATGTAGATTCTGAAATAGTTGATAATATTTGTAGTAAGTTAAATTGTCATCCAAATGAAATAACAAATATATCAGTAATTCAAGCAGGATTAACGAATGTATCATTTAAATTTACTGTTAATAGAATTGAATATGTATATAGACATCCAGGTGGAACTGCAGGTAATTTAATTGATCGTCGTACTGAAATAACTGCACAGATGGCTGCTAAATCTATTGACATAGATAAATCAGTTATATATATGGATCCAACAGGTTGGAAATTATCTTATTATGTACAAGATATAGTTAAATGCGATTTTCTTAATAATAAAGAACAATTAGAAAAAGGTATGGATTATTTAAGAAAAATTCATAGTTTAAATATTGATGGATATGCCAAAGAGTTTGATGATGTAGAAGAAGGAAAAAAATTGATGTTAATTGCTTCATCAACAAAAGGAAATTTATGTACAGAATTTAAAAATATTGTTAATAAAATTAATAAATTAAAAAGATATGTTGACGAAGAATCAGAAAAATACAATATACAAAAGGTTTTATGTCATAATGATGTATATGAACCTAATTATATTGCAACAGCAAATGGAGATATGTATTTAATAGATTGGGAATATGCAGGACTTAATGATCCAGCAAATGATATTGCATGTATTATTTGTAGATATGACTATTCCTTTGAACAAGGAGAATATTTATTAAAATCATATTATGGAAGAGATTTAACTGAATTAGAACATAGACATTGTATTGCATATATAGCATTATGTTCATTTTACTGGTTCTGTTGGGGATTATATAAAGGTAGTGTAGGAGATGATGATGGTTTCTTCTTTTTACCAGCATACAGAAATTTAATTAAATATATAGATATAGCCATAAAAAATTATGAGGAGATGTAATTATGAGTAATATAGCAATAATTTTAGCAGGTGGTGTTGGTTCTAGAGTTGGAGCCGATATTCCTAAACAATTTATTGAAATTTTAGGTAAACCTATTATTTCTTATACTATTGAGGCTTTTCAAAATAATGAAAATATTGACGGAATAGAAGTTGTATGTCACAAGGACTATATAGATTATTTAAAAAAAATAGTTATTGAATATGGTTTTGATAAAGTAAAATGGATAACTCCTGGAGGAAATGATTTTCAACATTCTGTAATGAATGGAATAGGTAATTTAAATGATAAAATAAGTGATGATGATATTGTATTGATTCATTATGGTGCTTCTCCATTTGTAACAGATGATATAATTGATGATGCCATAAGAGTATGCAGTGAAAAAGGTAATGCAACGCCTGCAACAACTTGTTATCTTTTAACAGGAACTTATGATGGAGATAAAAGCGATGCTCTCTATAACTTCACTCTGGAAAGCCTGACACAGCTTCTGGATGCCGGT
>OKRY01001898.1_pt1 | contig 16822 bp, 21 predicted proteins | sample 1601121 | NCBI WGS metagenome assembly OKRY01 (sample SAMEA3541546, study PRJEB24748) | human gut metagenome | biome: human gut; feature: human-associated habitat; material: faeces | place: China | collected 2012
TACTTAAATCCAAAATGCCGCCGGTCATGCAGTAGGAAGAAAGCCCTGAAACCTCACGCACACAGTTCAGCAGACGGTTGCGCCTTTGCACTGCGGAATCGTTTGGGTATGCGGCAGCAAGAAGTGCTGCGGCAGCTGATACCTGAGGGGCAGCCATAGAAGTACCGCTCATCGAATTGTACTTAATATAAAGGGCATTTGTCGGATTTGCTTTTGAAATGCCGATGTTATCAAAGTAAATTTTATGTACGGAAGTAAAGTTGCCTGTTAAGGAAACAATTTCTGCGTAAATAGTGTTGTTTCGTTTTATAAAATACAATTTACTGCTATAGTGGGACCATGAAATTTCACCATTTTCTTCGATGCCCATATCATAAGATACCTGATATGTGCCATCGGCTAAGTTCATGTCGTCTATATCCATGTAAAGTGCCAAAGTTGCAGAACTTCGTGCAGCATCAATGGAAATGCAGTAAGAGCCGCTGCCTGCCTGATTGTGCGAATCTTCTGCTGAGTAAGACTTTTCATTGTATAAAATGCTGCCATCTAATTTGCCGATTTCCGATGGGTGGTATAAAACGGCATCGTTAGAGTCAAAAGAGGTGAAATACGAACACCGTGAACTTCGCATACTGTCTGTGTAAACGGAAGGGTAAAAAATGCTGGAATTTATTGTGGAAAAAATATTCCGGCCCGGTGCAAAAAGGTGGACAGTCTTATTTCCGTAATCGGAAAAAGATGCTTTTTTATCGGTCTGGGTGGAGGCACCAACGGTTACCACATAAGGGCTGTCCAAGTCATAGGGGCATCCGTCGGAGATGGCATTATCGTGGTCTTCGCCCTCGTTTCCGGCAGCAAAAAGAAACAGACTGCCATTTTGCCCAATCTGGTTAATCAGCGTTTTCATAGAGGTTGAACTACTTCCACCGCCACCCCAGGAACAGTTGATGGCGGCAATATTTGCGCCAAGAGTCTGCGCTTTATAGATGTAATTAAAAGCCGCGATGATAGCGGAATCGTATGATGTGCCGGCAGAATTAAAAACTTTCAACGCCATTAGTTTTGCATTGCTGATGCCGCAGATTCCTTTGTTATTGTCCGATACGGCACTGATGACACCGGCGCAGTGAGTACCGTGTCCGTCCTCGTCTTCATCCATGGGGTTACTATCATAATCTCCGAAATCGTAGCCATATGTGCCGGGAAGCTCCAACTGGTCGTAAGGATTTTTCCACATGTGAGCGGCTAAATCTTCGTGGGTGTAGTCAATACCGGTATCAACGACTGCAACAATGGTATCGCTGTCGTTACTTGTTTGAATCCGGTTTTTGTACTGAATACCGGAGGAAGTAGTCTGATAGGCTCCGGTGCCGTCTAAATACCACTGTTCATCGGCATAAGTATCGTTTGTCGTGGCTAATTTATAGCGGTAGTAATTTGGCTCGGCAGCAACTACATTATCCTGTTTTTTCAGTTTTTCAATAAGTTCTTTCGTTGAATAAGTATCAGAGTGAACCTCTGAAAGATAGAGATTTTTCCCCTTTTTCTTTTTGGCAGGACCAAAATCCCAGCTGTTTTCCACTTCAATATCGGAATCAAATGATGTGGTTCCCTCTTTGGCAAGTCCGGTTTCGGAAGAAGCGTTAAGTGTTACAATGGCTTCGCCCTCGACATAGTTATCAGAAGTTTTAGCGGTCTTAGCTTGTTCGGTCACAGCCTGAATTTTATGCGGTATGATGCTGCTAAGCAAAAGAGATAAAATCAAAACTGAAATCAGTCCTCTTTTTCGCATAATTTCACGCTCCTTTCTCAAATAATCATTGCGTCAAATGGCAATAACTGCTATGATAGAAATAACGATTTATGATGATAAGTATACGAAAAAAATGTGAAAAAATTAAGTCGAGGAGGTAGCAGCATGTTATTTGTGAAAGTAGATGAACTCAAGCCCGGAATGCGCTTAGGAAAACCAATCTACAATAAAAATGGAGTTTTGTTGTATGACCGTGATACAAAACTTACGATGCAGGCGATTTACGGAATTAAAAATTTTAGGCTTTTAGGTCTGTACATACTTGAACCGGCAGAACCGGTTCCGCCGATGTCGGAAGATGATATTAACTTTGAGCGTTTCCAGACGATGGCAGTTTTTAGTATCCGTGAAGATTTGGATTTGATTGATTCCGGGAAAAAAGACAAAGGGCTTGACTGGCTGTGCAGTCTTATCATAAAGAATTATGGAGACTTAAACCATAAGATTAATTTTGTGCAGAGTCTGCGAAGCAGTGAAGATTATATTTATAAACATGTTTTGAATGTTGCTATTTTGTCCGCCATTATTGCCGGTCAGATGGGCTTCCCGGTTGGACGGATTAATCTCCTTGTGGAAATTGCAAGAACTGTGCCAAAGGAGGCGGAAATCGGCTTGAAAGTGGCAAAAATGTAAAAGGAAACGAAAAAATACGCTCTAAAGTGAAGAAATACTGAAATATTTACAAGTGTTTCGAAAAATATTCCTACCTTTGGCCCATAGATTCATTTCAATAGGTTAAGGTTAGTTTTTTAAAAGGTTAAAAGAGCCCCAATCTGAGTCGTGAGACCGTGGATTGGGGTATTTTTTTGTGTATGCCGAAAGTCTATCGGACGCTTTTGACACCCACGATGCCTGTGAGCTTATCGTCGAGGTAGAAGGTGGAGGTCATGGTATCCTTGTCGACAGCATATTTTACGGAAATCATGTTCAACTTGTCGGTACGGGGCTGGTATTTGGTGCCGGCCTTCACAATCTTGCCTTTGGTGGCCTCAGTGTGCATGACTTGGAGGATGGAGTCCTTGACGTGGTTAGTGGAGTCAAGGTCAGACCAAGAGATGATGTCATAGTCAGGCAGCAACATCTGTTCAGACATAAACTGCTTGACATGACTTTTGACCTGATGGTCCTCGCCACAAGCGGCAAGAACCATCAGGGATATAATAAATAATGTGAATACGACCTTTCTCATTATTTCTCAGGGATATTCTTCAGAATCTCTAATAGATGATCCCAGACCATCTGCACGGTGGGGATATAAAGGCACTCGTCGGGCGTGTGTACGTTGCGCAGTGTCGGTCCGAAGCTGACCATGTCGATATTTGGATATTTCTCTGAGAAGAGACCGCACTCCAGGCCTGCATGGATGCCACGTACCACGGGTTCCTTGCCAAAGAGCTTCTTGTAAGCGTCGATGGCGATGCGCTGGAGCTTAGAGTCATGCTTAGGCTGCCAAGCAGGATAGCCGTCGGTCTGGATGACGTCGGCACCGGCAAGCTCATAGGCGGCTTTGACCGTGTTGCACATATTCTCCAGGTTGCTTGTCACATTGCTGCGCTGCGAGCTGACAATCTCTACCTTGTCGTCGCTGCTCTGTACGCTGGCCACATTGCTGGAAGTCTCTACCATCCATGCCAGCTCCTTGTCCTGACACATAGCGAAGACACCATTGTCAACGGCTTGCAGGGCGCGGATGATGTTGGTTCCGACAGCAGCGGGGATGACCTTCTGCGCCTCAGCGCTCTCCAGTCCCCATGCCATAGTGGTGTCGGTGACATGATATTCGTCCTCGACGGCAGCAGCAAACTGGTTCCAGTCGGCTTTGACCTCTTCCTTCTTGTCGGCGGGTACAGCGAAGATGACCTTGCCGTCGCGAGGGATGGCGTTGTGCATCTTTCCTGAGTTCCACTGAGCTAAGCGCAGCGGCATCTTCGTCTGCTCGAGGTAAAGGAATCGTGCGATAATCTTAATGGCGTTGGCGCGCTTCTTCTCGATGTCATCGCCGGAGTGACCACCGTTGAGGCCTTTCAGACTGCCTTCCAAGAAGAAATAGCCCTTGGGAGCGTCCTCCCGCTGGAACTTGAATGTGGCGATGGTGCTACGGCCACCAGCACAGGAGATGAAAATCTGACCCTCATCTTCAGAGTCGAGGTTGATGAGGTAATCGCCGGTCATGAATCCGGCCTTCATCCCTAAGGCACCTGTGAGCTGTGTCTCCTCGTCGCGTGTGAAGACGCACTCGATGGGACCATGCTCGATGTCGTCGGAGTCGAGGATAGCCAGTTCGATGGCATCGCCGATACCGTCGTCGGCACCTAAGGTAGTACCTTTGGCGTGCATCCAGTCGCCATCGACATATGTCTGGATGGCATCCTTATGGAAGTCGAAGTCGACATCGACAAGCTTGTCGCAGACCATGTCCATATGGCTCTGCAGAATGGTCGTGGCGCGGTTCTCGTAGCCTTTGGTAGCGGGCTTGCGGATAAGGACGTTGCCGGTCTCGTCGACAATAGTCTCAAGGCCATGGTCGGCACCAAACTTCTTGAGATATGCTATCATCTGCTCCTCATGCTTAGAGGGACGGGGAATCTGATTGATTTTTGCAAACTGCTCAAAAACGCGAGCAGGTTTCAATTCTGCCATAATAATTGTTTATTTTTAATGTTTTGTCTTATTTCTTTTTGCGTTTCAACCTATTTACACTATCTTTGCAGCGTTTTTGGTTGTAAAACCAATGCAAATTTAGTAATTTATGATAGAAACTCTGCTCTTGACGGTGTTAATAATTGCTATCGCCGTAGCTTTACTCTCCGTCCGTGTCATCCTGCTCAAGAACGGGCGCTTCAAGTCGTATCACATCCACGACAGTCAGGCCATGAAAGATCGTGGCATCCACTGCGTCATCGACCAGGACAGGGAGATGAGGGCAAAGTCGGCCAGTAAATAAATAAAACGAAATAGAAAAATGAAGAAAAGCATTATCCTCTCTGTGGCCATCGCCGCTGCCACAACTTTGGGCATCACTTCTTGCGACAAGAGCTCACCCAAAATGGATGAGAAGGCGGAAGCCCCTGCACAGCAGGAGAAGACCAGCAGCAAGATTGCATATGTGGAGGTGGACTCCATCATGACACAATACAACTTCTGCAAGGACTATACAAAGATTCTGAATCAGAAGGGTAACAACATCCAGAAGACCCTTGCTGCCAAGCAGCAGGCCCTGCAGGCCGCCGCTGCCAACTTCCAGCAGAAGGTGCAGCAGAATGCTTACACCCGTGAGCAGGCTGAGGCTATCCAGGCTGGCCTGCAGAAGCAGAGCAACGACCTTCAGGCACTGAACCAACGTCTGAGCAACGAGTTTCAGGCTGAGACAGAGAAGTATAACAAGGCGCTGCACGACTCTCTGCAGCACTACCTCGCTGTCTATAACAAGGACAAGAAGTATGGTCTCATCTTTGCCAAGCAAGGTGACAACCTGCTCTACGCCAATAAGTCCTATGATATTACCAATGATGTCGTAGCAGGTCTTAACAAGGCTTACAAGGGCACAAAGACTGCCAAGAAGTAACTGAAAAGAGCGGGTATAACAACTTTTTGCCAAAATATTTGCCAAAATATTTGGTAGGTAGAAAAAATCGTTGTACCTTTGCACTCGCTTAACAAAAGAACGGCTCCGTAGCTCAACTGAATAGAGCATCTGACTACGGATCAGAAGGTTCCGGGTTTGAATCCCAGCGGAGTCACTAAGGTCGAAAATCGAAAATTCCACAGATTTGAGATTGAGACGAAGAAATTTCAGAGTAGACAAAGATGAATCGGAGAGCTTGTGAAAACAGACTCTCCGATGTCTTTTTTAATCAGGCACTTAGCTTTGTCATCCATGCGAAGCGCCAAAAGTAATCAGGTCATTTAATGACAAGAACATTATAAGTTTTTTGTCAGTATACGGATTATAACCAATAGCACTATATTTTATACTTTCTAAAGACTTTCGAAATTATCGCCTGTGCCAGAAAGTATATATACCTCACGGTAATCGTTAAATGTCTCAAGTATATCTTTCTTGGTAAGCTTTTGTGAGCCATCATTGTTCAGAGAATCCTTAAAAGCCAATGCTATATCTGCCTCTTCCATGCTTTCAGTTGGAGTAAGGTCTATAGTTTTGAATATTTTCATGATTGATAAAATGTTGCGTTAATTTCGGAGGCAAAGTTAATCCGGGAATGGGAGTTTTGGCTACCCATCCCTAAGGAAATTATCCGAAATAGCATACGAATATTAGGATTCTGTTGCCATTGCCGTTTCCAACTGCCTCCGCATGTATTTGGAAACAGGCTTTTTGTGGGGAAAGACAAATACACTTTCCACATGCGAATGTCCGCCTCCCGTCAGGTCATAAACCATGAATGTGTCGTCGGAATAGTCTATCCACAAGTCCTCGCCCTCTTTGAGACGACCTTTCTTGATAGCACGTTCACGGAGGAAGTTGACACGCTTAACAGATGGTGGTACGGCATCGACTATCGAAAGCAGTAACTGCTCATTGTCATACACATCTACTATGTCGCCATGCTTGAAGCGGATCTTGTCTTCCGGTCTGCCACGGAATACTTTGTCGCGGTCAACATAATTGCGGTCATAAAACGAACCGTCCTTCAGATAAGTCTGCCTTGATATAATGTTCTGTCCGTCGTCGTTGTCTATCTCCCATTCTGTTATGATGAAGCAGTAGTCGCTTGAAGTGTAATCATCACCATCATGCTGGCTGTTCCCCACATAATCTCTGATTTCCTTCTCTGCTTTTGCCAATGTTGAGAAATAGCCCAACGACCATCGGTTGGTTTTCTTTACAGGGAAACGTTTTTCCCAAACGCTTACACCCTGCAAGTGAAATACTGTTTCCATGTTTTCTCGTCTTTACACCTTTTTCATGTCAAGGATGATAACGTCTGCATCATCACCGAATCTTTTCCAACAGCCGTTCAGCTGTCGTTTTAATGCAGACAGAGCTTCTGTCTCGCTCCCGCTGATGAGACTTACCAATCTTGATGATCTGTGAACCATTGCATTGAATCTGCCTGCTGTAAATGCGTAATCTACTGAATATGTGTGCATAATCTTTATTATTAATTATTTGACTTGTTCTTATTATATTGCTCCTGCCTGGCTGCCAGCCTTTGCCGGAGTGATTTTGTTACTTTTTTGAAGGGAGCCATGACGAATACTGCTGGTCCGAGTTTGTAGCCTTGGTCGAGATAACAGATTCCATAGCGGTCATTGTCCATCGTTAGTTTTATGCCGTCATGCTCTTTATGGAATTGTTCTACTTCCTCAACTGTGTATGGCAGTTTAGCCACGATGCCGAATCTAAGTTTGTTTTCAAAATAGTCGTAGACTTCAACGATGTCTCCTATCTGAAACTTGATAATCTCCTTCGGTCTGCCATGAAAAGTAAGTTCGTCATCGCATTCAACCTTGTCAAGCAACCTGTCATCGGCGTCATAGATTCTTACAGTGTTGAAATCTATCCAGTCAATATCTCCATGATTGAGGAATATTTCCGTGACGATGAAGAAAAGAACTTTGTACGTGTATAGCTCCTGGCAAGGGAAATACTCTGCTTCTTCAAGTGATGTATAATAGCTCTCCGAAAGGCGGCAAGTTTTTCTACATGGGTATCTGCCACCTTCAAGAAGGACGACTTCAACCCTGAAGATTGTACTCTGTTTCTTTCTTGTCATACCTTTCTGAATATCTTCTCGTAGTCTTCCTTGTTAAGCATAGAGATTAATTCGCCTCTTGTCAGTAACTGTGGAGGTTCTTCGAATGAATTCCAACGGGATGTTGCTTCAAAGTTGCCGTTTTTGTCTACTATCAGAGCAATCAGCGAGAGTCCGTAGTCATCCTTTGGATAGCCTCTGCCCTTTATCTTTGGTGTTTTGGGCATGTCGCTGCGGATGAGAATGTAGAGCATCTTTCCGCCTTGAAGGTAATAATCCATTGCAAGGTCAGAGAAAACGATACACCACTCGGTATATTCTGAGTATGGCATCATTTGTTCGTAGTTGTCGATTTTTACGACTGAGTATCTTCTCTTGTTTAAATCCATTCTTTATTTTACTTCTTTGCAAGCGAGCCTCTTGTGGCTCGCTTGTTCTGTTGTTTGTCAGGCATAGAGGTCAAAAGTGTTGTAGCAGGTCTTCTTTGGGTCGACGAAGTGCCCGAGTTCTTTTTCGCGGGTTCTGTAGAACCACCCCTGATCTTCGGTGCTGCGCCGGGTTAGCTTGCAGAGGCCGGGCTGTTTGCTGATGACCAGGCGGATGGTCAGGCGGAAGCGCACCCTGTGGTTGATTTCGTAGAGCCAGCCGTTGCTCTTTTCGAAGCATTCGGTGACTTTGGATTCGAGGTTCTTGAATGCCCACGGTGTCAGTCTTTCATGGCGGCGGAGCCCGAGGAAGAGGAAGTAGTCGACGAATCCGGTCGTTACGCGGCTCTCGTGCAGCCATTTCACAAAGTTCTCGTAGAATTCCTCGTCCGTCTCGCCGGCCTCCTGCTTGAACTCGTATGCACCTGTCTCGATGCCGCTGCACAGGTATTCGATTTCCAGTGGTCCGAGGATGGGGCGGCCGTAGACCTTGATGCTCTCCAGATACTCCTTGAAATTCTTCTCTACTTTCGTTGTCGTCATTGCTTAGTTGTTTTGTAAAGTATATAATTTACTATACGAAGAACTTTTCTTTACAAATCGTTGTGTACGTACACAACGGCAATTTCGGACTTGTGATTTGCAAAGTTTAACCGTATGAAAGGTATATTTAGTTAAATCTGGCATTTTATGGACATTTTGCAGGTTATTGCTTCATTCCGAGATTCCACCCGTTGATAAAGTTTACAACTACACCAACCTCTTCTGGAATGACCTGGACGATTCTGTTAAGTTTAAACTCGTCTGTATTGTACTTGCCTTCAGTGTCTTTTTGAACAAAGGTAATGCATGACCTGTCTACCATTCCAAGAAAGTCATCGTATGTACCCTTAAATTCATAGAAAGGGTCTTCATCCAATTTACTGCATATATCTCTGAACATCTGTTTATTTGCCGAAAAGTTTTCCGGGTCTGAAAATACTATCATCCTTGCAGCTACAAGGATTTTGCCCTTTGACACAGGAGTTACCATGATGTCATAATCCTTCTCTGCCATCCATTTGTCGAAAGTATCGAACATTGCCATTCCCATGGAGCATTTGAACTTGCCGAGATAGTTTTGTTCGTCAAGTTTCTGAAAGCCCATATTGATAAGCTCGCTTTCAAAGTGCGTCGTTGTGCCGGAGACTGTTGTTCGAAGCATGAAACGGGTGAGCTTTTGTGCCTGCAACTGTAGGCAGCACAGAGTGATTAAAATTAAAGTGATGAATTTATTCATGACTGTTGTTGATTTTAAAGTTATTATTTGTGTTGACCGTTATAACTCTTGATAAATAAGGTCTATTCCAACTCTTGCGACGCAGTTGGTCTTGACCAATCCCCACTTGACGTTTCTTTCCCCGTCACAGAACAGTTCAGTGATCTTTTCGAGATAGTCTATTTCCCTTGTCATAAAGGGAAATGATGGATTTATCTTCAGGTCTGCAATGAGCAGATGTGTTTTGCCGAATGTTGCGCCGGAAGACATTATGCTCTTGTACAAGTGGGGCATGTCCAACGAAACGATGTACAGCCGTTTACTTTCTGGGTAAAGGTCAAGTACCTCTTTATAGTCATCTGAGTCCAGACCTATGACTACTCTGTCCATAGGCTTGTTCTTTCTGATTGTCTTGTTCTTCTCACTGTCTGTTGCGTACTCAATGGCAAGTTTAAAGCTTTCTGCAACTTTACCCTTGTCTGTAGTATGGCATATCTCATAAAGCAGTTGGTGAATTGTGTCATCAATCATTTTGCTTTGTACTTGCTTACGTTCTTTTTTCTTCATTATGTGATGGTTAAATATTTGTCCAATTTAAAGCATAGTTGTCCTTATCTGAATGGAAGGGGCATTGCGCCCCGTCCGTTCAGATTTCAATTATGTACAACCTCTTGTTCAATTTCTTAGCCTTCCTTATTGAGTCCACCGTGCCTCTTGAAACTTCGCCGTTCTGGTATCCGCTTAGTGGGAAAGCAGCTACAAAGTCTGAATTCTCAATAATGAGTGTGTTGCGTTTCAGTGGAGCTCCCCTGCCGTCCTTTTTGTAGTCGGGCTTGAATTCTTTGCACTTGAGGTTGAGTTCAGTGGCAAGTTTCTTGCCGTAAGTGTCGATTCCTCTGGCTCCGCCGGAGACGATAGTGTCCGCGTGCTTGAGCCACCATTTTGAGAGAATAATTTGTTTCCACTCCTCGTAAGAGATTTTCGGCTCTCTTGTACCAACGATTGCTAATCTCATCTTCGTATCAGTTTTATTTATCAAAGACCTATAGTTTATTGATACGAAGAACTTTTTTTGACAAATCGTTGTGTACGTACACAATAGTATTTTAAGGTTCGTAGTTTATAAAGTTTAACTGTACAAAACGGATTTTTAGTTAAATAGAGCCGATTTCTTCATTTTATATAGTTTCATTGCATGATGTCAGAAATCGACAGTTATGGTAAACAACAAAATTGATAAATATTTTAGGCTATATTCTGTGGAAGACCATATCCGTTGTCAAAGCAAAGGCACTACGACAGTCAAGCATTGCAAAGCGTGCATTGATCACAGGATTCTTTTCCTGCTGTGTATGCCCGAAAACCTGATAATCATAATTTGGAATTGGCAGAATATCACCTTTGCTCGTGTAATGATCACTAAGGTCGGCATATACACAGCTGCCAGTATCATCGTATCCTCCACGGGCATAGCTTACATCACATAGTGTTAGCCAACCACCCTCTGAATAGGTTAGCTTATTTAAGTTGTCTGCCGTTAGCTCACCTATAAAGTTCTTGTGCTCGTTGTACCAATTTAGCGTAACACCTGCATGTGTAAAGAGTACCCGTTTGTTGACAATGATCATTTCGTAAGCAAGGCTATGAGTGAAATTAGGAATGCTTGTCAATAGGCTGCTTATTTTGTCGGCATAGTAGCGGCTTTTACGAATACCACCTATGTGCTTGTCAAATATCCAATTGACATAATGGGCATCATGGTTCCCGATGAGCATAATGGCCTCTTTGCCATTATCCTTCAATCTGTTTACGGCATTCATGAGCTGCTGAAAATTCTTGATGGCGTCGGGTACTGAGATGTGCTCGAATTTATAAGGGTCAAAGAAGTCACCTAAAAAGATATATGTGTCAGTCTCCCAATCACAGTTATTACACAGTACGGACTTCCAGAAGTCCCTTCCGTGTATATCGGGAAAGATGATGCATTCAGCTTGCATTACTTTAAATTCTGTATGTTAGATATTCTAGTCTCTTTAGCTTGTAATGTTCGTCAACGACTGCTGCATTTGAGAAGATTGTGCCGAATCTTTCTTCACTGCCATAAGCATTATGGTCGTGTCCGAACAAATGCAGCATTGGCTTTACATCTAAGACTTTTGCGTATAGGAGATAATCACCGTAATGATAGTTTTTCTGTCCGTGGTACTCTCCACCGTCGAGTATTCCGTAAGGTGGCTGGTGAGTGACGAGGACATCTGTATCATCAGGTATGTCCTTGATGTGCTGCTCGTAAGTGCCGTCAATGGCATATTCCATGAACATCGGCATGCCATAGAACTTTATGCCGTCTATAACCACAGATGAGTTACAGAGGTAATGGACATTCTCTGGCAAACCTTCAATCTTCTCAGCTCCATACATACACATATCGTGGTTGCCTGCGACAAGCACCTTATGAGTATAGGGTAATTCGCAGAACCACTGTATAAATTCTATAGCCTCTTTCTCCGAGCCGCCGAAAGTAAAATCGCCTGAATGGACTATAACATCAGCAGCTGGGAGATTGGTCAATTGATTGTGCAGACCATGAGTGTCGGAGATATGGAGGATGGTCATTGCCTCTTATAAAATATATCGTCTCAAAAAAGATTCGTATTCATTTCCAGAATCTTCAATCTCAGAAATCATGTCATTATAAGTCTTAACTTGAAATGATAAGTCAACATCATCTATGAAAGGTCTTATATATGTGTTTATCAGATTATCTAAGATAGCTTCTGTTTTCCCCTTTTCGTCATTGAGTACAGCAATTCTTGAAACCAAATACGTTTCCGAACGCTTACTAAAGCGTTGGTCTGCCCGAAGAGTATTTTTAAAACTCTCTGGCATTTTCCAAGTCGCACTTATTAGCCTTACTGTTTTATCTGAATAGTAGTTTATATTGCTTGCAATGTGGTTGCTAATAGCAATAAGATGTCTGAACAATTGTGATGCATTATAGTATTTGATATTTACTATATGCTGTAACACTGATTTTAAATCAGATTCATTCTCAAAGAAAGATGTGCGATAAAGTTCTCTCTTATAGTAGGATTCTGTGAAAGCACTGTTATTCATATAATACGGCTCAAGATACTTGGACTCATAAAAGTCTATATTATTGCCATACTCAACTCTAACATCTAAATTAGACTTTCCGCCTACTTTAAGTGGAGAAGAGCCTTTCCATTCGAAGTTTACTTTCGCTTTAGGATGTGATTTTTCAAAAAGGGTGAAAAAGTTGACAGCTAAAAGTGTTGAAGAATCCAAATGCGATAATTCTTCTTCGGCGTTACCGCTACTCTCATGTAATTCTTTTCGATGCTTTGCTGCTATGTCGGGGCAAATTAGAGCTTGTTCCCCTTCAAATAGTCCTTTAATTGCATCTTTTAAGATTTCTCTTTTCATATTGATGAAATTATTAGTGGGAATATTCTTAATTTGTGATTTTTGTTTTAATGCCATTTGCTCAAATTGAGCGATTCTATTGCCGCATCTTTATCCTTGTGGATTCCGATGACTTCTTTCGGATTGATGGTCTCAATAACTTGCTTAAGAGTTGCTCTGTCGGCATGTCCGGAGGTGTGGATGTCAACGACATTCGGAAATAAGTCGCGGAAGGCTTTGTACGACTTGTTGTGCTCTACTTGCTCAGGGATTTTGTAGTAGCCGTCCCAATTGGAGTAGATGAGCAATGTCTCGGACGGGTCAAGTGAATCACGAAGCATCTTTGCCTTATGATAAGCACTTGCGCCTAATGCCATGACAAAACCTTCTTTTTTCAAAGTTGAAGTTGCAGTCAGACCACGATAAAGGGTTGGCTCAAAGTGGAACAACTTCCTCTTAATACCCATTCTGCGAGTGAAGATTTCCATTGTCTTCTGCATGAACTGCGAGTCGACATAAAGTCGCTTGTCAGCCAATTCGCATGCACGTTGTACCGCAGCAAGTCTGTCAATGTCTGTAGCTGAACAAAGGACAAAGACGTATTTGAAGGCTTTCATCACATTAGACATCTTGTCTGAGACTTCTTTCTCAGTGATGTTCACCTTGTCTTGGTTGAGCATCGTGCCCTCGATGATAAGCGTGTCGATATTGGTAGCGTATGTTCTGAGCATAGCGAACAAGTTTCCGCTGAAGCCATTGTTTCGGAAGTCGCCAGTATGCCAAATACGCTTTCCGTCAGCCTCTATCAGGAACATTGATGCGTCGAAGATGGAGTGGTTGCAATAGAAATGTGTTATCTTTATATCGCCGATACTTATAGACTCAGTTTTCTGCCTTTTTACAGGTCTCTCCCAAGTCTTGAAGCCTTTCAGTTTTTCTATGCGTTGTTTATCTTCTTTGACTATCTCTTCATAATATTCTTTCGTCAGATCTACATCAGCCTTTTTTAGAGTTTTTTTGTGGGACTCGGCTACAAGTTCGTATTTTGTGATAAGCACCTCTTTTGTTCCGTCGCTCATGTACTGCGGAACGTCATCAGGAACGTACATAAAAAGACCAATGTGGTCCTCATGTCCGTGAGTGTAAAATACAGCCTCATGCTCCTTCTTGTTCTGAGCAAACAGTCCTTTGACCATTTCCTCGTCATCCTCAGGCGTTGTAGGCTCTGCGTTGCCAGGCAGATTCTGCCCCATGTCTATAAAGACACGGGAAGTATCTGTCCAAATCTCTGTTATGCAGCCTCCGATCTGGTCGAGACCGCGGTGTACTTTTATCTTTACCATGCTTATTCAGGCTTTATTCTAAGGATGTTTACACGGACGTTATGCAACTTTATTATTGGGTGGTATGCCATGATTATTGACTCATAGCCATGTTCCTTTGCCCAGTCGCAAACCAGCATACTGTCTTGTTCCTTTGGACTGTCTTTAACTACATAATAGCGGTAGCCGTCTTTAGAATCGCACTTAATCTGGACAGGGAACATTTCTTCTATGGCGTCCTTATGGTCATGGAATGTTCTCAATGACAATTCAGAGTCGTCATCGTTGAGATATGAGTCTTTCCACTTGCTCTGAAGTTCCTTGAACGACAGCTTCTTATATCTGAGAAGCGTGTTCAGCAGCCATAGTTGTCGTTTTATAGGTCGGTTCATAAGCGGTTTTGATTTATAGTGGCAAAGATAATATAATTCTGTGCAATAATCACGCACAAGGCAATCTTTTTTCAAAAAAAGTTTCAAGGTAGTAAAATAAGAGCCGATGCATCACGCACCGGCTCTGTTTTTACAAAGAGAATGTCGTATTCGGAGTGTGTCCGATGATGCAAAGGTAGTCAATGAAGGCTGACTTTGCAAGCAACACTTATATTATTGCTGTTTTCGCTCTAGTTTTACCTACTAATTTTTCCGGACATCCAGTACTAAGTCAGATAACAAAGTTGATAAACCGAGATAAAGTGAATAAGTTAGCCACAACTACAAAAGTGAACAGATACGTGAAGAGCTTCGATGCCTTTACGCATCTTGTTGTGATGATATATGCGGCATTGAGCGGTGCCAAGTCTATCAGGCAAGTTGTAGAGTGCTTTGAAGCCAACGTAACCCGCCTGAATCACCTAGGCATCTCCTATTTGGTGAGATGCAGCACTCTGTCTGATGCAAACAAGAAACGGACAAGCCAGTTCTTTGGTGATGTTTACAAGGCCCTATACGAGCGATATTCGGCCGTTTTGTCGGACAGCAAGGCCTCCAAGGCATTTCAGAAGGGGTTGTACATCCCTGACTCGACCACGATAAGCCTTTTCTCTCAGATATTTAAGGGTGTTGGACGGACTACTAAAAATAGCAAGAAAAAGGGTCGGTTATGATAGCTTATCTCTTGACAAGGGTTATCTCCAGAGAGGCAAAAGATAAGATGTCGTTTTCCAATCTCGTATGCGCTATCCTGCTTACAATGTTCTCCTATATTGACATAGTAACCATGGTCGTAGACCCCCTTACATGCTTGGCGTGATCTCAAGGAAGCCCAGCGAAAGCAGGCTTTGGCTTACAATCCGAAATATATACAATTAAGCCTCTTTGATGACCTATAGGGGTTACTTTTCAGAAATAAGAATCATGTCCCGTATTTACTGGAGTTCCGAGAGCTAAAATCACGGAATCTGGGTTTTACCGGACAGCAATAATTAAATATGATGTTGACATATCATTTAATGAATCGGCCAAAAAGTTGATATTTAGCTACCACAAAAACGGTTTAGACCTGAATTTACCTGAAGAATTCGAGTCAAAGGGCATTGTCCGGTTCCTCGGAATGTCTTCATTGCTTGAATCCCAGCTGTCTTCGTCAAGCCTCGTTATCATAGACGGACTTGACAACGAATTGCATCCGTATTTGCGTTCGTTCTTCTTTCAATCTTTTCTTGAGAATTGCAAGAACACTTTAATACAATTAAGAATAGTTTACGCCAATAAAAGCTCCAAAGTAAGATAAATGCAGCATAAGCGTATCTATTGTTGTATAAAAGATTCTGCGCTATTTATAAAGCCGCACCATTGACATTCTGCTAATCCGTCATCATGAATTATAACATCAGAACTATTCAGCGAATCTTTAACGGTTGTCAGAAGGGCCTGTGATGCTGTCTTCTGTTGTATTCTCTGAGATGATGCTTACAGCCTTTATGCGGTCTTCAAATTCTTTTCTTGGAACAGCCGACATGTTCTTGGCACGTGTACGGTAGTTGTACACGCTGTTTGGAGAGTAACCGAGGATTTCAGCTATACGTGAACTCTCGGTGATGCCAAGACGTATGAGGGCAAAGATGCGCAGGGTGGTGTTAAGTTTTTCATTTCCATTAGGACGAATCTCACAATCAGGCTTTAACAATGCATTAAACTTCTCGACAAAATTAGGGTATAGGCTCAAGAAGATGTCGTCGAAATTGTCCATCAGTTCCTTATACTCCACCTTGCGCATATCCTCAGGGTCTGTCATCGCCATGACATCCTGTGTCTGTCCGGCTTTCAACTTACGCCTAACTTTTAAACGAAAGTTATCAAGTTTCTCAATATAGTCGGAGCAGATAGAGAAGAACTTGCCAATATACTTGTCTTTCACACGGTCAGACTCATGCAGGTCGGCATTGACCTGGCGAAGTTTGTCGTTAGTGGCACGTAGCTGTTTATTACTCTCAGCCAAAGCATTCCTTGCTTCGCTAAGCTGCTTACGCTTTTTCTGGACATAGACAAGCAAGCAGACGGACACTATTAATAATAATGTGGCAATAAGGGTGATAGCGGTAAGCCTACAATTAGCTGATTCCGTCTTCTGCTGGTAGCTGTTATTGATGACCGACAATATCGGCGTTACATCCCAAGCACGCTTGTGATTGGAGAACTGTGACACACAATGCCATGAGAAAGTCATGTACTTGTAGGCGCGGTCAATGTCACCCTCGTCGTAAATTATTGCCGCAAGCATCCAAAGTGAAGCCTGGTCCATGACGGCATTACTGATGTCGGCGGCGGCAGAACGTGCAAGCCACTCCTTTTGCATTTCTATATTCCCTCAAATCCGCAACTACGCGCCTAATATGATACAGAAGCGAAAATAATCTGCAT
>OKRY01001919.1_pt1 | contig 16732 bp, 15 predicted proteins | sample 1601121 | NCBI WGS metagenome assembly OKRY01 (sample SAMEA3541546, study PRJEB24748) | human gut metagenome | biome: human gut; feature: human-associated habitat; material: faeces | place: China | collected 2012
TATTCTCCACCAAAAAAGCACTGTACTTCGTTTGAAGTATGGTGCTTTTCTTTTTGATTTCTTGGAGGCTACGGAAAAAATCAGTCAAAAGTCTGATTTTGCAGGCGCATGGACGGCAACCCCCAATTCTTGCTGTTTCGTTGTTTTTGAAAATACTTGTTCGATGCCCGACTGTTTTGCAGGCGGACGTATCACTCCCCCTCGATGTACGGAGTAAGGTCGAAGTTGAACGAGATGTTGATCTGGTATCCGCGATATACGTCTACCCTGCGGATGAGCTGGTTGACGATCATCTTCTTCGCTTCAAAATTTGCACTGTCGTACAGGTCAGCATAAGAAATCAGTTCATCATACAGCCGCGACACTTTATCCATCAGCTCAGCCGTTTTCTCCAGTTCTTCACTGGCCGCTTCGCAAAGGTTTTCCAGCTCCGTGAGTTTCTCTTCCTGCGCTGTAATCATTTCGGCAAGGGTTTCTCTCGGTAACACGCTTTCACCTTTGATGCAAGCTAAAACCTCGGTTTTCAGTGCCAACAGGTCTTTTTCTGCCTTGTTCCGCTGTGTCTGAAGGTCTTGCAGATGATTCTTGCGTTCCGCATTCTCTTTTTCATAGCGTTTTGTAACGATCTGCTCTTTGGGGATACCCCTCATCTTGGAGAAAATCTGGCGGACAGCTTTATCAATGATCTCATCCAGAATGTGGACGGTATATCCCGTCTGCCCGGTGCAGTTGGTCTGCTTGCGGAGCTTTCCGTAACAGGTATAGCGAATACGCAGCGTATCGTCTAACGAACCATCTGCCATTTTTCGCCATTTACGGCTGCTGGTCAGTTCCAGCTTTGCACCGCAGTGTCCGCAGTAAGCGTTGCCGGCAAGCAGCGACTTCCCATGGATGTTCAAAGGAAGGCGATTTTCGGCTTCCGCAGTTGAGCGCACAGAGCGTTCATTCCGAATGCGCTGTGCGTTTTCAAACTGTTCCTGCGGGACAATCTGCAAATCCGGCATCAATTCTGACCGTGCATCCCCACAACGGAGAACGCCGGTGTAGGTCAGGTTTTGTACCATCCCCCGAATACTGGATGGGTGCCAGCACTTTCCAGACCTTGCGCGATAGCCAGAATTGTTCAGATAGGTAGCAATGTGCTGCGGGCCGTAGCCCTCATACACATACTTGTCAAAGACAATCCGCACTACGGCAGCTTCCTGTTCGTTGATGTGCAGTTCGTACAGTTCATGCTTGCGCTTGTTGATACGCCCACTCCGTACAAGGTCATAGCCATAAGGCGCATTTCCGCCCTTGAAGTGACCTTCTTCTACAAGCTGGCGCAGACTGGTGCGGGTACGGACGGAAGTCTTTTCGCTTTCTCCGTCCGCCTGCCAGAATCGGATGTAGTTCAGCAGTTTGTCAGTGTGGTTGTCGAAACGCTGCTCACCCTCTTGGCGCCGATGTAGATTGGCATCATACCAACGGAATCGGCCTCCATGCCGGCTTTCTGCAAATCGGACCATGCCCAAGTGCCGTTTTGATAGAAAGCGGCCTCGCCGAGTGCGAATTCGGAATTGGCGTCGTCACCAGTCTTGGAGCTTAGTTGGGACGGCTCGGTGGTGGAATCGGTGATGTACAGGTCAAAGATGTTCTTGTACTCCGGCAGATAGGTTCCCTTGATAGTGGCCGGCTGTTCAGTGATGTTGTCATCTTTGAACTCATAGTAAAGAGGCAGGTTGGCTAGATGGGTCTTGAAACGCCAATCGGAGCTGGAGTCGAAACCAGCAGAGGTGAAGGCGCCCTTAATGCCGAGTTCATCCTTCTTGGACTGCATGTCGTCAGCAACGGCCTTCAGCTTACTAAAGGAGTTGATGTCTTTGATGGACTTGGCCTTGGCGCCGGAAGTGCTGAAGTATTTGTTAAGGATGTCTTTGTTGTAGATTAGGCCATAAGTCTCCATGACGTACGGTACGCCAACGACCTTGTCGCCATCCTTGAGGGCAACATCTTGATTCTGCAGTTGCTTGTATACCTCTGTGCCGGACATGTCAGCAGTGTAGTTCTTCCAGTTGGCGTAACCGACCGGACCGTTGACTTGGAACAGGGTCGGTGCCTCGGACTTAGCCATCTCGCTCTTGAGCTGCTGCTCATAGGTATTGGAGGCCGCGGTCTGAACGTTGACCTCGACACCGGTTTCCTTAGTGTACTCCGCAGCCAAATCGGCCCACTCGTCGGCGGCTTCTGGTTTGAAATTGAGGTAGTATACCTTGCCCTTGCTTGAATCAGAGCTCGATGAGCTGCCACAAGCGGCAAATGTCGTGACAGACATGGCGGTGACCGCAATGAGGGCTAGTGCGGACTTCAATTTACGATTCATCTTCGAACCTTCCTTTTCTGCATCGGGTCCAACGTCCCCGTTGGATATGTGCACTGAGATAGTGCTGCTTTCTGCCGATGCCCCTATTATGCATCACTTTCATCTTTTTTGCAAACGATGGCAGTATTTTGTTGATTTATCACGTTGCAATACCGGGCAATCCGCTATTTGCTGCCATTTTTAGGCATAAAATTAGGCGACACACTATGCAAGCGTTTGCTAAAAAAGTTGTACATCAAACGATTGACTGTAGCAAAAAGCCGCATCCCCTGAGAGACAAGGGATGCGGCTTGAGGTGAGCTACTTATGGATGACGTCAGCGCGGCCAACGTTCCTCGGCGCTAGGTAGTTGCGGAAATGGAGCGTGTGGCCCCTTCTGGTACCAGTAGGCAACTGATGCCACATCATCCTGACGTTCGAAGAATCCGCGGTGACCAACACCGATTTGCTGAACGGTCACCTTCAGGTTGGAACGGAAACGAATCGGATCGGGGATGTGCCAACGGTAGAAGCCACGCATCGGGGGGCAATCATCATTGTGATAATCGTTGTGAATCAGCTCGTCGTGTGAAGAGTAATACGGGTATCCGAGATACGGTGTGCAGTAGTTTTGCTCCACGGTCTTGCCATTGACCTGCTTGGCGAAGCTCCAAGAGCCTCCGAAATAGTCCTCGGTGCCGGTGCCGCAGATCGTGGGGTACTCTTCATCGTCATCGATGTAGAATTTGAATTCGCCTTCACCCCACCAGTAGCGCTCAAGCGTGGTCAGTGCCAGGTAGGTACCTACATAATGCCCTTCACCTTTCACGCCATCAAGCACCACATAGTCTCTCCCCTTTTCAGTAAGGCGCTGGCGCCGCCATTGTGCGTGGAAATAGGCAATGTCATCGTCGAACGGCTCGTCATTCACGGTGTAGTCAATCTGGTAGAAAAATGCGCTGATGGCGTTCTTGTGTTGGTTTTCGAGCGTGATGCGTGCGCGTGCGCCGAACGGCATCGAAAAGTACATGTTGAAACCGCGGTTCGGCACTACGGCGACAGGCATGGAATTTACTAGGCACGCACGGCCGAATCCGCAGCAAAAGAAGTCACCAAGCGGACACTCCACACTTGGTTCCTCCTCGTCATCCCAATAGAAGCGCAGCACAAGGTCCCGCAGTACAAAACAATCGGCATCGGTGGTCTTCTCGTCAACGGTTATCCAGATGTGTCGAATGCAGCCGGGGCCGGTGATATCAGCAAGAGTCGCCGTTGCGCCGACGGGTATGTTACGTAGGCAAGGGCTGCCTTTGCGACTTGGGCCAAGCTCACTGGCCGCTATGCCGCCTTTGCCCGGTTCGCCGGTCGGGTTTTCCGCGTTGACTGCGCGGCTTGATTCGTGCCGTATCTTGGTCAAGGATTCTAGTGTCATGTTCGTTCCTTTCATGGCGTATGCTGCGTCTGTTTGCGCGATACATTCATATCTGTGCGTATCAGCTTCGGTCACAGACGTTGTTTGTTTTTTGAATATGAGAAAGTCTCCATCGGCGAGCGAGAAAGCCGATGGAGACTGTGGTCATGCCGTTATGGACCAGGTGAAAATGGCGTTATGCGATTCACCGCGGCCCATAGGCGAATCACTTGTGGGCTGGCGGAAGCATGCCGAAGTTGTTTTCATAATCATTCCAGGCGCTGGTCCAATCGTCCAGATATGCCTTCTTCACGCCATTCCAGTCACCGGTGCCCTGAGCGTACTCGAGCAGTGCATTGGCCACGCCGTCAGCCCATGCCTGTCCCGGAATATAGGCGCCATGAATTGGAGTGAGGCCATCGGACTCAAGCTTGAGCGCGGACTTGGTCAGCGGGTTGTCAGGCTGGAAATCCTCGGAGTCAAAGGTGGTGAACGGAACGGCGAAGCCCATATCCTTGGAGAGAATCTTCTTGGCATCCTCGTCGGAGACCATCCACTTGATGAAATCCTCAGTGGCCTTCTTGTCCTTGTCGGAAGCGTTCTTGTTCACAGACCAGGAGATGTCATAGATGGAGTTCGCGGCGTACTTGCTCTCATTCGGGAAACCCATGTAGTACGGCAGCATGGCCAAGTCTTCATCGGCAACTTCGTTGCCTTTGATCTGGCTATAGGCCCATACACCATTCGGGTAGAAAGCGACCTTGCCGGCGGAGAACTCGGCGGTGGAGTCCTCATAATTCACCGAGCCAAGCATGGTGTTTTCGGTCGGGTTGTCCTTCATCTCGAGATCCCACAGATTCTTGTAGTTATCGAGATAGGTGCCCTTGAGTTCCTTCTCGAAGTCCACGCCCTCGTCAATGTACTCGTAGGCGACTGGCACCTGAGTCATATGCGAAGCATATCGGTAGTAGTTGGATGAGTCCAGACCCGGCGTGGAGAACGCGCCGTCGATACCCAAATCATCCTTATGCTGTTGCATGCTGTCGGCGACCTTCTTCAAAGTGTTGTAGTCCTTGATGTCGTCGAAGGACTTGATGACGGCGTAGTCCTTTTTGGCATACTCGTTGATGAGCTTCTTGTTGACGATGATACCGAACCATTCGGCGGCATATGGCAGGCCGTACACGTTGTCGCCGTCCTTGTGGGCCATCTGCTTGCCCTGATCGTTGAGAAGCTTGTAAGCCTCAGTATCCTGCAAAGGTTCGAGGTAGTCCTTATATTTGGCATACTGATCGAAGCCGCCGATACCGAACATGGTCGGGGCGTTGTTCTTAGCGAGTTCGGACGACAGAGTGGACTCGTAGCTGCCGGAGGTGGCGCTCTGAATATCCACTTTCACGCCGGTTTGCTTGGTGTACATTTCGGCGAGTTCGTTCCACTGATTGACAACTTCCGGCTTGTTGTTCAGGAAATAGACATGTCCTTTGTCGTCCGCGGTGTTGGAACCGCAGGCGCCGACGCCCGTCAACATGGCCAACGCGCCGACAGCGGCGATGCCTTTCGTGAGATTCTTCATGGGGTTTCCTTTCCTCCTTGCGACCTTCCTTCGTCGGAAATCACTTGTCAAGGTCATATGCGGGCCCTCTCTTGCCTGATACAATCTGACCTGATTCTTGCAGACGGTCATCGTCTGTGTCGAACCGGTCCGAGATTGATTGTATCGAACCGGTTCGCTACTGTCAAAGTCGGAGGGTTTATGCGTGTTGGCGTATTTTTTGTTGCCGTATTGCGACATGTGTCGAGACTTTGCCGATACAAGTAGACGCTCTTTTTGGGAGCAATAGTGGCTTCGGACATGCCCAATAGTAGATGGCCATTATCCTCTGCGTGCGACTGCAGCAACATCGGGCGTGATAGCGGAAGATGGAAGGAGGGTTGCGTCATGGGGACGATATGACTGAAAATGATGGGCAGGATCGCCTATTCGGGCCGAATCCGAGTGGGCTGGATGAATCGCCTCACGGCATGATGGTGCTGGTGATTGTCGGCATGATCGTCGGCCTGTTGTCCGGCATGTTCGGCATCGGCGGCGGTACGGTGATCGTGCCCGCACTGGTGTGGCTCGGACTGTCGCAACGCCATGCGGCGGCGACCTCTATGCTGGCGATCGTACCGACGTCGATTTCCGGTGTGATTTCCTATGCGCACAATGGCAACGTCGACTGGGTCGCGGCCGCGCTGCTGAGCAACGCGCAATCCTGCTACGCCCGTGCCGAACTGGAAATGACGGGACTTGCCGGCGTGCTTGACGATGTGATCATCTCCAGCGAGGAGAAGATCCGCAAGCCCGCGCGCGACTTGTACATGCTGGCGCTCGACCGCGAATTCGTGACCGCCAAGCATGCGCTGATGGTGGGCAATGACGAGCAGAACGATATTGTTGGCGCTCGCACCGCGGGCATTGACGGCGTGTATTTCCGCACGGAGATTTCGCCGGCAGATGATCCGGAAACGTCGAGCTATGCGGTGCGTTCGTTTACCGGCGCCGATTATGAGGGATTGCTGGATTACGTGCTGAACGCATAAGCCTGCGTGGTGCATGGGTTTTGACAACGTTTGCAGTATAATAAAAAACAGATTGAGAGGGCGTTGTTGCTCCAAATACCCTCGTACTTGCCATTTTTGATTCACGGTACTAGTGCAGGGGTATTTGCATATGCAGCCCGCTGCTGTCTGTTGTCGCCGTCTGCGCGAATCCCGTTCCGCGTCTGCATCACCCCGGAATCGCTCCCAAATCCGACTTGTGCAGACGGAGGACTTGAATTGTGTGAACGTAAGGAAGTCTTGGAATGGCGTTACTTTCCGAGCATCCAGTCGATTGCGTTGGCAACGGTCACGCCGTCGCTTTTGCCGAGTCCGAAACGATCTAGCGTCAGCACCATTCTTTTCGCAGACAAATCGCGTGCATTCAGCAGTGGTGACAGTTCGCGCTCGCGAGTGTGCTCGTCCAATATGCTGGCGCTCACCTGGATATACAGTTTCTCTTCCGTAAGATCTGCATGTTTCCGAGTCGCAACAAAATCAATTTCAGCTTTACCGATTTTCCCGACGCGAATCTGATATCCGCGAATCTTAAGCTCATTATGTACGGCATTTTCCAGAAGAAATCCGAAATCTTCTATGGAATATCCGAGCAGCATATTGCGAATTCCTAAATCTGCTGGATAATACTTAGCTAATCCTTGTAAATATGCGCCACCTTTAACGTTAATTCGTTGCGCATTGTAGAAAAGAAAAGCATTGAGAAGTCCACTAATATATCGTTCGATGGTCTCATTTGAAGCTGGTCGATGCGCGCTTCTCAATCGATTTTCTATCTTCGAAGTTGAGACTGGAGATCCTGCGGTATCTGCCAAATATCGTGCGACATCGTTGAAAACTAGTGGATTTCTTACTTGCAGAAATTGCGAAATATCTCGCACCAAAATAGTGTTGTAAATTCCGGAAAGCACGGTGTATGCCAGGTTTTGATCGGTGCCTTGATTCACGACCGGCGGCAATCCTCCATATCTTGTGTACCTTTCGAAGGCCGCGTTCTCGTCGGTCAGATCGGCGTACGCCATGAATTCCGCGAAAGAAAGCGGAAATACATTGATCTCCATGTATCTGCCGGAAAGCAGCGTTGCCAGCTGGCTGGAAAGCAGGTAGGCGTTCGATCCAGTGATGGTGATGTCCACGTCGGCATCCGTGTGGAGCGCGTTCACGGCTCGCTCCCACTTGTCCACCAGTTGCACCTCGTCGAGCAGCAGATAATAGTGGTCGTCTTGCTGCATACGGTCGGCGATCGCGTTGTGCAGGTCTTCGAAGGTGAATGACGAGTATTGGAACGATTCCAGGTTCATCATGATGATGTGGTCTTCGGCGATGCCCTGCTGCAGAAGATGCTGTCGGAAGAGTGTGAGTAGTGATGATTTTCCGCAGCGGCGCATGCCCGTGATGACTTTGATGAGGCTGTTGTCTTGCGCCGCGACGAGTTTGCTGAGGTACTGCGGCCTGGGTTTAAGTTTCATGATGTTCAACTTTTGCTAGTGTATCCGGAAAAGTATGTATTCTAATGCGACTTTCACTAGTATACCTTTAAAAGTGTGCTCTGAGATACGACTTTTACTAGTATGACCGGAAAAGTGTGTGCCATAATATGACTTTTGTCGGTATGGCTGGAAAAGTACGGCCGTACGGTTGTGGGCTGGGGGGTAGGGTGAACTCGCGCAGGCTGCTCGTGCGCGGGCATCGCATACCGAACCCGAAGGTGCCGGACGCGACCACGTACGACGAGCCGGGGTATATGACGGCTGTGGCGGCTCTTGTGATTGGGCTGCTCGTGTCGATCATTGGATTCGCGTGCGTATGGCTGGCACGGCTGTGGCGGCGCGGGCGCATCGTGAAAGCCGATCGCGTGGCTGCCGGGCGCCACTCGTCCGGCAGACGGGCGTAGTTTCTCTTCTTCCTTCTCGTATTCTGCCGGTCTTGCGACGCTGCGATGTGCGGGAATGTACTATCGCAATTATCGCAAGATGAAGAAAGTGCGATGGTAGGGGAGAGATGAAGAAATCGGATATTTCCAATATTTCGAATGCTGAAAGTGTTGAACGCGCTGAAGAAAGTGTGCGATCGAGTGTGCAACCGAGCGGGAAATTCGGCGGGAAAGCGGATCGACTGTTTGGCGCGGATCCTGCGGGACTCGACGAATCCGCGCGAGGCATTGCGGTGCTGGTGATCGTCGGCGTGGCAGTGGGGCTATTGTCCGGCATGTTCGGTATCGGTGGCGGCACGGTGATCGTGCCCGCGCTGGTATGGCTCGGCTTGACGCAACGCAATGCGGCGGCGACGTCAATGCTTGCGATCGTACCGACCTCGATTTCCGGCGTCATTTCGTACGCGACTTGCGGAAACGTGGACTGGCTCGCCGCGCTGCTGCTGTTTTGCGGCATGTTCGTAGGCGGGCAGATTGGCAGTTGGTTGCTTTCGCGATTGCCGGAACTCGTATTGCGGTGGATTTTCGTAGTGTTCCTCGCGTTTGTGGTGTTGAACCAGATAAGTTTCGTGCCGTCGCGCGACCAGCACATTGCGATGAGTGCGCTGACCGGAGTTTGCCTGGTGCTGCTGGGCGTGGTGATTGGCATATTGGCGGGACTGCTGGGGATTGGCGGCGGGGCGCTCGCCGTGCCCGCACTGTCGATGCTGTTCAACGCTTCTGATCTGATTGCGCGAGGCACGTCGCTGCTGGCCATGTTCCCGAACTCGATCACCACGAGCGTGGCAAACCTGAAGCGCAAGCTGGTGCATGTGAAGGCCGCGCTGATTATTGGCTTGGTGGCTGCCGTTACCGCGCCATTCGGCACGCGGATAGCGGGCGCGGTCTCGCCCCGCGTCGGATCGATTCTGTTCGCCTGCTACCTGTGCGTGCTCCTGATTCGCAGCCTCTTCGTAGCCGTCAAGGCCACTCATTCCGCCCGCGCCTCTTCCTGACGCGCCGCGCCCCTGCCTGACGCGCCGCACCCCTTCCTGACCGTTTGCCCTTCATGCGACAAAAGCATGAGTCATAATTCAGTATTTAGGGGGTATTGGGAATGATGGTTGACGGAAAGAGGATTTGAGATAAGTGTTCACTTTGTGAAGACGAGAGTTCACGTTTTGTTCGTCCAAAACGCCTCGGAAGTTGGTTTGCGAAACCTGGCGTGGAGATTGCAATACAGCACAGGCTGAAGAAAGAAGAAAAAAGATGAGCAATCGAAAGGCTCTCAAAGGAGCGATTGCAGCAATCGCTTCCGTTGCAACGCTCGGCGCACTCGCGGCACCGGCGCTCGCTGACGAAACCACCACCTACAACCTGAACGGCAAGTCCGTTGCGGAACTGGCTCAGCATGGCGGCGCACAGCGCATTGCTGCCATCGGCAACGGCAACGCCAAGAACGTCATCCTGTTCATCGGTGACGGCATGGGCGATTCCGAAATCACCGTCGCCCGCGATTATCTCAAGGGTGCGAACGGCCACTTCGAAGGCCTCGATGCAGTCGGCCAGTCGGCAGAACTCGGCGACACCAACGCCGGCACCGGCCAGTACACCACCTTCTCGCTGGGCGGCAACAGCGGCGACAGCGCAGTCGGCAAGAACTCCGACGGCAGCCTCAACGCCAACCCGAACCCGGGCAAGCTCACCGCAGTGACCGATTCCTCCGCATCCGGCTCCGCATGGGCAACCGGCACCAAGACCTACAACAACGCCGTGGACGTTGACGTGTACGGCAACCCGCAGCTCAACCTGTTCGAACTCGCCAAAGCGGCGGGCAAGGCCACCGGCAATGTGACCACCGCCGAAATCCAGGACGCCACCCCGGCCGTGCTCGAATCGCACTCCACCGAGCGTGGCTGCTACGGCCCGCAAGGCAAGACCGACGGCAGCTCCAACGACGCGCTCAAGCGCTGCCTCGCCAGCCAGCTCAAGGAAAACGGCGGCATCGGTTCCATTTCCGAGCAGCTGCTCGATACCCGCGCTGACGTGACCATCGGCGGTGGTTCCAAGTACTTCCGCCAGACCGTGCAGGGCGGCGAATACGCTGGCAAGACCGTGTGGGAGCAGGCCAAGGAAATGGGCTACCAGACCGTCGAGAACGATCTGGCCGCAATCGCGATGATCGTCAAGACCTCCAAGATCAGCCGCTGAAAATCTGAAGAGATCTGAAGAGCGCAAATAAGATCCGGATCGCACGCATTGCAGTGTGGTCCGGATCTTTTGCTTCATCGCACGATTCAGGTTTGGTGACTTCACGATTTGTGGTCTGACCTCACGATTTCATTTTTTAAGCCTTTTTCCGAATCGTGAGGTCGCCAAATCGAAATCGTGAGGTCAATGCAGACAGGGCGGGCCGCAAATCCAAAATGAGATGGGTCATTCAACGCAGCAAGCGTTGTGAGACAATATCCTTCGAGATGTCTATCTCGCAAACCGGGAGATTATCTCTCGACCGGGAGATTATCTCTCGACATCCAAAGTATTATCAACAAAGTATTACCAGCAAAGGAGCATTCGTGCGTATTTACAATCTGACGGATAATGACGATGCCGCAATTGTCGCGCAGCAGGGCATTTTCCAGGTCATGGAGTGGAAGCGCGATTTTTCCGTGACGTACGGCAGCGCCATGGACGCCTACTATGCGTCCGAAATGAACGTGCGCCGCCGTCAACTGGTCTGCAATCTCAATGGCAAGACCGGCGCGGTTGTGCAGGCGGGCGCCATGCAGTGGACCGTCGGCCATGTCGAAGTGACGACCGGTGTGAAGGGCGTTGGCGATTTCATCGGCAAGCTGGCGCGTGGCGCGGTCACCAACGAGTCCGCGGTCAAGCCGGAATACGTGGGCAATGGCGTGGTTGTGCTCGAACCGACCTACCGTCATGTGCTGCTGCTCGATCCGAGCCAGATGGGCGGCGCCATCACCGTGAACGACGGCCTGTTCTACGCTTGCGAAACCACGATTCAGCAGCATGCGGTTATGGTTTCGCGTCCGAGCGCGATGGTGGCCGGCGGCGAGGGCCTGTTCAACCTGTCGCTGATGGGCCAGGGAACGGTTGCGTTGGAGTCGCCGGTGCCCGCTTCCGAAATCGTGACCGTCGATTTGGAGAACGACGAGCTGAAGGTGGACGGCAATTTTGCGATCGCGTGGACGAACGGCCTGCAGTTCACGGTCGAGCGTTCCACGAAGACGCTGATCGGTTCGGCTGCGAGCGGCGAGGGCTTGGTCAACGTGTATCGCGGTACGGGTCGTGTGCTTCTCGCGCCGGTCGCCGCCAATCTGGCTAATCCGAACGCGGGTTCCGGTGCGGCCTGATTTGGCCGGTTGATTGCAGTTAATGGCGATTCGTCAACGAAAGGCAGTTGAAACGTTGACGGATTGCGTTCGCGCCCTGCCGATGGTGAGATGGCAGGTTTTGTTGAGATTGCGATTTGATTGATGTTCGATGGTGATCGCGCCTTGAAATCGTGTCTTGAGATTGTGTCTGATAAAAAGTTGAGCGAAGGGAGCTCAACTTTTTTGTAGATTTGGGAATAATCGCTTGCGATTCAAAGTTGAGTGGTGTAGGCTCAAGTTTTGGAAAGTCCGGGAGGCGGCAAACCGAAACTCGGGCGAAAGAACGAATAGAACAGAAAACGCATAGCGAACCTATCTACAAAGGAGACAAGTTATGGGACGCGCAGTTGGCATCGATCTGGGTACTACTAATTCCTGCATCGCAACTCTTGAAGGTGGCCAGCCCACCGTTATCGTGAACGCTGAAGGCGCTCGCACCACGCCGTCCGTCGTGGCATTCAGCAAGTCCGGCGAGATCCTCGTCGGCGAAGTCGCCAAGCGTCAGGCCGTGACCAACGTCGACCGCACCATCAGCTCCGTCAAGCGCCACATGGGCACCGACTGGACCGTTGAAATCGACGGCAAGAAGTGGACTCCGCAGGAGATCTCCGCACAGGTGCTGATGAAGCTGAAGCGCGACGCCGAAGCCTACCTCGGCGAACCGGTCACCGACGCCGTGATCACCTGCCCGGCATACTTCAACGACGCTCAGCGTCAGGCCACCAAGGACGCCGGCACCATCGCAGGCCTGAACGTGCTGCGTATCATCAACGAGCCGACCGCAGCCGCACTGGCCTACGGCCTCGAAAAGGGCAAGGAAGACGAAACCATCCTGGTCTTCGACCTCGGTGGCGGCACTTTCGATGTGTCCCTGCTGGAGATCGGCAAGGACGACGACGGCTTCTCCACCATTCAGGTGCAGGCCACCAACGGCGACAACCACCTGGGCGGCGACGATTGGGATCAGAAGATCATCGACTGGCTCGTCGGCGAAGTCAAGAACAAGTACGGCATCGACCTGAGCAAGGACAAGATCGCCCTGCAGCGCCTGAAGGAAGCCGCAGAGCAGGCCAAGAAGGAGCTGAGCTCCTCCTCGAGCACCTCCATCTCCATGCAGTATCTGGCCATGACCCCTGACGGCACTCCGGTGCACCTGGACGAAACCCTGACCCGTGCCCACTTCGAGAGCATGACCTCCGACCTGCTGGGCCGCTGCCGCACCCCGTTCAACAACGTGCTGCACGACGCTGGCATCGGTGTTTCCGACATCGACCATGTGGTGCTCGTCGGCGGTTCCACTCGTATGCCGGCCGTCAAGGAGCTCGTCAAGGAGCTTACCGGCGGTAAGGAAGCCAACCAGTCCGTGAACCCGGATGAAGTCGTGGCCGTCGGCGCAGCCGTGCAGTCCGGCGTCATCAAGGGCGACCGCAAGGACGTGCTGCTCATCGACGTGACCCCGCTGTCCCTCGGCATCGAGACCAAGGGTGGCATCATGACCAAGCTCATCGACCGCAACACCGCCATTCCGACCAAGCGTTCCGAGGTCTTCTCCACCGCTGAAGACAACCAGCCGTCCGTGCTCATCCAGGTCTATCAGGGCGAGCGTGAGTTCGCTCGCGACAACAAGCCGCTGGGCACCTTCGAGCTGACCGGCATCGCTCCGGCTCCGCGTGGCGTTCCGCAGATCGAGGTCACCTTCGATATCGACGCCAACGGCATCGTGCACGTGTCCGCCAAGGACAAGGGCACCGGCAAGGAACAGTCCATGACCATCACCGGCGGTTCCGGCCTGGGCAAGGACGAAATCGACCGCATGGTCAAGGAAGCCGAAGCTCACGAAGCCGAAGACAAGAAGCGCAAGGAAGACGCCGAAACCCGCAACCAGGCCGAATCCTTCGCCTATCAGACCGAGAAGCTCGTCAACGACAATAAAGACAAGCTCTCCGACGATGTGGCCAAGGAAGTCACCGATAAGGTCAACGAGCTCAAGGAAGCCCTGAAGGGTGAGGACATTGAGAAGATCAAGTCCGCCCAGAGCGAGCTGATGACCTCCGCCCAGAAGATCGGCCAGGCCCTCTACGCACAGCAGGGTGCCGCCGATGCCGCAGGCGCCGCAGGTGCCGCCGGTTCCGCTCCCGCTGACGACGACGTGGTTGACGCCGAAGTCGTGGACGATGACGACAAGGACAACAAGTAATCATGTCCGACTTCAACAAGGACGAATATCTGAACGACCTGCCCGACATGGACAACCTGTCCGGGCAGGCCGGCCCTGCAGCCGGTGCATCGCAGGAATCGCAGAATAATGGCGATTCTGCAGCAAGTGCAACTTCCGATTCTGCAGATTCTGCAGCAACTGCGGCGAACGCAGCATCTTCCGAATCGCAAGAAAACGGCGATGCTGCGGATGGTGCGACGCAAGATGGTGAAGATACGCTGACTCCGCTTGGCCAGGCCAAGAAGGAAGCGGCGGAATACTTGGAAGCCCTTCAGCGCGAACGTGCGGAATTCATCAACTTCCGCAATCGTTCGCAGAAGGAGCAGGAACGCTTCCGCCAGCACGGCATCATCGACGTGCTGACCGCACTGCTGCCGGCACTTGATGACATCGATCGCATTCGCGAACACAGCGAAATGGACGAATCCTTCAAAGCCGTTTCCGCCAAAATCGACAAGGCGTTCGAAAAGTTCGGCGTCGAGAAGTTCGGCGAGAAAGGCGAGGATTTCGACCCGACCAAGCATGACGCGATCCTGCACAAGCCGGATCCGCAGGCCGAGAAGGAAACCGTCGACACCGTGGTGGAAGCCGGCTACCGTATCGGCGACCGCGTGATTCGCGCGGCTCGCGTGGTCGTGGCGTCCCCGCAGAGCTAGCGCAGTGACAGCGATTTCAACAACAACAGGCATTTGACATCAGCAACCTCGTGAAAGGAGGCACATCATGGCTGAGAATGAATGGCTGAGCAAGGATTTCTACAAGGTCCTCGGTGTCTCCAAAGACGCCACGGACGATGAGATTACCAAAGCGTACCGCAAGCTGGCGCGCAAGTACCATCCTGATCTGAACAAGACCAAGGAAGCGGAGGAAAAGTTCAAAGACATTTCCGAAGCGTACGACGTGCTCAGCAACAAAGACAACCGCCAGAAGTACGACGCCATCCGTCAGTTCGGCATGGGCGGCGCGCGCTTCGCCGGCGGCTCCGGTGCGGGCGGATTCGACGCGGGGGCATTCTCCGACATTTTCGGCTCGATGTTCGGCGGTGGCGCTGGCGCTGGAGCGTATGGCACGGGCGGCAATGGCTCGCGCATCCGCTTCCAGACCGGTGGCGGCAATCCGAATATCAACGATATTTTCTCGATGTTCGGTGGCGGCGCTGGTGGCCCTGCCGGGGCTGGCAACCCCTACGGGGGCAGCTACGAGCAGGCTGCGCAGCCGGAAGATGGCGAAGACCGCAATTCCAAGATCAATCTGACTTTCCGCCAGTCGGTCAAGGGGGCAACGGTTTCACTGTCTGCCGACGGAAAAAAGTTCAAGACGCATGTTCCAGCGGGCGTGCGTGACGGGCAGAAAATCCGTATTCCAGGCAAGGGCAAGCCGGGTCGTAACGGCGGAAAAAACGGCGATCTGTACCTGCAGATCAACGTTGCCGAAGATCCGAAATTCAGCCTGCGCAAGCGTGACATCATCATGGATCTGCCAATCACCGTCGGTCAGGCTGTGGCGGGCGCGAAAGTGACCGCACAGGATATCGACGGCAACGAAGTCACCTTCAAAGTGCCGGCAGGCTCGTCCAGCGGCACCGAAGTGCGCATCTCCGGCAGGGGCGTGGCCAACAGGCAGGGCGACGGCGATCTGATCGGGCGTGTGCAAATCCGCATTCCCGACAAGCCGAGCCTGAAAGTCAAGCATGCGGCAAAGGAATTCGACAAGGAGTGCGGCGATTTCGCTGACGAACTTGCCAAGGAGCGCTGATTGCCATGGCACGCGCATCCCGGACCTCCCAAGCCCGTGCGGCGCGGCAGGCCAAAATGCTGTACGACATGTGCGCAATGGCGATCGTGGCCGGCAGGGCCGATCTGGACGGGGCGGATGAAGTTGGTTTCGACATCGAACTGCCGATGTTCACGGTCGGTCGCGCCGGCGAACTCGCCAACGTGCATCCGCAGACGCTCCGCCAATACGATCGTTTGGGGCTGGTGGTGCCGCAACGCACGGACGGTGGCGCTCGCCGGTATTCGCTGCGAGACATCTCGCGCCTTGCGAAAGCGCAGCAGCTGAGTCAGGAAGAAGGCATCAACCTGGCTGGCATCGCGCGGATCCTTTCCTTGGAAGAGGAGAACCGCGAGCTGCGCCGGCAAGTCGAGCGATTGCGCCGGCCGGCCGGTTCCAGCGTGTTCGCGGCCGATGCGGACGGTGGCATTGTGGAAATCGAACGTTCCCGCCGCGCTCGCATGTGGCGTCGGCAGATTCAGGTCGACGCCCGTCAGCTGCCGTCGCGCGAGTCCGTGGAGGCCGCGCGTGTCGCGGCTGATGCGTACGACACGCGCGGTGGGGGTGTCGCAGGCGAAAACGAGGGGATTGAGAGGGGTAAACCCGTTCCTCAGCCGATTTCTAGGTCTATCGTGCTTTGGGGGATTGACTGATTTTCAGAAAACATTGAAAAAAAATTCAAAAACAGGCATATCTGGCAACAGATGTGCCTGTTTTGTTATATAGTTTTACCAAATGCATTGCTTCCTGCGACGATGTCGTCGTTGTGGGAAATAATGTTGAGTATCCGCGTTCTAACTGTCATTCTTCCGGTCGTCAAGGTGCTTTGGTGAAAGATGGTTCTCTTTGCCCATGAATAATCATGGAGGAGGGGGTAAGATATGCGGCGAGAACAGGAAAGGTTAGGAGCGTACAGTGCCAAGAGTTGCGTTCACAGCTAAGACCCGCAAGTATCTCGGGTCTCTGGATGCCGTGGAATCGGTCACCCAGTATCGTATTTGTTACTCCAAGGAGTTTCGCGATGATTGCATGCGCAGGTATGCCGAAGGTGGCTCGCCTGCCGCGATTTTCCGCGAGGCCG
>OKRY01001923.1_pt1 | contig 16710 bp, 17 predicted proteins | sample 1601121 | NCBI WGS metagenome assembly OKRY01 (sample SAMEA3541546, study PRJEB24748) | human gut metagenome | biome: human gut; feature: human-associated habitat; material: faeces | place: China | collected 2012
TAGAGCAACAGACTCATAATCTGGAGGTCCTTGGTTCAAGCCCAAGATGGCCCACTTACAAAAACCTCATAAACAGCAGTTTATGGGGTTTTTATTTTGGTGCAAACTCCATCCTATTATGACGAAATTGCTATAAAATCATCCTAAATCACTTCGTTGTTGACCTATTGTTGACCCCAAAATAACAAGGTTAAAATGCTAACAATCAAAGCAGAAGTCCAACAGGGCAAACAAAGAAGTGATGGAACGTACAATGTAAAAGTACGATTTACGTTGAATAGACAAGTTAAAAGGTTATCCACAAGTCTATTCGTAACGCCTAAAGAACTCACAAAGTCTTTCAAATTCAGAGAGGACACTTTCATTAAAAAGGAAATTGATAATCTTGTGCTCTACTATAGAGAGCAGTGTACTAAACTCCAGTTAGACCAAAACAATTACACACTTGAAAATGTCTTTGACTTTTTGAATGGAGAACAAGAGAAAAGCCAAGTGATAGATTTCATTAAGTTTAGTCGTGAATGGATAGCCTCAACCACTATCAAAGGTGCGCCCAATTATGCCACTGCCATTAATGCTCTAGTTCGTTTCACAGGTAAAGAGCAACTGGATGTGAATGTAATTACACTGGATTTCTTAGAACAGTTTAAATCATTCTTAAAGGAAGAACGAGAAGTGCGTACACAAAGACTGGCGCAAGAAGGAAAACGTGTTCCCTCTAATCGCTCACTTTCTCTATACTTGGTGAGCATTAAGAAATTGTTTAATGAAGCCAAGAAGAAGTACAACAAGAAAGACAAGAATCTTATTCTTATCTCTCACTCCCCCTTTGATGATTTTAAAATACCAAAGCAGGAAGTTACACGTAAACGAGCCATTCCAGTAGACATTATTAAAAAGGTATGGAAATTACCTTATAAGGACATGAAGAAAGGCTATAAATCCACTTGTCGCTATAACTTAGCTAAGGATTGCTTTATACTTTCATTCTGTCTTATGGGGATAAATTCAGCAGACCTATATAATGCTACTGATATGAAAGGCAATACTATTACTTATAACAGAACCAAGACCAAAGCTCGCAGACTGGATAATGCAAAGATGATGGTTGATATTCCCAAAATTATAATTCCTTTAATTGAGAAGTACAAGGACAGAACAGGTAAACGCCTCTTTAACTTCTACCAATATTATGCTGATGAAAAGGGATTCAATAAAGCAATCAATTATGGATTAAAAGAGATTGGAACAATCTTAGAGGTAGACGACTTAGAATATTACGCTGCTCGTCACTCATGGGCTACCATTGCACTCAACAAGGTAGGCATTGATAAATACATAGTCCATGCAGCATTAAATCACATAGACGAATCAATGAAAGTAACTGACATCTATATTGAACGAGACTTTGTAAACGAGAACAAGGCTAATGCTAAGGTTGTAAAGTTCGTGTTTGGTAAATAGGTTAAAGAATTTCCCACTTGCAGCAATGTAGGTGGGATTTTCTTTATACATTTGAACAGCCAAATATAAAACGCAAATATATGCCAATAGATAAATTTACAGAAGATATTTACATAGAATTTGAATACCAACTGCTTGACTATGTAGAACAAGTTGCTTTAGAGTTTAATCCAGATATGGGATATGATGCAGATGGTAATATGTACCCATGTGGTACATTAGCGATTGAGCGATTTAAAGTAAGATACAATAGGAAGTTCATTGATATTAAGTTCAAGTATGAAGATTACCTGCACAACAAAGATGTACAAGACACATTAAAGGAATTGGGTGTAGATATAGATAAGTTCTGGTATCTCCTACTCTATGTGATGGATTATACTGCTGGTTGTTGTTGGGATGCAATAGAAGTAAAGGAATCCCCCAAAGAACAACTGGAAAAGTTAGTCAAACTAATAGCTGACAACTGCTCTGATTATAATAAAGTATCTGGTGCAACATTCAGCACTCCTATTACCATTACCCTAAATGCCAAAGGTAAGCAGACACTTACCATTGACAACCCTAATACAATAGCCCATATTGGATTATTGTGTGCAAAAGGTTGCAGTGAGATTGAAGATAACAGTATTCTATCATTAAGATACAGTGATAATGAAACACTAACTGCTGCTGATACAATGCGTATATGCTTATTTGCAAAAATGTTCCTATACTTCTTTGAGATTAACAAGCAATTCAATAAGAGGCAAAAGAAAGGAAGTACAATCTCACTAAGTAAGAATCTACTTATATCCAGACTTGCATACTTTGTCAAGCTAATCACCAATAAGAACTACCTAAATGATGATGATAATCTAAAGAAAGCCATAAAAGAGTATGGAGATAAGAAGCTATCCACGATAAATAGTTACTACTTCTAAATAGTCATTCAACTGTATATCAGCCCTATTCTTGTATTCCTAATTAAAAGGGAGTATAAGGATAGGGCTTTTTTCTTCCCTCTTAAGCCCAGTAAATCCCCTCATATTTGCAGTGTCAAAACGATGACAGCAGAACTAAAGATTAAAGGGGAGTAAGACAAGCCCTGCAAATTCCTCCCTATTAATCAGTTCAAAAGCCAGTAGTTTTGCAGCGTAATCAAAACAATAACCCTTTAAAATTAAAGAAAATGGAAACTAAAGGAATCGCAACAGTTGAGAATCTAAACGAAGTAATTAACAATCAAAATGAAATGAACATGAAAGAAAATCTTGTATCAGCTAATGGCAATGCAGAATCAGCAAACGTCATCATGGGTAACACAGAAGAGTTGGCAAAAAACTTAAAGAGTGAAGAAAAGGAATTAGAACGTCTTACCAAGAAGAAAGCCAATGCAGCAGTAATAGCAGCACAGCAAGATGTTGTAAATGGGATTAGAGCAGAGCTATCTAAGGTAGAGGAATTTGAGAAAATCTCTAATGAGAATATTGGTAACGAGTTCCTAAGATTCTCTGTAGTAAATGAAGAAACAGGAGCAAGAGCAGAGCAACAGAAGAAGATTGCCTTTGTAAAGAATAACAGACCTGTTAATTCCAAGAAAGTAGATGGCTTCATTGCACTAATAGCAAATAATAAATATGAGAAAGCATATCCTATTATAGTTGTTGAAGCATCAAAACTGATTGAAGCAGGTTACACTGTTACAGATATTAAAGGCAACAAGCTAACAGCAGAGGAAGCAGCAGATTACTTTGTAATCCTTGATGGACAGCACAGAAGTACAGCGTTTGCCAAGTTATTTGCTACAGGTAAATATACAGAAGCAATACCTAACGTTTATGTAAGAGATGTTGAGAACACAGGTGAATACTTGGTAGATATTAATAATGTAGGTAGTAGTTGGGATAAGAAAGACAGATTGGTAGTAGCATCTTTAACTACAAAGGAAGAACTATTCCAGAATGTTGCCACCTTACTAAACGAAGGATTCAACCCATCTACTGCAATATTGATTTACACAGGAAAGAACTTATCAGACAGACAGGTAAACAAAGCATTGCAAGGAGAAGAAATTACACTACCTAAAGATGCTAAAATTGACACTGAAAGAGGAGATAAGTTCATTAATCTATGTAAAGCAGCCAACATTAGTGTTCCCTTTATCACTAAACGCTACTTCATTAAAGGATTCAACAGTTACGTCACTGCAACAACAGAAGAAAAGGCATTTGAAGCGTTGGACAAATTGAAAGACTTAAACCTTGATGAAAAGAGACTGAAAGATATCAAAGAAGAATCAGACTTTGTAATGATGCTTAAGGAAGCACTGAAAGCATAAATCTATTCAATGAGAGAGCCAATGTGACAGGTTGGCTTCTCTACTCTGATTCTTAGGGTTTGGCATTTCAGCCCTATAGAACTTCTTCAATTTCCCTAATTATTAGACCTTAGACACTTCTAAAGTCCCAAGATTGGGGTTACAGCTAACAGTTTACAAGAAACCAACAATATAATATGATAAAGTTAGATATTCAAGAAAGAGATGGATTCCTTATTATGAAGGACTTCCCAGAGAATTGCATTTTCAATAAAGTGAAAACAGGCTGTGGTGCAACGACTATAGCACTTACTAATGATGAGAATTACATCATTGCAGTACCAACCACAGAACTAATTGAGAACAAATGCTATCCTATTAAAGATAAAGATGGTAATGTGAGGTTCTGGAAGAAACATGAACGTAAAGCTGGTTTAAGCCCTGTAGTAAATAACTTATTTGGCTTACATGGCAATTTCACCTACGAACTAAAAAAGAAATTAAAGGATTACCTTGCAACTACAGGTGTAAAGAAAATAATCTGTACCTATGATAAGATAGACAAGTTAATGGAGTTTATTAATGCTAATGAGTTTAAAATACTGATTGACGAGTATCACAATTTCCTAAAGCAATATTCATTCAGAGATAAGGCAATTAATGGTGTGTTAGCTCACTTTAAAGAGTTTAAATCTTATTGCTTCATATCTGCAACTCCCATTCCAGAAAACTTGAAACCTGCAATATTTAATGGAATACCAGAGTACATTGCTGACTGGCAAACTGTAGATGATGTAACAGTTTATCCTTATCATACAGACAAGCCCTATATGGTGGCAGCCCAGTTTATAAAGACTTACCAGTCTAAAAGCTATTTGAATGTAAATGGAATAGAGAGTAAGGAAGCATACTTCTTCATTAACAGCGTTACAGAGATTAAAGCTATTCTCACACAAACACAACTAACAGAGGATGATTACAAAATCATTTGTGCTGATAATGATAAGAATAGACAGACATTAAAAGGGTGCACTATATCAAGCTCTATTGATGCACCTAAGAGGTTTAACTTTATCACTTCAAAATCATTTGAGGGTGTGGACTTCTTCTCTGAAACAGGATTGTGTTTCGTGGTTAGCAATGTACAGAATAAGCATACACTGGTTAGCATTGATATGGATATTCCTCAAATAATAGGAAGAATCAGAACTAAAACGAATCCATTTAAAAATAGAGTAGTCCATATCTTCAATACTAAACCAACAGACCATTACACTAGTTATGAGGATATGCAACACATAGTAGAGGAAGAAGTAAAGGCAGCACAGGAGAGAGCCAATCTACTGAACAACTCCAAACTATCTGAATCTGCCATTAAACAACAGGTGAATGAAATCCACAAGGTAGGTAATGAATCTTACCTCTCTTATCAAGACAAGAAATTTGTAGTGAATGATATGGTTGGTAGATTGCAGTTATATAGTTTCCTTATTACCAATGTTATTTACCAATCTGACAAATCACTAAGAGAAACATACGTTCAATCTGGAATGATTGCCACCAAAGGAAATTGGCAGATTGCACCAGAGAAGTTTGTTAAAGATTTAATTGCCAAACCTACATTTAGGGAAACACACAAACATTTCTGCAATATAATGGAACATCCTCTAACATTCAGTTTAGGAACGTTAGATATAGAGCAACGATACCCTATCTTAGTTAAGGCATATCATAAATTGGGACTAAAAGAGTTAAAACGTTTACGAACTATTAAAGCTATCGAAGCTGCATTAAGAGAATAGGCAGTAAGCCCCAAACCATATAAAGGCTTGGGGCTGTAAATATCCCCCCTCTAAATAAACACCCCCTATCATTTTAAATTGAGAGCCTTTTCCTGTAAGGTTGTCCCTGTAAGAGATTACAGGACATTAAAAATAATGACAGTAATGAGCAACCAAGTAGTGTAACCAATAACGCCCCACTCCCAGAGTAGAATTAAAGTGAAAACTTGCGTGAAAACTCACTGTACCAAATTTGCGAAGTAGTACCTTTTTTAATCCTTATGAAAAACTAAATCTTAAGGCTTAACTAATGGCACACACATTCCTATTTGATTAGTGGAATTTCATCTACAAAGTTCTCCTTTACTCAAAATTTACACAGTATTCATTATTAAAATTGGGCTTATGGAAGCAGGAGATTATCTATTAGTAGTAGTTCTTATTGTGCTGGTGGTAGTTGGGTTAATCATTAATCCAGTAATCGCTATTGCATTTGTTTTCTTTCTATTCATGCGTGGCAGTGTTAAAAAGCAAGAAGCTGAAAACAAGAGCAATGCAAAGTATTACAGAGATGTTATACAAGGCAAAAAGGATGCAAGAATAGCAAAGGAATTAGAGAGGAACAAGAACATTAAAAAATAGATTATGGAAGCATTAGACTTACTACCCACAAGAAGAAGTGATTTACAAGAAATCGCTGAAACAGTTGATTTTATGGAAGTAGTGGAACAACCTAAAAAGGATAATCCACACTTCATTGAAGCTAACACAAAGGAGGTTGATTTACAGCATTTAAAGACAGATTGTATTGTGCCAGTCTTTTCTAAGGACAATGAACTAACAATCTCACACCCTAACTTTATTGAAACTGTTTGGGATGCTGCAAACTCATTCTTTAGTGGTGAACGAATTGACAAACCAGACATTAGAGTATCACACATTGTTAAAGGTCGTATTCCAGAAGCTATACACAAGCCAGTGAATCAGCTTTTAGAATCTGACAAGACACAATACTATGAGAGAATGATGTTCTGTTTTGAAGTGCCAACTATCTATGAAACGATTGAAGGGAACAAACTTACCTTATCTATTGGTGGCGTTCGTGCCTATAATCACATGAATCTATATTCCAAAAAGGGAATAGAGAAATTCAAAGTCTTTATAGGTTTTAAGAATCAAGTGTGTTGTAACTTATGTGTGTTTACTGATGGGCTGAATAGCTGTTTGGAAGTTTCTAATACAAATGAACTATATCGTATTGTATTGGAAATGTTCAACAACTACAATCCAGCCAAGCACATACATTTGATGCAAACGCTTACTAATTCTTATCTTACTGAACATCAGTTTTGCCAATTATTAGGAAGAATGAGACTTTATCAATCATTGCCACAAGGTTATCAAAAAGATATTCCAAGAATGTTGCTCACTGATACACAAATAAATAGTGTGTCTAAAGCATACATACAGGATGAAAACTTTGGTAGTTTAGGCAGTGATATTAATATGTGGAAATTCTACAATTTGCTAACTGGTGCAAATAAGAGTTCTTATATTGATAGTTTCTTAGACAGGTCGCTAAATGCTACAGAAATGGCAGTAGGCATAAATTCAGCTTTACATGGTGATGAGAAATACAGGTGGTTCTTAGATTAGTGGCATTTGGATGTATTCAGTATTTGGATATTCTCAATTTATCATTACTAAAACATTCACTATTGTACAAAGTGAACATTCTACTATCATTCAATCAGTTAGGTTATATCTAACATTTGGGTGCTACATGGAATGTTCACTTTCATTCACCTACTATTAAAACTGAACATTATGAGTTTAAAGTACAGCCAAACTACCAGCGATTATTTGAAATGGGATGAGGCAATGAAACTAATACGTTTACTCTATAAAGATGCCAACTACAAAATGAGCTTACTTATTAGTTTGGGTTGCTTTTGGGGATTGCGTATTAGTGACATTCTTTCATTACGATGGAATGATATTCTGAATGTGGATGAGTTTTCTATTATTGAACACAAGACTGGAAAACAACGTTCCATTAGAATTAATGCACAACTAAAGCGACACATTGCAGATTGTTACAAGCAAATTAATCCCATTGGAATTAATGCACCTGTTTTAGTCAGTCAGAAAGGAACTGTTTACACTATCCAAAGGATTAACATTATTCTAAAGGAGATTAAAGCAATGTACAAGTTATCAATTAAGAACTTTAGTTGCCATAGTCTAAGAAAGACATTTGGCAGACAAGTTTATAACCAAAATGCAGATAACGCTGAACTTGCCTTAGTTAAGCTAATGGAGTTGTTCAATCATTCCAACGTAGCCATAACCAAACGTTACTTAGGACTAAGACAGGAAGAACTACTACACACCTATGATTGCTTAACCTTTTAATAAACAAAGTTCTTGCTAATTCAAACGCTTTTAGTAATTTTGTATTGTATTCTTCCAAACCTAAGTCGTTAGGTCACTGAAAGAGGACATATTTAGTTAACGAAAGAGCGTTATTGATATTATCTTGTATTGGAATCTCGACAATTTCATTCTTCAAAGATAATAAGCAAGAACGCTCACGTCAATGCTATATACCCACTTGCCAAAGTGGACTATATAACGTTTGGCGTGGGCTATTGTTTATTATTTGAAGAAGGGCAGTCGAGAGCCTCAATACAATAATATTCAATAGTTCCCACGCTTTTCAATTATAATAGCTTTCCAAAGGGAACAGGTAAGCAAATAATCTTATTAAATTATGAGATACATTCTAATTAGCTTACTTGCATTACTCATATCCAGTTGCAGTAACAGTAAAATTAAGAAAAGTGAAGTTGGGTATGACAATGAAACGAATACAATCTTATACAAAGGTGAACCATTTACAGGGACAGTTGTAGGGGAAGGTGAAGAAGCCAATAGAAGTGCAATTGTCAAAAATGGGAAACTTCAATCTGAAACTTGGGTTTACCAGAATGGATATAAAGAAGTCAAAAACTCTGATAAAACATGGGAATACTATGATTACAATGGGAAACGCATTACAAAAGAAGAATTTGTGAGGAACAAGTAATGAAATTGCTATTAATCATGATGATACCTGCATTAGTAGTTTGGGGTATAGGGAAATTAGTAAATTATATTAATCCTCATATAGAGACCAATGACTACTACACCAAGCACCTACTGCCAAGAAAACTATTAATATTCCTATTTGTCGCATTAGTTTCATTGATAGCATACATATTCAGTAAATAAGCCTATGAAGAATTATTATCAAACACTTGGTTTAGAAAACGATGCCACTTTAGATGAAATTAAGGTCGCATATAAAGAGTATGTAATTAAATTCCATCCAGACAAGCATAATGGAGATGAGTTTTTCAAGGTAAGATTCCAAGAAATACAGGAAGCATACAAATATCTTATAAAGAAAAGGGAGACTTCCTACACAGAGGAACCAATCATAATGAATTTCAACATTTCCTCTGATGAGATTATTGTTGGAGATAAGGTTATTGTCAGTTGGGAAATTAAGAATGTGTATAACATTACTTTGCTTGTCAAAACGACTAATGGGATTGACAAATACACTAATTTACCATCAAAGGGGGAAATGGCTTTAGCTCCACAAAGCCAAGATATGAATGTTGGATTATCTATAATAGCAAATAACAACATTGCAGAAATAGCTTCTAACAAGCTAATTCATTTAAGGAATCCCCCAAATCAGTTTGAGGATTCCATAGGTTTTAAACTTATTTGGTGGGGAATAGTAGTAATTGGCATTATTGGAATAATCAGTATCATACTTAGTAACTTGTAAAATGTATCATATTATGAATCTTAGAAGAAGGAAATATTCAGAAGTTAAACATGACTTCATACTATCAACATCACCAGATAGTAGTGGCAACTTAAAACAGTTCATTAAAAAAACTCCAATATGGGGAGTTATTTTTATCCTGTTTGGCGTAGGAAAAAGTTATTGGGATAATGGCTACATTGACTTTGAATCATTAAAGTTCTATCTTATTGGACTTGGCGTGTTAGGTGGTTTTATGCTTATTATCTATCTTATTCAGATGGCTATACCCCATCACGCTTTTGTTGGCATACATCCAGAAGGAATATGGTTATGGAATCAGCAAGTAGGAGATATAGGATTTATTGAATGGGGATGGATTAAGGAAATCGACGTTTCATCTGAATACCAAATCGTTTACATTGTTGTATATGATATGGAAAGCATTAAAAAGGATATAATAAAAGGAATACATAAGATGGGATTCAATTCCTTTGTTGTTGCTTCTAATGGAAATGAGAAAGCGTTAAAGATTCCATTGAATGATTTCTCACCAGAAATGTTTGATTACATAGACAGTAACAACTTGGCAATAATACAAACCATAGAATAGCAATGAGACATCTTTTTTTAATTACAGTGTTTGGCTTATTTCTTATATCGTGCCAAACTAAGCAACAAAAGGTTAAACAAGTATCTACAATAGATAGTACCCTACAAATAAAGGCTACTTCTATCTTAGAACACAAGTTATCTGAAATCAATGCCTTATCTGGACAAGTCATTATAATGGATGTTCAAACAGGGCGCATTAAAGCACTGGTTGGACTTACAAGGAAAGATAGTGCAAACTACCAACCTTGCAATAATTTCAGCATACAAAGACCTACAGGACTAATGAACCCCATTTCTATATTGGCAGCTTTAGAAACTGGTAAGGTAAAATTGGATGATGCAGTTGATACAGGAAATGGGATTTACTCATTTAAAGGTGGAGCAATTAAAGACCACAACTGGAACAGAGGTGGATATGGTGAGATTACAGTTAAACAGGGATTAGCTTGTAATTCCATTATCGCCACAGTAAAGGCTACATTGGAAGCGTTTAAAGATAATCCAATGAGTTATGTAACACGTTTACATCAAATGGGTATGGGAGATTTAGACAAGCTAAAAGACTTTGAAGAACTACATCCCATTCGATTTATGACTAAAGATTCCATTTGGCACGATACAGACTTGGTATATACTTGTAATGGGTATAACTTATCTATTGCACCTATCCAAATCATTACCTTTTATAATGCCATTGCCAATAATGGAAAAATGATAACACCTCAACTATATAAGGATAGTGCAATCGTTATCAACCCACAGATAGCAAGTAAGGTTAGTATTGACAGTTTGAAACAGGCATTACTATTTAATATTACTGATGGATTAGGCAAACCTGCATACTCTGACAAAGTAGCAATAGCAGGAATACAAGGTACTACTTTGCTAACTACTAATGAAGATACTACCAAGAATGAGTATGCAGCAGAGTTCTGTGGTTACTTCCCTGCTGATAATCCTAAGTATAGTATTATAGTTGCCATTAATAAAACTGGATTACCTGTAAGTGGTGGGCTAATGGCAGGTAACGTATTTAGACAAATTGCAGAATACATTATTAATCTCAAATAATTAACTAAAATGAAAACATTTAGAATCTTAGCAGCCTTAGTATTGGCTGTAGTGTGTGTCAGTTTATCGTCATGTAGCAAGGACGATGAAGAAGAAAAACCTCTAATTGAACAAGCTAATCTAATTGGCAAATGGCAATCTACTTGGCAAAAAACTCATGAAATCGTAAATGGCAAAGAAGTAGTTACTTCTGATGAAGCCTATACTAATGGTTCGTGGGAGTTTAAAGCAGATGGAACTTGCATTGAAGGTAATAGTACTGCACTTGCACATTGGACTTTAAAAGACAACAAGCTAACTGTAACTTACAGCGATGGCTATTCTGATGTAGTTACAGTAAACGAACTTACAGCTAACAAACTAATTCTTGCGTTTGAGGATTGGGATAATACAGATGATGGAGGTTTAGAACTGGATGATATTACAACTACTACCTATAAGAAGATAACGAAGTAGTACCCTACGCACCTAACCAGATTATCAAGAACAGCATTTGAGAATTAACTCATTTGCTGTTTTTTTTCATGTAACCTTAGCTAATCAGAAATCACAATACAACAGATACATTTGGAACATAGTACCTTATATAAGAGTATTGGAGACTTTCATTCAAGACCTCAACTCACATGATAGTAATTATCAGATGAAATCATATCTTCGCTACAAAAGTATGATAGAACTGTATTCAGATACTTCTACAACCAGATTACCAATACAAAATTCAAATTCTATTATTATGAATATCTGTTTTAGCACGAAGCAATGTAAGGCAATCAAGACCATACTATGTAACCAAGATTTATATAATGAGAATATCCTACGACTAAAAGTAGATATTAGCGATATGACCTTAGATGAAGCACAAAGGATAGTTAATAAGATGTCACAGGCTAAGAAAGATGCATTGAACGATATATTATTGGGTAAGATTCAACCACTACCACGATACGACTTTGAAAATTCTGGTAAAGTAGTAGACCAAGCAATGAAAGAACTCTTATTCCTATTTCTTTTCTTCATTATAGTAGTTGCATTAATTGGTGGACATACTTTCATAGGTGCAGGGATATTCTTATGTTGGTTAGTTTACCTATTGGCTTATACTGATTACATTATACCTAAATGGATAAAAGTAGAGATACTACATTTTATAAGAAAGAAGGGTTTTAAAGCCCCTACCAAAGAAAAGTAGTAATATGTAGCAACCATACGTTTAAGAGTGTTGTTAAGTACGAACAAAATAGCTACATTTGCATAAAATCATAATCATAACAAATTATGGAATACATTAATGAATTTCACAAAGAATGGATAGAGCGTACTCGCCAATCAATAGCATCTTGGAGCAAGCAGCCTGCATCGTTAGAAGAAAAAAAGAAGCAGCAGGAACGCTTGAACCAACAGAAAGCTATAAGAGAGGGCAAATCGAAGAGTTAATATCTTTTGCCAACTCAAATCACTTGTGGATAACTGTTCAAGAACTAAATGTTGAGTTTCTTAGTAAAGGAGGAGAAAATGAAGTTTACACAAGCGATGCAGATATAGTTGTTAAACTGAATAACTTTGAATATGCAGGCGATGATTTAGAGAACTTCTTTATTCGTATCTCTGCACACAACAAGTTCTTTAGCAATGTTCCTTATCAAATGATAGGCTTTGCCTATAATAGCCAGCATGAATTTTGTGCAGTTCTCATTCAACCTCACATACAGGCAGAGCGTGAAGCCACAGAAGATGAAATAGCAGCATACATGGAAGCACTTGGTTTTGAAATGGACTACGTAGACGAGTTCCATAACGAAGAATACGAAGTGTTCGATGCTGTTCCAAACAATGTACTTTATGGCGTAGACAATGAATTATACTTCATTGATACGCAAATCAGATTAAGGGATATTTTTCTAAGTGAAGAATAAATGGTAAATTTGCATAGTAAGTTGAATGTTGACCTATTGTTGACCTTTGAACTTACAAAGAGATAATTAACGTGTTGATAACGAGGTAGCTCAGTTGGTTAGAGCAACAGACTCATAATCTGGAGGTCCTTGGTTCAAGCCCAAGATGGCCCACGAAAAACTCCTGTAAGTATTTCACTTACAGGAGTTTTTCTTTTATACGGTCAGAATAATGAGATTTACAAAATTAGGAACAGTGCTCCATATTGAAATAAGAATATCAATACTAAATGATTCCAAAGTGCTTCAAAGCCTTACACAAACCGTCATTCTCAACGGTATCAGTAACAAAATCGGCTGACGCCTTGACAGTCTCCGATGCATTTCCCATAGCTACCCCGATTCCGGCAGCTTTCAGCATAGGAATATCATTACCGCCATCACCGCAAGCCATTATTTCCGCCATCTCAATCCCATAATAATCGGCAAAAGCTGAAAGTCCGGTTGCCTTACTGATTCCTGCAAGGTTCACATCAGCAAATAAGGGATGCCAGCGTGATAAGGAAAGGTTAGGCAGAAGCGGCATTACTTGCTGTTCCATTTCATCATCGATATAAAAACAAAGCTGGCAACACTCTTTTCTGTCAAACAGTTCTTCAATGTCTACAACGGCAGGGATGGGATGTTCCACGATTTTGGCAATCCGTTCGACAGTCGGAGTCAGCCGATTGACAAACACGCCTTCATCCAATTCAATAGCAACTGCGAAATCAAAAGCCTTTGCTATTTCCATGGCTTTCTTAAAATCATCCTTTGGAATAAGGTGTCTCCTTATCACAGTGCCATCCAGTAAGACACAGTCAGCTCCATTCAATGCAATAATTCCATCATACGGAACAGCAGCTATTTCATGAAGGTCGCCTGCCGCTCTACCGGTAGCAATGACTATTCGAATCCCACGGTCATGAATCTTCTTAAGAGCTTCAACAGAAGATTGCAATATTTTATGAGTTTCAAAACTCACTAATGTTCCATCTACATCGAGCATGATTGCTTTTATCATAACATCTATATTTTTTATTTACAGTCTATTACCCAGCGACAAAGTTACTGAAAAAATCCCCATAGCAGGTATACCTCCAATACATAAAACAAAAAAGGCAAAAGGAAACGAGATCCTTTTGCCCTATACCTATTGATACCTACTGAAAAATGATAGTTAACGTTTAGTGGAAGTCCTTCAACTCTTCCTGCAATTTCTGACGAGTAAAGAATATGCGGCTTTTTACAGTACCTAACGGAAGATTCAACTTCTCTGCAATCTCACGGTACTTGAATCCTGAAACGTGCATAGCAAACGGAACTCTGTATTCTTTAGGCAGAGCATTGACTACGCGGTGCATTTCCTTTAAATCGTAAGCTCTTTCTGTACTTTCAAAACCTGACTCTTGTGGCAGATTCAGATGATAGAGGTTTTCAGTCTGATCGACAAATGTCTGATCGCGCACTACTTTGCGGTAATTATTAATAAAGATGTTCCGCATTATAGTATACATCCATCCTTTGAAATTTGTGTCGGGGGTATATTTGTCTTCGTTATCCAATGCTTTTAATGAGGTTTCCTGTAACAAATCGTTTGCTTCTTCACGATCGGTTGTCAGTTTATATGCAAAACGGAGTAATTCATCCTGTACTCCTATCAGATCTTTCCTGAAGCTTAAACTTTTCATATACGTTATTTTTAAATTGTGAGTATTCGTTGTTATAATTTTGATGTTGCAAGTTTACGGGTTTTCAACAAATGTGGCAGGTGAAGAACAGACATTGTTTAGGGGAAAATCTATCCACTGATAGAATTTAGGTCATTTTTGATAGTATTCAGGTGGTTTTGAGACTGTCTTTATAGCGAAAATCCCATTTTGAAGTCACACCTGACTCAAAATGGGATAACACAAACAAAACAAACAATATTAGCGATTTTCACAAACAGCTGTCTTTTTCATCTTTAAAAATTCATAAGACTTAATTTAGAATCTGTTACTAAAACATTCTAATTATGGGAACAAAAGTATTATTTTCCGGCAAAAAGGAACGTAGAAATTAAGAATAGTTATAAATAATAGTTGTTTTATGTATAAAAAATTGTGCCTGACTATAAAGAATTGTATTTAATATTTGCTGCCAAAAGAGGCATAAATGCTTCATTTGACGATATTTTATAATATCAGTATTCCAAAGCGATGTAAATTCTCCTACTTCTTTTTTTTCACTAAGAATTAATTTCTATATTTGGAGAATATACAACCAAATTCAGATTTACTATCTATGACTGATACCATCTCTTACCAATATGCAGCTCCTTCCGCACTGCAACGGTCAGCCGATCAGGACGAACTGTTTCTTGCCAAATACAGCGAAATAGAAAAGAAAGAAACACCCTGTTTCTTTTGGGGAAAGTTGACACAACCCTACATGACAGCACGCTGCCTCATCGCATTATCCAATGTTGTGCAGTCCAGTTTTAATCTGACACCGTCACAGCTTTCCATGCTGAAAGATCCGATTGTAACCGCAGGAAATGACCGCCTGCGCTTTGAAGGATTTTCTAATTGTGCAGGTGTATATGCCAGGGTCGACGTACTTCCTGACGGACACGACGGAGAATTTCTGGAAAATGGGACAACAAACGTAGATTTTAATCCCGGAATGATTTCTGCCTTAGGAGGAATAGGCAGACAGGAGAATATGGTAATGTCGGTCGGTCCCAAAGAGGTGGGACTTTATCATAAAGGTGAGAAAGTGATAGAACGAAAAGTACCTCTTCCCGTGAAATGGATAAAAGGGCTGACTACAGTACAGATTTATCAATCCGTTGCGGAACAGCTCTACTCCTTCAATCGCATACAAACCTTGCAACTCTTCCAGACTCTTCCGAAAAGTAGTGTGAAATGCGACTATTATTTAGTGATGCGCGGTCAAAAACCCGCCTTTTCACCGGTGAAAAGCATGAATGCCGTCTGCATTGGAGGACTTCATCGCTTACGTCTGCTCGAGCCCTTGCTTCCATTTGCCGATGAGCTGAAAGTCTTTGCGCATCCCACCATGCAATCTACCATTTGGCAACTTTATTTCGGTCCGGTACGCTTCAGCCTTTCTCTTTCCCGCGAATGTTGGAGAGGATTTTCCGGAGAAGGCGCCGCACTGGAATCTCTGCTCGAAGATGTCCCCGAAAGATGGATAGAAGCAATGGATAAATACAGTTATGCCAACCAACAGTTCAACCCCACTCTTTTTGCCATAGAGGAACATATTGACCTGGAGAAGGTAGATTCCCTCGCGGCACGGCTGGCAGCCATGGGGTTATTAGGATTCGATTTGGATGAAAACAGCTTCTTCTACCGTCGCCTGCCTTTCAAAACCGAACGTATTTTAAGTCTCAATCCTCGAATGATAGCTGCAGAAAAACTACTGGAAGAAGAAAAAGTAGAAATCATATCGAATGACGAGAAACGGACAGAAGCACGCGTGGCAGGAAGCGGAGGTGTCAGACATACGGTCATTCTCGACAGAGAAAGTGAGAAGGAGCGTTGCACTTGCACCTGGTTCAGCAGCAATCAAGGAGAACGGGGAGCTTGCAAACATATTCTGGCAGTAAAGAAACTAGTACAATGGAAGAACTAAAAAAAGAACTCGAGAAATTATCCAAGGCTTATGTGGATACTCCGGAGAATGAAGAGAAGATATTAATCCCTTTTATCAAGAGAT
>OKRY01001941.1_pt1 | contig 16635 bp, 13 predicted proteins | sample 1601121 | NCBI WGS metagenome assembly OKRY01 (sample SAMEA3541546, study PRJEB24748) | human gut metagenome | biome: human gut; feature: human-associated habitat; material: faeces | place: China | collected 2012
TTATTTCGGATGTGCGAAAACAGCTTGACGGCGAAAGTACAAACGCCAAGATGACTGTCGGAATGGTGGGAGATCGTGAAAGCATCGGGCGTCTATTATTATCCGTCTGACCAACCCGTTATGTATTGGCGCGAGAAAGGCGGCTACAATGTCAGTATTGACGATTTTGTAAAGTGGCAGCAAGGCGAGGTCAACTATGGTAAAGAATGGGACTACAGCGACGGCAGCAGTTCCGCCGACCTGCGCGGAGGTTTTGGCGGAGGCTTGTAATTATAACCCTGTCCCGTGGCTCATGGAGCATTTGGACAGAAAGCACACCAAAGGCAAAAAACGCAAAACAAATAAGAAACGCTTGTACGTTAATGCCCCATGTGCATTTGATATCGAGACTAGCCGAGTATGTGTAGATGCGGACGACAATCCCCACACCATAATGTATATTTGGCAGTGTCAACTCGGTCTGGATATTACCATTATTGGAAGGTCGTGGGATGAGTGGCTGAACTTTACAAGTGCGATCAGTGATTACCTACAAGCCAACAGTGGCCCGCAAGGCAACTGGTATCTTTGCATGTATGTTCACAACCTCGCACACGAGTTTCAATATTTGTCGGGTATACTGGATTTTGGCCCGGGTGATGTGTTCGCCAGCAAGCCGCGCAGGGTCTTAAAATGCGACAATCGTGCGATTGAGTACCGATGCAGTATGAGTAAACGTATACACTTTACCCGGTAATTACTGCATGCAGTGGTTGCCGGGTATTTTTTTTGAGGGCCGTATCCGCACTGGATACAGGCAGCCGCTATGATAACCAGTGCAGCAACACCTCATTTTACTTTGAATGGATTTTGTGATAGTATATATAAAGTATTGCGTTAGATTTGGAGGCGTATCGATATGGGTAAGCAGCTTACAAAAAAAGACATCGAAAAGATGGAACAGGAGATCGAATATAGAAAATGTGTAGTCAGGAAGGAGAAGCTTGAAGCCGTAAAGGAGGCCAGAGCTCAGGGGGATCTCAGTGAGAATTTCGAATATTATGCAGCAAAGAAAGACAAGAATGCCAATGAGCGAAGAATCAGATATCTGGACAGGCTTGTCAGGACTGCAGATATAATAGATGATACTTCAGCAGACGATGAGGTTGGAATTGATAACACGGTAACCGTTTATTTTGAGGATGACGACGAGGAGGAAACATACAGAGTTGTCACAAGCGTTCGTGCTGATGTGCTTGACGGAAGGGTGAGCAACGTATCACCTATAGGCAGGGCGATCATGGGACACAAGGTTGGCGACAGAGTCCAGGTCGTTCCAGAGAAGGGTGAACCGTATTATCTAGTCATAAGAAAGATTGAAAACACACAGGATGATGGATCATTTGAGATTAACTAGGTGGATCATATGAATTGTTTGGAAGCACAGTCAAAGATAATGGCGTTTATTGAGAATAAACTCCCTGACGATGAACTCAGAGAGTTTATTAAGCATGTCAGATCATGCAAAAACTGCTATGAAGAGCTGGATATCTATTACACGCTTATAGTTGGTATGAAACAACTGGACGAGTCTGATAATATATCTACAGATTTTAAGAATGCCCTGGATAAGCATCTTGAGGAAGAGATGAACAGACTTACCACGGTAAAGAGAATAGCAAATTCCACGATACTGGTCGGAATTGCAGCCGTTGTTGCCGGACTTATATGGTTGTACAGCGGTGCTCTTGACAAGGTCTACAACTATGAACAGAATTCCAAACTCAGTGAGCAACCTGAATACTATTATGCTGAATTCTTTGGCTCAAGACTTTTGGACGATTCCCGCTATGATCTCAGTGATATCGACAGATATTACGAAGAACAAAACAAAGTCAGGGATGAAAGTACGGAATTTATGCAGAATATCAAAAAATATAATGCAAATCATAAGGGTATCGAATAGTCAGAATACTCTATGGCGAGCGGTAAATAAGAGGAGGTTTTCATGCCAGATAGAGGTAAAAAGATATTGATAATAGATGGACACAGCATACTTAACAGAGCTTTTTACGGGCTTCCGGATCTCACCAACTATGAGGGACTTCACACGAATGCTGTCCTCGGTTTTCTTAATATTATATTCAGGATAATCGACGAAGAGAATCCGACAAATGTATGCGTGGCATTTGACGTTAAACAGCCTACATTCAGACATCTTGTGTACAAAGAGTATAAGGGCACAAGAAAGCCTATGCCGGATGAACTGCGGGAGCAGGTACCACTCATAAAAGAAGTCTTGACAGCGATGAACGTAACCATAGTTGAGAAGGGTGGGTATGAGGCTGATGACATTATAGGAACATTGTCAAGAGTTGCAGATTCTGCCGGATACAAAGTCGTGATAGTATCGGGTGACAGGGATCTTCTGCAGCTTGCAACAGACAATATCCTCGTCCGTATTCCGAAGACAAAAGCAGGTGGAACCACGATAGAGAACTATTACGCAGATGATGTGAAGGATCTCTACGGAGTTACACCAGTCCAGTTTATAGATATGAAGGGACTTATGGGAGATACGTCAGATAACATCCCAGGGGTTCCCGGAATAGGCGAGAAGACCGCATCCAAGATCATTCAGCAGTGGGGATCTGTGGCCGGAGCTCTTGAACATATAGACGAGATCAAACCTCCTAAAGCCCAGAAAAATCTTGCGGAGTTCTCAGAACAGGCAATAATGTCCAGGGAACTTGCAGCGATCAAGCTTGACTGTGAACTGGATTTCAAGCTTGAGGATACCACATATGAGAACGCGTTTAATGACAGTTCATACAACATTTTCAAAAGGCTGGAATTCAAGAGTCTCTTAAAGAAGTTTGACAACAAGCAGACCGTAAGTGAACTGAAACCGGATATAACAGTGGTAAATTCTACAGCCGACTTTGCTTATATTGAGGATGCTGCAAAGAAATCAGAAGCTGTCGGTGTATACGTTGCCCACAGTGATGACATGATGCTCGGCATAGCCGTTGCCTGTGATTCAAAGAATGTGTATGTGATAAACTGTTCATCGGGTATAGATCCTGATGAGGCAGTCAAATTCATATACGATTTGAAGAATGCCGGAATCATCATATGCATGGAGGATCTTAAGAGCGCGCTGAAATATGTAGATTTTCATGAATGTGACACAAATGTACTTGATATAGGAGTGGCAGCATATCTCCTTAATCCGATGGAGGATTCATACGATTATGATGATGTCGCAAAGGAATATCTTGGCAACATACTTCCTTCTGAGAAGGAACTCATCGGCAAAGATGAATTGAATATATTTACATTTATAAGTGATAATTTCCTTGAAGTATTTTCGTACAAGGCGGTCGTTCCGCTCCTTGCAAAGGATATCGTCATGGATAAGCTTGCCAAAGAAGGCATGCTTGAATTGTACAATAAGGTTGAGCTCCCTACCGTTTACACCTTATACGACATGGAAAAACGCGGAATAAGAGTCGATAAGGCAGAGCTTGAGGAATACAGCAAAAAGCTTGAGAAGAGGATTCAGGAGCTTCACGATTCGATAATCGGTTACGCAGGAAAAGAGTTCAATATCAATTCTCCGAAGCAGCTTGGACCTATCCTTTTTGAAGATATGGGCATACCGGGCGGCAAAAAGACCAAGACGGGCTACTCAACAAGTGTGGATGTACTTGAAAAGGTCAAAAACGAACATCCTATCATCGGAGATATTCTGGAATACAGACAGCTCACAAAACTCAATTCCACATACGCAGTGGGACTTGTGAACTATATATCGGATGACGGACGTATTCACGGAACCTTTAACCAGACTATCACGGCAACCGGAAGAATAAGCTCAACAGAGCCTAACCTTCAGAATATACCTATGAAGCTGGAGCTTGGAAGACTTATAAGAAAGGCATTTATCCCTAAGGAAGGATATGTATTTGTAGATGCCGATTACTCACAGGTAGAGCTCCGTGTGCTTGCCCATCTGTCAGGAGATGAGGTTATGAAGAATGCCTTTCTGAATAACGTGGATATTCATGCCACTACGGCATCTGAGGTGTTTGAGGTTCCGATTGGTGAAGTGACACCTCTCCAGAGACGGCATGCCAAGGCTGTCAACTTCGGAATCGTGTACGGAATCAGCGCATTTGGTCTGAGTGAGGATCTGGGTATATCCAGAAAAGAGGCTTCCGATTTCATTGCAAAGTATTACGACACCTATAAGAGTATAAAAGCGTATTTGGATGAACAGGTAGCCCACGCAAAGGAAAAAGGCTATGTGACGACTATGTTCGGAAGGATCAGGCCTATCCCTGAGCTGAAGTCATCCAACTTTATGCAGAGGAGTTTTGGCGAGAGGGTTGCCATGAATTCGCCTATACAGGGAACCGCTGCGGACATAATCAAGATCGCCATGGTGAGAGTTAACATGAAGCTCAAGGAGCTCGGACTGAAGTCACAGCTTATCCTGCAGATACACGATGAGCTTCTTATAGAGGCTGCCGAGGATGAAGTGGACATAGTGAAGAAGCTTCTCGTTGATGAGATGATGCATGCCGCAGATATGACCGTACCTCTTGAGGTGGGCGTTGCATCAGGAAATAACTGGTATGAGGCAAAATAATATGAAGATCATAGGAATAACTGGTGGTATCGGTTCTGGAAAAACCGCTGTGCTTGATATAATGCAGCGAGACTACGGAGCATTCATTATGGAGGCCGACGCCCTGGCTCACAGACTCATGGAACCGGGACAGATATCATACAATGACATAGTGGAACACTTTGGAAGAGATATTCTTGATGAAGACAGCAGGATCGACAGAGCAAAGCTTTCAGCGGTCGTTTTCAGCGATCAGAAGCAGCTCGATATCCTCAATTCCATAACTCACCCAAATGTAAAAAAGGCCATTCTTGAATCCATGGAGGAGCAGAAAAAGTCAGGATGCAGACTATACGTTCTTGAAGCTGCACTGCTTATCCAGGATGGGTATTTGGACATCTGCGATGAGATGTGGTATGTCTATGCAGACGTTTCAAAACGAATTGAACGTTTGTGCGCTTATCGCGGGTTTACCGATGAAAAAGCAAGAAAAGTCATCGCTTCGCAGGAGCCTGACAGCTATTATGAGGAAAATTGTTCAAAAAAGATAGACAATTCAGGCAATTTAGAAAAATTGAGAAACCAGCTTAAGCTGGCGATGGGAATTGAGTGTTAGATTTTTTTAGTTATTATCACGGATTGTACGGATAAAAAGACAATTTTTTTGGCTATTTCTATTGAGAATAATGGGGCAATGAGTTAAACTTTAACTATGTGTGTTTTCATTATTTCAAAGGGGGAAATAAACATGAAGTTTATTGATCAGTTAAAAGAAAAAGCCAAACAGAATAAGAAAACGATCGTACTGCCTGAGACATCAGACATGAGAACAATCGAGGCAGCCGGCAAGGTATTGGCAGAGGGCATTGCGAACATTATCCTGGTTGGAGACAAGGAAGATATCATGAGCAGAGCTGGTGATATCGATCTCAGCGGAGCATCATTTGTTGACCCTAAGAATTATGAGAAATTTGATGAATACGTGGATGCTTTTGTAGAGATGAGAAGAAAGAAGGGCATGACCGAGGCAAGAGCCAAGGAACTGCTTTTAACAAACCCATTATATTTTGGATGTATGATGGTTAAGCAGGATGATGCAGACGGTATGGTTGCCGGTGCGATCAACGCATCAGCAGATGTGCTCCGTGCAGCACTTCAGACACTGAAGACTGCTCCGGGAACAAGAATCGTATCAGCATTCTTCCTGGTTGTAGTTCCAGATTGTCAGTATGGTGCCAATGGAACATTTGTATTTGCAGATGCAGGACTCAATCAGAGCCCGTCAGCGTCAGAGCTTGCAGATATCGCAGAGCAGTCAGCGAAGTCATTTGAACTTCTGGTTGATGAGACACCTGTTGTGGCTATGCTGTCACATTCAACAAAGGGAAGCGCAAAGCATCCTGACGTTGACAAGGTTATTGAAGCTACAGAGATCGTTAACGCTGAGTTCCCTGACCTTCTGTGTGATGGTGAGCTTCAGTCAGATGCAGCACTCGTTCCTGAGGTTGCAGCATCAAAGGCACCTGGAAGCAAGGTTGCAGGACATGCGAATGTTCTTGTGTTCCCTGATCTTGATGCAGCGAACATCGGATACAAGCTTGTACAGAGACTCGCAAAGGCTGATGCATATGGTCCTGTTACACAGGGTATTGCAAAGCCTGTAAACGACCTGTCAAGAGGCTGTGTTGCAGACGATATAGTTGGAGTTGTTGCCATAACAGCTATCCAGGCTCAGGCTCAGGAGGACGGCAGAATGAAGGTAACTCCAAAAGAGAGATAGTAAAAGATAATTTTTAAAGATGATTTATTTACACATAAGTTGTGCAGGAGGATTGAAATGAAGGTTCTTGTAATTAATTGTGGTAGTTCATCACTGAAGTATCAGCTTATTGATTCTGATACAGAGGCTGTTATAGCAAAAGGACTGTGTGAGAGGATCGGTATCGACGGAAAGCTCACACATCAGACCATGGGTAAGGATAAATATACAGTGGATGCCGCTATGCCGGATCACAATGCTGCTGTAAAATTTGTTCTTGACGCTCTTCTTGATACAGATAAGGGAGCTATCGCTTCACTGTCAGAGATCGACGCTGTTGGACACAGAATAGTTCACGGCGGTGAGAAGTTTGCGAATTCAGTAGTTATAACAGACGAAGTAATGGCGGCCATAGAAGAGTGTAATGATCTTGCACCACTTCACAACCCTGCCAACCTCATTGGAATCAGAGCATGTCAGGCACATATGCCGGGTGTTCCTATGGTTGCGGTATTTGATACAGCATTCCACCAGACCATGCCTGATAAAGCATATACATATGCAATACCTTACGAATATTACGAGAATTATAAGATAAGAAGATACGGTTTCCACGGAACAAGCCACAGCTTTGTATCCAAGAGACTGGCAGAGCTCATAGGCAAAGATATCAAAGATACCAAGCTTATCGTATGTCACCTTGGAAACGGATCAAGTATCACTGCGGTTGACGGCGGTAAGTCAGTGGACACTTCCATGGGACTCACACCTCTTGCAGGTCTTCCTATGGGAACAAGAAGCGGTGATATAGATCCTGCTATCCTTGAGTTCATTGCCGGCAAAGAAGGCAAGAGCGTTGAGGAGATAACAACTATTCTTAATAAGAAGTCAGGTGTATCAGGACTTTCGGGCGTATCAAGTGATTTCAGAGATCTTGACGCTGGTATGAAGGAAGGCAATGACAGATGCCGGCTCGCTCTCGATGTATTCTGCTACAGTGTCAAGAAATATATTGGAGCATATGCAGCTGCAATGGGAGGTCTTGATGCGATAGCGTTTACGGCAGGAATCGGAGAGAACAATCCATATGTAAGAAGAGTTTCAACAATGGATCTTTCATTCATGGGTATCGATATAGATGAGACTAAGAACGAGATCCGCGGCGAAGAGCAGAAGATCTCCACTGACGCTTCAAAGGTTCAGGTATGGGTAGTTCCTACAAACGAAGAGCTTGCCATTGCAAGAGAGACTGTAGAGCTTGTTACAAAATAAGTCTTCTGTATAACGACAGGATTCTGTTGACGGAATTGTATAAAAATTTTGCAATATTTTGTTGACAATAAATATCTGTATATGTATAATAGCAGATGTGCGATTTTTAGGAGATATTATGTTAATTGATTTATCTGAGATTTTATCCACTGAGGGATTGACTAAAAGCGTTGAAGTACATGTAGACTTTGATAATTTCCAGTTTAAGGGAATGGACTACCGGATTGGACAGGCAGATGATTTTCAACTGAATCTGTCGAATGACGGCAAGAACAGAGTCAAGGTTACCGGAAGCACTGATGTTGTCATGGAGCTTGTGTGTGACAGATGTCTGGAGGAGTTTGAGACAACTTTCCATATAGATATCGACACAGTTATTGATACTTCCGTTTTGGATTCTGATAAGGTAGATGAGATAGATGAGTTAAGCTATTTTGAAGACTGTAATATCGATATGGACGCACTGTTGAAAAAGGAACTGATGGGTTTAGTTCCAATACAGATTCTGTGCAGGGATGACTGCAAGGGACTCTGTAAGGTGTGTGGAACGAATCTGAATCATGGTACATGTAACTGTGATGATTTTGTTCCTGATCCGAGATTATCAGTTTTTAATGACATCTTAAAGAATTGAGGAGGTGTGAATAATGTCAATTTGTCCAAAGAATAAGAGCTCAAAGGCTAGAAGAGATAAGAGAAGAGCTAACTGGAAGATGTCTGCACCAGCATTAGTTAAGTGCAGCAAGTGTGGCGAGTTAATGGTTCCACACAGAGTTTGTAAGAACTGCGGTTCATACAACAAGAAAGAGATTATCTCAGTTGCTGAGTAATTTCCAGTTCTCACTCGGTATTTGAGTAGTAGAATAAACAAGACCTTTCTTATTTTTATAATAAGGAAGGTCTTTTTTCGTGCACATATATACATAGCGGTTTGTATATTTGTACTGAAATATTTGACTTTGACAATTCAGAAATATATAATGACCTTGTGCGTTTGCACCTAAAAATAATTATATGGTGGGATATCCCATAATACACGTAAGATAGGAGAGTTTTGATATGGGCGATACAAGAATTGTAGTAGATGCTATGGGCGGAGATTATGCACCGGAGTGGATCATAAGAGGTGCTGTAGAAGCTGTGAACGAAGGGGCAAAGGCTCATATAATTCTCACTGGAAAAGAGGCTGTCATAAAGGGTGAGCTTGCAAAATACACATATGACACCTCCAAGATAGAGATAAAGAACTGTACTGAGGAGATCACATGTCACGATGCACCTGTTCAGGCAATCAGAAGCAAGAAAGACTCATCACTTACAGTTGGAATGAATATGGTGAAAAGCGGTGATGCAGATGCGATAATATCTGCGGGAAGCTCAGGAGCCATACTTGCAGGAGGTCAGCTAATAGTTGGAAGATCTAAAGGTGTTAAGAGATCACCACTTGCGCCTCTCATCCCAACAACAAAAGGATACTCCCTGCTCATAGACTGTGGTGCGAATGTTGATGCAAGACCTGAGCATCTTGTTCAGTTTGCTAAGATGGGCACTGTATATATGGAGAACATAGAGAAGATCAAAAAACCTAGAGTAGCCATTGTGAATATCGGCGACGAGGAAGAGAAGGGCAACGCTCTCGTAAAGGAGACATACCCGCTTCTTAAGGAATGTAAGGATATCAACTTTATCGGAAGTATAGAGGCTCGTGAGATACCAAACGGTGCTGCAGATGTAATTGTCTGTGAAGCATTTGTGGGAAATGTAATATTAAAGCTTTATGAGGGGCTTGCAAAAATGCTTCTTGGAGAGATAAAGAAGGCGGTCATGTCCTCATTCAAATCCAAGATCGGAGGCGCACTGATAAAAGGTTCACTCGGCGAGCTCAAGGAGAGATTTAATGCCAAGACTAAGGGTGGCGCACCGCTCCTCGGTCTCAAGGGTCTTGTTGTCAAGATCCACGGCAATTCACATAACGAAGAAGTTAAAAGTGCAATATTCCAGTGTATCAGTTTCAGCGAGACCGGTGTAAATGCCAAGATAGCTGATAAGCTGAGTGAGGAGCAGGCATAATGAAGAAGGATTATGGTGAGCTTGAAAAAAGAATAGGATACGAATTCAAGGATATAAGACTTCTGATAACGGCTCTGACACACACGTCATTTGCAAATGAGCTTAAGGTTAATAAAACTGAGTCATATGAGAGACTTGAGTTTCTCGGGGATGCCATCCTTGAGTATATTGTGAGTGACTATCTCTTCCACAAGAAGAGAGAATATGAGGAGGGAAAACTCACAAAGCTGAGGGCAAGTCTCGTATGCGAATTTACTCTTTCACAGATATCCGAGAGTCTTGGATATGGCAAATTTGTCCTTCTTAGCAAGGGTGAAGCCCAGACAGGCGGAAGAACAAGGAAATCCATTCTGTGTGATCTCTTTGAATCCGTTCTCGGTGCGATGTATCTTGATGGCGGAATGGATGTCGCCAAGAAGTTTGTCCATCAGTTCCTGCTGGATGACGTTGAGACAAAATCATTGTTCTACGATGCAAAGTCAACCCTTCAGGAATTCTGCCAGAAGAATGGAAAAGAATTAAAGTATGAGCTCATAGAGGAGAAGGGGCCTGAACATAACAAGATATTTGTATCGGATGCCATGATAGATGGCCAGGCTACAGCCAGAGGTGAGGGTTCAAACAGAAAAAACTCCGAACAGATGGCTGCATACAAAACATTGTTACAATTAAGAAAAAAGCAGGATTAATTTATGTATTTAAAGAGTATAGAGGTAAATGGCTTCAAGTCATTTGCAAACAAGATAGTATTCAAATTCAATCACGGAATAACCTGTATCGTTGGACCTAATGGTTCGGGTAAGAGCAATGTAGCGGATGCAGTGAGATGGGTTCTGGGTGAACAGAGTGCCAAGAGTCTCCGTGGTTCCAAGATGGAGGATGTCATTTTCTCGGGAACACAGCTCAGAAAGCCGCAGGGCTCCGCATATGTTGCCATAACTCTTGACAACAGCGATCACAGCCTTCCTATAGATTATAATGAAGTCACAGTTGCAAGACGAGTATACAGATCAGGAGAGTCTGAATATCTGATTAACGGTACTGTCAGCAGACTGAAGGATGTATATTCTCTCTTCTTTGACACTGGTATCGGTAAGGAGGGTTATTCAATCATCGGACAGGGCCAGATCGAGAAGATCCTCAATGGTAAACCTGAGGAGAGACGAGAGCTTTTTGACGAGGCTGCCGGAATCGTAAAGTTCAAGAAGAACAAGGCTGCTGCGGAGAAATCACTTGAAGCAGAGAGGGACAATCTCAGCCGTGTCAACGACATTCTCAAGGAGCTTGAAAAACAGGTCGGACCACTCAAGGAGCAGTCTGAGACCGCAAGGAAATACCTGGCATTTAAAAATGAATTAAAAAAACTCGATGTGAATGCATTCCTTCTCGAGACAGAGAAACTTAAAACAGCTCTCGAGGAAGATCAGAACAGGCTCACTATCGTAAACGATGATATAGATGAGAGCAAGCAGGCGTATGAACAGACAAAGGAAGAATACGACCAGATAGAGACTGCTATAGAGCAGCTCAATTCCATAATTGAGTCATCTAAAAACGAGATTCATGAGAACAGGCTTGCAAAAGAGCGTGCTGAAGGTGAGATAAATGTTATCAACCAGCAGATAATCACACTCAAAATGAACGATCAGAACATACATGATCAGATAGACCGAATCAACAGTCAGATCGAGTCCGGCGAGAAAGAACTCACAGATTACACATCCCAGAAAGATGAACTGGATGACTCTATCTCAGAAGTTGAACAGGCACTTAAAACAGCCCAGAAGGAAAGCTCCGACATGACCTCCTACATAGAGGCCTGCCAGCAGGAGATTGAGAGCTGCAAGGCTGACATCATAGAATATATGCATGAGAGCGGTAATCTCCAGGCAAAGGTCGGAAGATATGACGCCATGCTGGAGAATATCAACTTTAGAAAGACACAGCTCAACCAGAGACTTCTGCAGTTTAAGAGCGACGATGCCGAGGACAAGAAGGACTATGAGTCACTGTCATCACAGCTTGCCGAACTTGAGGCGGGAGCAAAGGCCATTCTCGCGGGATTGGACAGTGCAACCGATCAGCTTGCCCAGAATCAGAATAGAAACAAAACTAACCGTGAGCTGATCCACAACACCAACGAGAAGCTTTCGGCAACAGAGTCCAAGATGGAGGCTCTCAGAAATATAACTGAGAGATACGACGGATACGGCAACAGTATCAGACGAGTCATGGAACAGAAGCAGTGGAATCCGGGTATAATAGGCGTTGTTGCGGACATAATCACGGTAAATCAGAAGTACGAGGTCGCTGTGGAGACTGCCCTTGGCGGAAGTATACAGAACATTGTCACTGAGGACGATGCCACTGCCAAGAGAATGATCTCATATCTGAAGACCAACAGACTCGGACGTGCAACATTTCTTCCGCTTAACACCATAACAGACCGCGGTTCCGTCAGAAATGATGTGCTCAGGGAAAAAGGAGTCATAGGAGTTGCATCAGATCTTGTTGAGGTCGATTCCAAATTCAACACGCTGGTAAAGAACCTTTTAGGCAGGATCATAGTTGTCGACAATATCGATAATGCCCTGGCTGTAGCGCGTAAGAACAATCAGTCGCTCAGACTTGTCACCATAGAGGGAGAACTGATAAATCCGGGCGGATCAATGACCGGAGGTGCATTCAGGAATTCCAGTAACCTTCTCGGAAGGAAGAGGGAGCTGGATGAACTCAAGGAGCAGATCGATAACCTGAAATCAACAGCGTCAAAGGCTGCGGCTCTCGACGCACAACTTAAGACTTCAAGAGATCAGCTCAGACAGGATATAGACAAATACAACTCCGAACTGCAGCAGGCATATCTGAAAAAGAATACTCTGACCATGAGTATTGAACAGGTCAAAGAAAAGCTTGCCGAATCTGAAAGAGTATTTGTCTCGATTGAGAAAGAGGTAGCAGAGCTCAATAATCAGATAACGGAGATAAACAACAATAAGAATTCTCTTGCCGACAACAACAAAAAGCATGAAGCCATGAGGCTTGAAGCTGAGGCAAGAGTGGAAGAACTTGAGGGACAGGGACAGGAGAACAAGGATAAGCTCACCGCTGCAAACGCAAGGGTATCTGAGCTTATGATTAAGTTTAATTCCGTCAAGCAGAAAGAGGACTTCATTGTAGAAAATATCCGAAGAATAAATATGGATATCGAAAAATACAAGGAAGAACTTGAGGGCTTTACAAGCCGCGTGGAGTCATCATTCAGTGAGATCACAGAGCTGGAAGACAGGATAGCTGCTATAAAGACAGATATCGCAAGCAGAACCGGAAGTATCGCTGACAACGAGGACAAGGTAAACGAATTCTCAGTCAAGAGAGAGGAATTACAGCAGAGCCACAAGGAATTCTTTGCCAGACGAGAAGAACTTTCCGAAAAGATTGCAGGACTCGAGAAGGACTCATACAAGCTCACATCGATAATCGAGAAGAACACTGAGAAAGCAGACGAACTCAGCAACTATATGTGGGAGGAGTATGAGCTTACATACAGCAGTGCCCAGGAACTCAAGGACGATAATCTTCCTGAACTGCCGGCACTAAAGAAGGAGATCGTTGCAGTAAAGGCCAAGATCAAATCCCTTGGAGATGTCAACGTCAATGCCATAGATGACTACAAGGAAGTCTCTGAGAGATACGAATTTCTCAAGGGACAGCATGACGATATAGTCAGTGCGGAGACCAACCTTGTAAATATCATTGCGGAGCTTGAAAAATCAATGCAGGAGCAGTTTGCCGAGAAGTTCAAGGAGATACAGGTCATGTTCGACAAGGTATTCAAGGAGCTGTTCGGTGGTGGACGTGGTGCACTTGAGCTGGTTGATACCGAGGATCTTCTTGAAACAGGTATCAGGATCATAGCACAGCCACCTGGAAAGAAGCTCCATAATATGATGCAGTTGTCAGGTGGAGAGAAGTCCCTCACCGCCATAGCACTGTTATTTGCAATTCAGAGTCTGAAGCCATCACCTTTCTGTCTGCTGGACGAGATAGAGGCGGCTCTTGACGACTCGAACGTAAGAAGATTTGCACAGTATCTCAACAGGCTTACAAAGGATACGCAGTTCATAGTTATATCACACAGAAAGGGAACCATGGAGGCTGCTGATATCCTGTACGGTATAACCATGCAGGAGAAGGGTGTATCTACCCTCGTATCAGTCAACCTTATTGAGAACGATCTGGATAAATAACAATAGAAGATATTAAACAGGAGGTATGTCATGGCAGAGGAAAAAGAGAAAAAAGGATTTTTTGCGAGACTTAAGGCAGGTCTTGCAAAGACAAGAGATAATATAGTAGAAAGCTTTACAGATGTATTCGGTGCATCCCATATAGATGATGATTTCTATGAGAATCTTGAAGAGACATTTATCATGGCTGATATGGGATATGAGACGACTGAGAAGGTTATAGAGGGACTTAAGCAGAAGGTTGAGGATTCACACATCAAAGAACCTGCTGCCTGCAAGGAACTTGTGATCAATATAATCAAGAACCAGATGTCTGTGGACGATTCAGCGTACGACTTCGAGAATAAGAAGTCCGTTGTGCTGGTCATCGGGGTAAATGGTGTCGGCAAGACAACGACCATCGGAAAGCTTGCTGCCCAGTACCGCCAGAGAGGCAAGAAGGTTCTCATGGCTGCTGCCGATACATTCAGAGCTGCCGCCATAGATCAGTTAAAGACCTGGGCTGACAGGGCACAGGTTGATATAATTTCACACAATGAGGGCGCTGATCCCGCTGCAGTTGTATACGACGCAGTGGCTGCCGCCAAGGCAAGAGATACGGATATCCTTCTCGTTGATACAGCGGGAAGACTTCACAACAAGAAGAATCTCATGGACGAGCTTGCAAAGATGAGAAGGATCATCACAAGGGATTATCCGGAGGCAAATGTTGAGGCGCTCATAGTTCTGGACGGAACAACAGGTCAGAATGCCCTTGAACAGGCAAGACAGTTCAGCAATGTAACTGAGCTTGACGGTATAGTTATCACCAAGCTTGACGGAACTGCCAAGGGTGGTATTGCGATAGCGATCCAGGCAGAGCTTGACGTACCGGTCAAGTTTATCGGAGTTGGTGAGAAGATCGGTGATCTCCAGAGATTTGACCCTCAGGAATATGTCAACGCATTGTTCGCAGATTTTGACGAGGACAGATCCGAGATCGATATGCTCATCGGCGATGACATGTAATACTACGGCATATATAATGATCATATGTATGTATGTCAATGTACTTATATCTGTGCACAACCATATATGATTTTCAAAAGGATTTTTACATAAGGAGACATTAACAAATGGCAGAACAGAACACAACAGACAAACTGACACTTGCGAAATTTGAGGAGGCCTACGACATTGTACATAAGGTGGTTCTCCCTACAAAGCTCATATACAGTGACTATTTCAGTGGGATAACAGGCAACAAGGTATACTTCAAACCTGAGAACCTTCAGAAGACCGGTGCATACAAGATCAGGGGTGCATATTACAAGATAAGCACTCTTTCAGATGAAGAGAGACAGAAGGGACTGATAACAGCTTCTGCTGGAAATCATGCCCAGGGTGTGGCATATGCTGCAAAAGCATATGGAGTAAAGGCGACCATCGTTATGCCTTCATCTACACCTCTCATCAAGGTTAACAGAACTAAGGCATACGGCGCAGAGGTTATACTGTATGGAGACGTATATGATGAATCATGTGCATACGCTCTTGAGCTTGCAGAGGACAAGGGTTATACATTCATTCATCCGTTCGATGATCTCGATGTTGCCACAGGACAGGGCTCGGTTGCGATGGAGATCATAAAGGAGCTTCCTTTCGTTGACTATATCCTTGTTCCTATCGGAGGTGGCGGTCTGGCAACAGGTGTGTCCACACTTGCCAAGATGATGAATCCGAACATCAAGGTCATAGGTGTTGAGCCTGCCGGAGCAAACTGTATGCAGGCATCACTGAAGAACAAGAAGGTTACAACACTTCCATATGTCGACACCATTGCAGATGGAACTGCAGTAAAGACACCGGGAAGCAAGATTTTCCCATATATACAGAAGAACATAGATGATATTATAACTGTAGAGGATAACGAACTCATCGTTTCATTCCTCGATATGCTTGAGAACCACAAGCTTCTTGTTGAGAATTCAGGCCTTCTCACAGTGGCAGCACTTAAGCATCTCGATGTAAAGGGTGCCAAGGTCGTAAGCATACTGTCGGGCGGCAATATGGATATGATAACATTTGCCTCACTTGTACAGCACGGACTTATCGCAAGAAGCAGGATCTTCACAGTTTCAACACTTCTTCCTGACAAGCCGGGTGCACTCATGAACATTTCAAAGGTTATCGCTGATCTCCAGGGAAATGTTATCAAGCTTGAGCACAACCAGTTCGTATCCATCAACAGGAATTCAGCAGTTGAGCTTGTTATCACTATGGAGGCATTTGGCCCTGAGCACAAGCAGCTCATCATCAACACACTTGCTGATAAGGGCTACAAGCCAAAGGAAGTCATGACAAAGGGAATATACAATTAATTGTAGTTGATATCGATGATTAACGATGAACTCACTTTAACCGTAAATGACAACAAAATAATCGCCTGCAGACGCGGTGACAATCTGTTCAAGGTGCTGTGCAGCGCCGGATATGTGTTCAGTGGAAACTGCGGAGGTCTTGGAAGGTGTCAGAGATGTCTGGTGGATGTAAAAGGTGCGGGCACGGTAAAAAGCTGTACCTACACTATCACTGATAACATACAGATAACCATAGGTGAGGATAACATGTCAGTCCTTGCTTCGTACAAGGGTGCTGATGAATCCAACAACGTATATAATGGCGATGGTTGT
>OKRY01001942.1_pt1 | contig 16631 bp, 10 predicted proteins | sample 1601121 | NCBI WGS metagenome assembly OKRY01 (sample SAMEA3541546, study PRJEB24748) | human gut metagenome | biome: human gut; feature: human-associated habitat; material: faeces | place: China | collected 2012
GATCAGGCCCGCAAGGCAAACGATAAGGATGAGGAGCTGCAGAACCTGATCGGCGAGTTCAATCTGGCCCGCATGGACCTGAACAACGAGATCGGCAAGAACGAGCGCGACGACGCCCGCATCGCTGAGCTGAACGAGAAGGTGAACAGCCTCTACGGCCAGATCATGGGCAACGAGGGCATGGTGGCATACAACGAGGCCAAGCGCGAGTGCGAGAATCTGGTCAACTATATCGACGCCATCATCAACACCGCCATGAACGGCGGCGACCCCATGACTGTGCAGGAGCCTTCTGCCTCCTGCACCGGCAGCTGCTCCACCTGCGGCGGCTGCCACTGAGCAAACTTTTTTGACCGGAACGCGGCTGTGCAACACAGACCGCGTTTTGTTTGCACCGGCGGTTACAGCCCGCAAACCGGCTGACGGAACCATACAAGGGAAAGAGGAAAAACCATGGCAGAGCTTTCGCCCATGATGCAGCAGTATCTTGAGATCAAAAATCAACACAAGGACGAAATTCTTTTTTACCGCATCGGCGATTTTTACGAGATGTTCTTCGACGATGCCGTCACGGCCTCCCGGGAGCTGGATCTTACCCTTACCGGCAAGCAGTGCGGCCTTGCGGAGCGCGCCCCTATGTGCGGCGTGCCCTTCCATAGCTACGAGGGCTATGTGGCGCGTCTGATCGCTAAGGGCTATAAGGTGGCTATCTGCGAGCAGGTGGAGGACCCCGCCAAGGCGAAAGGCCTTGTCAAGCGGGACATCATCCGGGTGGTCACACCCGGTACGGTCATTGAAAGTAGCATGCTGCAGGACGACCGCAATAACTACATTGCCAGCCTGTACCTCAAGGGCAAAAAGGCCGGCCTGTGCTTTGCGGACGTTTCCACCGGTACGGCATATATCACCGAGCTGGCGGCGGATAAGATCGCCCCGGCGGTCATTACCGAGTTGTGCCGCTACCACCCCAGTGAGGTGCTGCTGAACCCCGGCCTGCTGGACTGCCGCGAGGTGACCGCCTATATCAAAAAGAACATGAGCTGCTCGGTGGAGCTGGTCGAGGACGAGCGCTATGCGCCGGGGCTGGTGGCTTCTGCGCTGGAAGAACAGTTTGGCCGCGACTGGCCGCAGACCACCGGCATAGCCGCCGAGGGCCTTGTGCGCTTTGCCATGGCTGCGCTGCTGGAATACCTGCACGATACCCAGATCAAGGGTGTGGAGCGGTTAAAGACGGTCATTACTTACAACGAAGCCCAGTTCATGCGGCTTTCGCCGGTTACCCGGGCAAATCTTGAGCTGACCGAGACTCTGCGCGGCCGCGAAAAGCGCGGCACCCTGCTGTGGGTGCTGGATAAGACCAGCACCGCCATGGGCAAGCGGATGTTGCGCAGCTGGATCGAGCAGCCGCTCATTTCCAGTCAGCTCATCAACCACCGCCTGAACGCTGTGGAGGCGCTGGTGCGCCAGACCATGGTGCGCGGCGACCTGACCGAAGAACTGCACTACATTGCGGATCTGGAGCGCCTGATGACCCGCACGGTGTACGGCTCTGCAACCCCCAAGGAGATCTACACCCTTGCCCAGACCTGTGACCGTCTGCCCGGTCTGCGCAAGCAGGCAGAGGGCTGCAACTGCCCGGAGCTTGCCGAGCTGGCCGCAAGTATCGACCCGCTGGAGGATATCAAGGCGCGCATTTATGCCGCAGTAGACCCGGATGCCCCCTCCACCCTCAAGGATGGCGGTGTCATCGCCAAGGGCTACCATGCCGAGGTGGACGAGCTGCGCTCCATCCGCGATAACACCAAGGGCGTGCTGGCGCAGCTGGAAGCCCGTCTGCGGCAGGAGACCGGCATCCCCAAGCTGAAAATTGGCTATAACCATGTGTTCGGCTACTTCATCGAGGTGAGCAACTCCTACAAAAACCTTGTGCCGGAGACCTACATCCGCAAGCAGACCCTCACCTCCGGCGAGCGTTACATCACGCAGGAACTGAAGGAGCTGGAAAGCAAAATTCTTGGCGCGCACGAGCGGCTCATCTCGCTGGAACGCCGCCTGTTTGACGAACTGCTGGAGAGCATCGGAGCCCAGCTGGATCGCATCCAGCGCACCGCCAACGCTATTGCACAGCTGGACGTGCTAGCTGCGCTGGCGCAGGTGGCTGCGGAAAACAACTACTGCCGCCCCGTGGTGGACGACAGCGATGTGCTGACCATCACCGAGGGGCGTCACCCCGTGGTGGAGCAGGTGCTCAAGGGCAGTATGTTCGTGCCCAACGATACCACCCTCAACTGCACCACTGACCGCTGCCTCATCATCACCGGCCCCAATATGGCGGGTAAATCTACCTATATGCGTCAGAATGCCCTCATTGCGCTAATGGCGCAGATCGGTTCCTTTGTACCGGCTGCCAGCTGCCATGTGGGCGTGGTGGACGCCATCTTCACCCGCATCGGCGCCTCGGACGACCTTGCTGCAGGCCAGTCCACCTTTATGGTGGAGATGACCGAGGTAGCCGAAATTCTGAAAAACGCCACCGCCAAAAGCCTTGTGGTGCTGGACGAGATCGGTCGTGGCACCTCCACCTTTGACGGCATGAGCATTGCCCGCGCCGTAGTGGAGCATATCGCAGACCCCGCCAAGGGGCTGGGTTGCAAGACCCTGTTCGCCACCCACTACCACGAGCTGACCGAGCTGGAAGGCACCGTGGAGGGCGTAAAAAACTACAATATCGCGGTCAAAAAGCGCGGTGAGGATATCACTTTCCTGCGGCGCATCGTGCGCGGCCCCGCCGATGACAGCTACGGTATCGAGGTGGCAAAGCTGGCCGGTCTGCCCGGCAGCGTGACCCGCCGCGCCCACGAGGTGCTGCGCACGCTGGAAGCATCTGCTCCCAAAAACAAGGTGGAGCAGATGGATTTTGACGCCTTGCAAGAGTATAATTCCCCGGCAGTGCCCAGCGAGATGATGGAAAAGCTGGAAGCTGTGGATGTGGAAACGCTTACTCCCATTGAAGCACTGAACTTTTTGTACGAGCTGAAAAAGACCCTCAAGGGCAGCCTGAACGGCTGACCGCAAAAATCAATCACAGGGGAGGGAAAAGACCATGGCAGTCATCCATGTTCTGGATAAGCATACTGCGGAGCTGATCGCCGCCGGTGAGGTGGTGGAGCGCCCGGCATCGGTGGTCAAGGAACTGCTGGAAAACTCCATCGATGCCGGTGCAACGCAGGTCACCGTCAGCATTGAATCCGGCGGCGTAAAGCTGATCGAGATCAGCGATAACGGCACCGGTATTGATGCCGAGTATATCCCAACGGCTTTCATCCGCCACGCCACCAGCAAAATTGAAAAGCCGGATGACCTGAACAGCATCCATACGCTGGGGTTCCGGGGTGAGGCATTGGCTTCCATTGCCAGCGTGGCGCGGGTAGAGCTGCTCACCCGCACCGAGGTGGACGAGTTTGCCACCTGCTACCGCATCGCCGGCGGCGAGGAGCAGGGCAGGGAGCCTGCCGCCCGCGCCGTGGGCACCACCATCCGGGTGCAGGACCTGTTCTACAACACCCCCGCCCGCATGAAGTTCCTCAAAAAGGACTCCAGCGAGGGCACCTTTGTGGCAGATAACGTAGGTCATGTGGCACTCAGCCACCCGGAGGTCAGCGTCAAATTCATCCGGGAAGGCAAGCTGCAATATGTCACCCCTGGCGATGGTCAGCTGCGCAGCGCCGCCTATGCGGTGCTTGGCCGGGAGTTCAGCCGCGACCTCATCGAGGTGTACTCCGAGGAAGGGTTGTACCGGGTCAGTGGTCTGATCACCCCACCCAAGAGCTGCCGCGCCAGCCGCAGTATGCAGCATTTCTACATCAATGGCCGCTATGTGCGCAACCGCACCATCATGGCGGGCATGGAAATGGCCTTTAAGGGCACGACCATGCAGGGCAAGTTCCCGGGCGGCATCTTGCTGCTGGAAATGCCCACCGACCTTGTGGACGTCAATGTCCACCCTGCAAAGATCGAAGCCCGCTTTGCCCGGGAAAACGATGTGTTCGATGTCGTTTACCATGCGGTCAAGCTGGCGCTGGCACAGCCCGGCACCGGGGAGCGCCGCTTTACCTTTGAAGCAGACGAAAAAGAGAAGACTGAAAAAGAAAACGATATTAAGGATGAAAATTCTGTAAAGAATAATTGCTTTACAGGACTTTCCGCCGTCATTCCGAGTCAGGCAGACCCCGGCACGCTGCCCGCGCAGCGCTGGGAAGCCCCGCAGCCGCCGCGCCCTGCCGCTGCACCGGTGAAAACCCCGTCTTTTACGGCAGACACCCCGCCGGTACAGCCCGCACCGCCTGCCCGCGCGGCGGCTGTGCCTTCGTGGCGGCAGTCTGCCCCCGCAGAGGATATTCTGGACCCGGTGGTCACCCTTCACAGCCCGGAAAAAGCGGATGCAACCAAAGTCCAGCCCACACCGCAGCCCTTCCGGGCAGCCGCTGCTGAGGCACAGCTGGATGTGCACCCGGAGACGGACGCCGCAGCCGACCCGCTACTGGATCATATGGCAGCATGGAACACCATGCCCGCCGCCCCGGAGATCGAAGCCGCAACGGTGCCCTATCAGCCGGAGGAGCCGGTGCAGTCCGAGCAGCCGGAACAGCTTGGCTTTGATGTACCGCAGGGGGAAGAGCCGCTGCGGTATGTGGGCGAGGTTTTCCGCACCTATATTCTGGCGGAGCGGGGAGACGAGCTGTGTCTGATCGATAAGCACGCCGCCCATGAGCGTCAGCTGTACGAAAAGCTGGCCGCGAACTACGGCAACGTGCCCAGCCAGCTGCTGCTGCAGCCCGCCGCCATCGACCTCTCTGCAGAGGAAAAGCAGGCGCTGCTGGAAAATCAGCCCCTGCTGGAAAACGCCGGGTTGGATGTGGCCGACTTTGGCGGCAGCACCGTGCTATTGCGCGCTGTGCCTGCGGACGTAGAGCCGCAGAACGCCGAGGACCTGCTGGTGGAAATCGCCGACCGCCTGCTCAAGGGCAGCCGGGACGCGCTGAACGAGCACACCGAGTGGGTGCTGCACTCCATCTCCTGCCGCGCCGCCATCAAGGCGGGGGATAAGTCCTCCCCGCAGGAGCTTATGGCACTGGCCGAGAAGATTCTCTCCGGCGAGGTGCCGCCCTTCTGCCCCCATGGCCGTCCCTGCGTGCTCAAGCTTACCCGAAAGGAGTTGGAAAAGCAGTTTGGACGCATCGTGTAATGCAAAACCCGCCGTGGTGGCTGTGGTAGGTCCCACCGCCACCGGCAAGACCGCGCTGGGCGTTGCGCTGGCGCAGCAGTTCTCCGGCGAGGTCATCAGTGCCGACTCTATGCAGATCTACAAAGGTCTGGATGTGGGCACCGCTAAGGTCACCCCGCAGGAGACCTGCGGCATCCCGCACCACGGCGTGGACATCCTCACCCCGGAAAAGACCTTCAGCGTGGCGGATTTCACCGCGCTGGCAGGGGAGTACATTCGGGATATCACTGCCCGGGGGCATCTGCCGCTGCTGGTAGGCGGCACCGGACTGTATGTGCAGAGCCTTTTGTACGGGGTGCGCTTCACCGCCGAAAAAGCCCCGGATGGTCTGCGCGAGCAGCTGACCGCTGAACTGGAAGCCAACGGCCCGGAAGCCATGTACGCAAAACTGCAAGCCGTGGACCCGGAAGCCGCCGCTGCCATCCACCCCAATAATAAGGTACGGGTGCTGCGGGCGCTGGAACACTACCGCGCCACTGGCAAGCGTCTCAGCGAACAAAAGGCCGATTCGCTGCCGCCGGAGCGCCCCTACCGCAGCCTTGTGCTGGGGCTGGATTTCCCGGACCGCGCAGCGCTGTACCGCCGCATCGACCTGCGAGTGGACAAAATGCTGGAGGCCGGACTTTTGGCCGAGGCAGAATACGTCTGGCATAACCGCGAAGCCTTCCGCACCGCCGCACAGGCCATCGGCTATAAAGAATTTTTTCCGTATTTCCAGCAGACCGCCACGCTTGAGGTCTGCACTGAAAAGCTCAAACAGGCCTCCCGCAACTACGCCAAGCGCCAGCTGACATGGTTCCGCCACATGGACGGGGTTACATGGCTGGACGCCGGGGCGGCGGACGTGCGACAGACCGCTTTGCGCCTGACCCAAGACTTTTTATTGAAAGGATGATCCTTATGCCGGAAACCCCTCAGGAACCGCGCCACAAGTTTTCTGCGCTCACCACGCTGGCGGCTGTGCTGGCCACCTTTTTGCTGGCGGCGGCAGCGTATGTCTGCTGGCAGGCGGCGCACATCCTTTTCCCCCAGAACGTCTACGAAACGGCGCTGCCCATCACCATCTCCGATACCATTGAAGCGGACGGCGTGCTGCTGTTTGACGAGACCTGCATTTCCGGCAGCGGCAATCTGGGTTACCTTGTTGCGGACGGCGAGCGGGTGTCGGCAGGCACTGCCGTTGCAGAGCTGTATACCGATGCCAATCAGGCGGTGCTGCGCCAGCAGCTGACCCAGCTCACCAGCCAGATCGACCTTTTGCAGCGCTCCCAGAACACCGCAGCCACCCAGCTGGACGGCTTGCTCAAGGAGCGCTCCGGTGCGCTGTATGACCTGCTGGACGCACTGGATACCGCCCAATACAGCGATGTGGACGAAAGCACCGATGCCTATTTGCTGGCGCAGAACAAGCTGTGGATCACCACCGGCGATACCGCCGGCTTTGCGGATCAGATTGCGCTGCTTGCCCAGCAGGCACAGACCGTGCAGGCACAGCTGGGCAACCCCACCCAGATCGCCGCCCCCACTACCGGCTACTTTGTCCGAGCTGCCAGCAGCGGACGGCTGAATGCCGGTGCTGCGGACATTCTGGCGCAGAGCCCGGAGCAGCTTAAAGCCTATCTGGACTCTGACCCCGAGATGCCGCTGGATGGCTGCGTAGGCAAGCTGGTGGCCGGGTTCAGCTGGCAGTACGCCGGGGTGTGCTCCGCAAAGCAGGCCGAAAAGCTGCTGGGCGCGGACGGTAAGCCCCTGCGCACGGCGGTGGAGATCAGCTTCCCCGGCCAGAGCGATGCTGCCTTGCGCGCCACTGTCGCCGAGGTGACCATTGATGCAGAGCAGGATATTGCCCGCTTTGTGCTGCAATGCAACTCCATCAACGGCGATGTGCTGTGCCTCAACCATGCCCGCGCCCGCATCAGCACCGGCGAGAGCACCGGCCTGCGGGTTCCCGCCGCAGCGGTGCACTACCTCAAGGAGGACGGCACCGAGGCCGAGACGCAGGGCGAAAACTATATTCCCGGCGTGTACGTCAAGTACGGCAACATCGCCCGTTTCTGCAAGATCGACCCGGTGGATGCCGACCATCCGCTGATCTCGGAAGACGATTACATCCTTGTTTTGCCCAAGGGAACGGACGGTTCTGTCAGTCAGGTAAGGCTTTATGACGAAATAATCGTCTCCGGACAAAATTTATATGACGGAAAACTTTTGTAGTTATTGACATCTGCTGCAAAAAATCAGATAATAGTAAAAGCTATTTGCATTCTTTTTGCAAAGAACGCCAGGCAGCCGGGCGCTGCCCGAATGAAAGGAGCAGATAATTATGTCTTTGCTGGATAGCATTAAGAAGGGCCTGATGGGCGAAGGGGACGAGTACGAGGACCAGTACATCGATGACGGCCCCCAGATGGTGAACAACAACAGCGGCGTTGGCATCGGGATGGACGAAGAGACCGAGGAGCCTGCCGAGGGCACCAGCAAGAAGAACAAGGTGGTCAACATCCATGCCACCACTCAGCTCAAGGTGGTTCTGGTCAAGCCCGAGCGGTTCGAGGATGCCAGCACCATTGCCGACCATCTGAACAACAAGCGTACCGTGGTGCTGAACCTGGAGTCCACCAACAAGGAGGTCTCCCGCCGTCTGGTAGACTTTTTGTCCGGCGTGGCCTACGCCAACAACGGCCAGATCAAGCGCGTAGCCAACAGTACCTTTATCATTACCCCGTACAACGTGGATATCATGGGCGACTTGCTGGACGAGCTGGAGAACAATGGCGCATTCTATTGATCCGGCAGCCGGTGCGGTGCGGGGTTTTGTGCCCGCCCGCAACGATGAGGAACGCTACCTTATGCGGCATATCGAGGATCTTGCCGATGCGGCTTTTTCCCGCGGCATAGCCCGGTACTCTGCATTCCTCAGCGACCGGGAACAGGATCTTGCCCGGGCGGCACTGGGGCGTGCCGGTGTGCGGGACGGCTGGCGTTTTGACGGCGGCTGGCCCGAGGCCGAGCGCCGGGTGCTCTGTCTGGAGCCGGAGTACAGCTACGGCGAGTGTCCGGTGCGCTGCGTACAGCTGCAATGCCGGGCACTGCCCGGTGCGGCGCTCCCCGCGCACAAGGATTATCTGGGCAGCCTGATGGGGCTTGCCCTCAAGCGCGAGGCGCTGGGCGATATCCTGCTGCCTGCCGATGCGCCGGGCACGGCCTATGTGTTCGCGCTGGAACCGGCGGCAAAGCTTATCTGCCGGGAGCTGTGTCAGGCGGGACGCACAGAGGTGTCCACCCGCCTGCTGGAGCCGGAAGAGATCCCGGCTTTCTCGGCACCGGAGCGTCAGCTGCTCACCGCCACCGTGTCCTCCCTGCGGCTGGACGCGGTACTCTCTGCCATGCTGCACGTCAGCCGCGGCACCGCTGCGGAGCTGATCGAGGCGGGCAGGGTAGAGATCAACCATCTGCCGGTAGAAAAGCCCCATGCTCCCGTATACGAGCAGGATGTGTTCACCGTGCGCGGCAAGGGCCGCTTCCGGCTGACTGCGTTGCCCGGGAAAAGTAAAAAAGATCGTTCGATCATTGAGTTCTTTCAATATTAAAAGCTATGGGAGGAAATGACTATGCTGACTCCGCAGGATGTCCGCTCTGTACAATTTGAAAAAAACCTCCGCGGCTACCGTACAGAGGACGTGGATCGTTTTCTGGACAAGGTCGAGGAGCAGCTGCAGCAGAACGATGCGCAGGCAGAGCAGCTGCGCAAGCAGATCGCTGATCTGACCGCAGAGAACCAGAAGCTCAAGGGTGAGCTGCAAAGCTTTGAGGCCGACGGCGATATGCTCAAGAGCGCGCTGATCAACGCCCAGCGCATGGGCGAAAACGTGATCCGTGAGGCAAACCAGAAGGCTGAGGAGATCATTCACCGCGCAAATCTGCGGGGCGACGATATCATCCGCGATGCCAACGAGCTGCTGCAGAAGGCAAGCGACCGCGCAGACGAGATCGAGAACGAGGCCAACGAAAAGCGTCTGGCTGAGGAGCGGGAGTACGACCGCGTCCGTCTGGAGGTCACCCGCTTCAAGGCGGATGTGCTCAATTTGTACCGCAGCCACGTGGAGTCTTTGAGCCGTCTGCCGGAGTTCCAGAAGGACGCTAAGGACGCCGAAAAGGACGCCCCCGCACAGGACGCAGAGCCTGCACAGGAAGCTGCCGCAGAGCAGCCCGCCGCACAGCCCGAGACTGCCCCCGCAGCCGATGCCGCAGCAGCCCCGGCTGAGCAACCTGCCGAACCGACCGAAACCACCGAACCTGCCGCCCCTGCCGATGACGACAAGGCGGCTGACAGCAACGAGGATTTCTGGGCAAAGGACGAAAGCCAGCTCAAGCTGGACCCGCCTCCTGCTGATATGAAGCCGGACGAGCCGGACTACGACGCTTTTCAGGGCGTAAAGTTCAGCGAGTAAGGCACCCAACGCAAAAATAGAGGAGAGTGTAAACCATTGGCTAAGAACAAATCGCAGTACGACAGCACGTTGAATCTGCCCAAGACCCTGTTTGAGATGCGCGCCGGTCTGCCCAAAAAGGAACCGGTCATGCTCAAAGACTGGGACGACAACGACCTGTACAACCAGCTCATGAAGCACAACGAGGGCAAGCCCCAGTTCATTCTGCACGACGGCCCTCCGTATGCAAACGGCAACATCCACATGGGCACCGCCCTGAACAAGATCATCAAGGATATCATTATCCGCGAAAAGAACATGGAGGGCTATCAGGCTCCCTATGTGCCCGGTTTTGATACCCACGGCCTGCCCATTGAGCTGAAGGCTCTGTCCTCGGTCGGCGACAAGAAGAAGGACATCTCCAAGCTGGAGCTGCGCCAGATCTGTGAAAAGTTTGCCACCGAGCACATCGACATCATGAGCGACCAGTTCAAGCGTCTGGGCGTCATCGGTGACTTCGAGCACCCCTACCTGACTCTGAAGCCGGAGTTTGAGGCACGTCAGATCGAGATCTTCGGTGAGATGGCCAAGAAGGGCTACATCTACAAGGGTCTGAAGCCCGTGTACTGGTGCCCGGACTGCCGCACCGCGCTGGCAGAAGCCGAGATCGAGTACGGCGAGGACGACTGCGATTCTATCTTTGTGCGCTTCCACGTCTCGCAGGACCCCAACGGTGTGCTGGCAAAGTACGGCATCCCCATGGATAAGACCTACTTCGTCATCTGGACCACCACCACTTGGACCCTGCCCGCCAACGAGGCTATCTGCCTGAACGGTCAGTTTGAGTACTCTTTCGTCAAGATCGGCGAGGAGTACCACATCATGGCCACCGATCTGGTCAAGAGCGTTATGGATGCCTGCCACATCGAGAACTACGAGATCGTGGGCGAGCCCGTTTCCGGTGCGGAGTTCGAGCTGATGCGCTACAACCACGTCTACCTGCCCAAGGAGGGCTGGGTCATTCTGGGCGACCATGTCACGCTGGAAAGCGGTTCCGGCTGCGTTCATACCGCAGGCGGTCACGGCGTGGACGACTTCAACGTCTGCCAGAAGTATCCGCAGGTGCCCATCACCGTGCCCGTGGATGACGGCGGTTATCTGACCGAGCTGGCCGGCAAGTACGCTGGGCAGCGCGTGTGGGCAGCCAACAAGACCATTCTGGCCGACCTGACTGCTTCCGGCGCTGTGATGGGTCAGGTGCACATCAAGCACCAGTACCCCCACTGCTGGCGCTGCCATCATCCCATCATCTTCCGCGCTACCGAACAGTGGTTCTGCTCCATTGCCAAGTTCCGCGAGGACGTGTACAAGGCAATTGATACCGTCACTTGGATGCCGGATTGGGGCCATGACCGCATGACCGGCATGGTGCGCGACCGTAACGACTGGTGCATCAGCCGCCAGCGCACTTGGGGCGTGCCCATCCCCGCCTTCTACTGCAAGAAGTGCGGCACCTACCACATCACCGATGCTACCATCAAGGCTGTCAGCGCCCTGTTCCGCAAGGAAGGCTCTGACGCATGGTATAAGTACGATGCCGAGCAGATCATCCCCGCAGGCGAAGTGTGCGAGAAGTGCGGCGCTTCCGAGTGGGAGAAGGATTCCGACATCATGGACGTCTGGTTCGACTCCGGCTCCACCCATGCTGCCGTGCTGGACGAGCGCCCCGAGCTGCGTTTCCCCGCCGATATGTATATGGAAGGCGGCGACCAGTTCCGCGGCTGGTTCCAGTCCAGCCTGCTGACCAGCGTTGCAAGCAAGGGCTGCGCACCCTATAAGTCCGTGCTGTGCCACGGCTGGGTTGTGGACGAGCAGGGCAAGCAGATGCACAAGAGCGCCGGTAACGGCGTGGAGCCCAGCGAGATCATCAAGGATTACGGCGCCGATATTATCCGTCTGTGGGTGGCTTCTTCCGATTACACCGTGGACGTGCGCGCCGGCAAGAACATCTTCAAGCAGCTCAGCGAGGCTTACCGTAAGATCCGCAACACCGCCCGCTTTATTCTGGGCAATCTGGACGGCTTTGACCCCAACACCGATTGTGTGGCAGACGACCAGCTGCAGGATATCGACCGCTGGGCACTGGCTGCGCTGGATGACCTGATCGCCAACACCAACGCAGGCTACGCTGTGTACGACTTCAATAAGGTCTACCACGCTGTGTACAACTTCTGCGTGGTGGCCATGTCCAACTTCTATCTGGACGTCACCAAGGATCGTCTGTACTGCACCAACGGCACCGCCCGCAAGGCCGCCCAGACCACCATGTACAAGATCCTTGTTGCTCTGGACAAGATCATTGCCCCCATCCTGTGCTTCACCAGTCAGGAGATCTGGGACTTCATGCCCAAGACCGAGGGTATGAACAAGTATGTGGTGTTTGAGCAGATGCCCAAGGCCGGCCAGTATGCCGCCGACGATGCCTTCAAGGCAAAGTGGGCACAGCTCATCGCCGTGCGCGACGAGGTCAAGAAGGTGCTGGAGCAGGCCCGTGCCGAAAAGCTCATTGGTGCTTCTCTGGAGGCCTCCGTCACCCTGTACTGCAGCGATGCCGTCTATGACCTGCTGAACAGCATCCCCATGGACGAGCTGGCCGACCTGATGATCGTCTCCCATGTGGAACTGGTCAAGGGCGAGGGCGGCGCTGCCAGCGCTGTCGAGGGCTTGGGCGTTGCAGCTGCACACGCCACCGGCGACAAGTGCGAGCGCTGCTGGAAGTACTCTGCTTCCATCGGTAGCCACCCCGCACACCCCACCCTGTGCGCACGCTGCGCCAGCGTTGTGGAAGCATAAGCGTCCCGCATCAATACAAATCTGTTTTGTAAAAAGGGCGGCGCTCCCTTGAACGGGGAGCGCCGTTTTTTATAACAGAAACGAGGTAGCTAATGGCATTTGTACTCTTCAATCTGGCAGCTGTGGCTGCACTGATCGGCATTGACCAGCTGATCAAACTGTGGGCGGTGCAGGTTTTGCAGCCGGTAGGCGCTATGCCGTTCATCCCCCATGTGGTGGAGCTGCGGTTCGTGCTCAATCCGGGCATGGCTTTCAGCCTGCTCAGCGGCAAGCAGCTGTTCCTGATCATCGCCACAAGCGCGGCGCTGCTGGCGGTCGCCTATGGCCTGTTTTTCCGCAGCCGCGGCAAGCGCCTGCAGCAGGCAGCGCTGGTGCTGGTGCTGGGCGGCGGCATCGGCAACCTGATCGACCGTGTGCTCAACGGCGAGGTGGTGGACTACATCAACCTGCTGTTCATGCGCTTTGCTGTGTTCAATTTTGCAGATATCTGCGTTTGCGTGGGCGTGGCACTGTGGGTGCTGGTGATCTTTCTGGACGAAGTGCACGCCGATGACGCCGCTTCCAAGGAGCAGTAAATTATGGAACAGCGTGAATTTATCGTAGAGCAGGAGACTGCCGGTCAGCGTATCGACCGCTTTCTCAGCGGCGAGGACACCGGCCTGTCCCGCTCGGCGCTGCAGGCGCTGGTGGCCGAGGGGCATGTGCAGTGTAACGGCAAGGCCGTGGCCAAAAGCCTGAAACTCAAGGCAGGGGACACCGTGCTGCTGGAGATCCCGGACGCAAAGCCCATCGAGGCCGTGCCGCAGGATATTCCGCTGGAGATCGTCTACGAGGACGCCCATCTGCTGGTGGTCAACAAGCCCAAGGGCATGGTGGTGCACCCCGCACCCGGCAACCCGGACGGCACGCTGGTCAACGCCCTGCTGTGGCACTGCAAGGGCAGCCTTTCCGGCATTGGCGGTGAGATCCGCCCCGGCATCGTCCACCGCATCGATAAGGACACCAGCGGCCTGCTGGTGGTGGCAAAGGACGACGCTACCCACATCGGCCTTTCCCAGCAGATGGCAGTGCACAGCGTGGAGCGCGCCTACCAGACGGTAGTTTACGGCGGCTTTGCGCAGGACGAGGGCTTTGTGGAAGCAAACCTCGGCCGCAGCAAGATCGACCGCAAAAAAATGGCGGTCTATCCCGCCACCGAGCCCCACACCAAGTACGCCTACACCGGCTATAAGGTGCTGGAGCGGCTGGGGGAGTTCACCCTGCTGGAATGTCGCCTAAAGACCGGCCGCACCCATCAGATCCGTGTGCACATGGCCTCCATTCACCACCCGGTAGCAGGGGACCCGGTGTACGGCCCCCACAACTGCATCACCAGCCTGCACGGGCAGTGTCTGCACGCCAAAACGCTGGGTTTTGTCCACCCCATCACCGGGGAGCAGCTGCGGTTTGATTCCGAGCTGCCGGACTATTTTACCCATTTTCTCGCAACACTCAGGAGGAAAAACACATGAACGATTCTCTGGCATCCACTCTGGTGCTCTGTGATCTGGATAACCTGCTGCTGGGCGAGGATGGCAATCTGACCCAGGTGGTGCGGGACGTTTTGCAGCTGTTCAGCAGCCGCGGCGGCAGACTGACCGTTTTTTCGCAGCGCTCTCCGCGCGCGGTACGCTCTATTTTGGGCAGCGTGCGTCTGGCTGCGCCTGCGCTGGTGTGCGGCGGCACCATGGCCTACCACTATGCCGACGGCAACCGGGTGCCTCTGTGCAGCTTTGCCCAGCAGCAGGAGCTTTTTGCCTGCCTGCCGGATACCCCCGGTGTGGGCGTTGCCGTGCAGATGCAGGACGGCACCACCCGGGTGCTGCGCATGAGCAATGCACTGGAGCGCCATCTGCGGCAGGAGTGGACTCCGTATCTGCTGGCGAACGTCGCCGATATCCACCCCGAGCAGGTGCTGCGGGTGTTGCTGTATCAGGACAGCAAGTCTGTGCCCCTGATCTCGTTGGCAGAAAAGGCCATCGGGGATCGTGTTGCCCTGCTGGGTGAGCGCATTGCCCCGGACACCCTTGTCCTCACCCCCAAGCGGATCTCCGGACGGGAAATGCTGGACACCGTCTGCACCATGGCGCAGGTGGGTGCAGAGCAGGTTCTGGCGCTGGCGGGCGGTCAGCCCATGCTGGAACTGGTGCAGGCTGTGGAGCACAGCGCAGTGGCTGCCGATGCCCCGGCAGAACTGCGCCTTGCCGCCGGGCAGGTCACCCTGACGGATGCCGCCGGTGGCGCTGCCGTGGAGGTTTTGTACCGCATGGTGCGTGCCGCTGAAAAATCTGTGTAAAACTTATGCAAGGTCCTCTGCAATTTTTCTGCAGAGGGCTTTCTTTTTAGCAAAAAATCAGGTAGAATGGGAGAAGAAGCCTATGCAAAACAAAAAACGCCGCGAGGAGCTGTTCCTGCTGCTGTGTCTTGCCGCCGCAGGGGTCTGTGCTGTGCTGGCGTTCCGGTTTGCAGTGCCGCTGCAAGCGCAAACGCCGCAGACACTGCCGGACACAAAGGAGCTGGCAGCGTATACGCAGGTGGAACTGAACACAGCCGATGCAGACGCTTTGTGCACCCTGCCCGGTGTCGGCCCCCACAATGCACAGGCCATTCTGGACTACCGGGCGCAGCACGGCCCGTTTGCACAGGTGGAGGATGCGGCACAGGTGCCGGGCATTACCCAAGCAATGGTGGATTCATGGGCAGGGCAGGCGTATGTCCGCTAGGGTGTAGCCCGCTTGCTGCCTTGGTCAAAGAGGAAATACGGAGATTTATTGTTATGAGTGACGAATCGATCTTTATCAACCGCGAACTGAGCTGGCTGGATTTCAACCGCCGCGTTCTGGCGCTGGGCAAGGACAAAAACGTCCCGCTGGGCGAGCGGATCAAGTTTCTGGCAATTTACGGCTCCAATCTGGACGAGTTTTTCATGGTGCGCGTGGGCTCCTTGCAGGAGCGCGCAAACCTTGAGCAGAGCAAGACCAAAAAGGAAAAGCGGGAAAACAAGACCAACATGACCGCCGCCGAGCAGCTTGCCGCCATTATGCCCAAAACGGCGCAGCTGCAGGAAGAATGCGATAAATTCTACGCAAAAGCGCTGGAAAATTTGGCAGAGAACGGCTACCATAAGGTGGATTTCGACCACCTGACCAAGGAGGAAGAGCATCTCTGGAAAAAATACTTCCAGTCCGAGCTGTTCCCCATCCTCAGCCCGCAGATCGTGGATAACCGCCATCCGTTCCCGTTTTTGCGCAACAAGGAGATCTATCTTGGCGTGCTGCTCAAGGAAAAGCACACGCAGGAGCAGAGCCTTGGCATCGTGCCTATCTCCAGCCAGATGGAACGGCTGCACTTCATCAAAAAGGACGGCGCTGTGCAGTTTGCCCTCACCGAGGAGCTGGTGCTGCACTATGCGTCCAGCATCTTCGGCAAGGATTCCATGCAGGAAAAATGCCTGTTCCGGGTCACCCGCAACGCAGATATCGACGTAAAAGAGGGCATGATGGATCACGATATCGACTATCGTGAGATCATGACCGAACTGCTCCGGCGCCGCCGTAAGCTGGCCGCTGTCCGTTTGCAGATCACACCCGCCCCCGCACCGGAGGTGGAGCGGCTGCTGTGCAGCCGTCTGGAACTGACCCGCAAGCGGGTATTTCTGCAAAAGAGCCCGCTGGACCTGAGCTTCTTCTTCAAGCTTTCCGGCCGCATGGAGGCCGAGGGACACCCGGCGCTGTTCTACACCCCCGCACGCCCCATGCTGCCGCCGCCGGATTATGATCTGGCTGCCGAGGTACAGAAGCATGACGTGCTGCTCAGCTACCCGTACCAGTCCATCCGCCCCTTTATCGCCATGCTCAAAAAGGCCGCACAGGACCCGGACGTCATCTCCATCAAGATGACCCTCTACCGCATGGCGCGAGAGTCCCAGATCGTGCAGGCGCTGATGGAAGCCGCCGAAAACGGCAAGGAAGTGGTGGCGCTGGTGGAGCTGCGCGCCCGCTTTGACGAGCAGAACAACATCGACT